>ERZ651776.1510-NODE-1510-length-27583-cov-11.194249_pt1 | contig 27583 bp, 25 predicted proteins | sample MGYA00514761_ERZ651776 | MGnify/ENA metagenome assembly ERZ651776 | reverse complement strand
TCATCGCCGGAAAACCATGAGAGAACACCAAAATGCCCGCTAGTAATACTTTTTCAAAGTTATTCAGCCACGCGCCGATTCGGCCCCTGCAGCAGCACATGGAAAAAGTTCAAGCGTGCACAGAAAAACTTTTTGATTTCTTTCAAGCGGTTCATGCAGACGATTGGGACGCTGTTGGGCAGGTATACGATCAAATTTGTGTCATCGAAGGCCTCGCTGATGATGATAAAAGGAATATGCGATTGAGCCTCCCCAAGAGCTTGTTTATGCCGATCAATCGAAATGATCTACTCGAGCTCATTTCCAAACAAGACAAGGTAGCGAACTGCTCCAAAGATATTGCCGGCACGATTCTTGGCAGAAAAATGCGCATCCCTACTGAAATCCAAGGTGCGCTTTCAGAGTATCTTGAAGCCTCAATAAAAGCTGTGGTCGAAGCCAATACCATCGTGCACGAGCTCGATGAACTGATTGAAACCGGCTTTGGGGGCCGCGAAGTCGAGTTCATTGAAAAGCTGATTGTCAAACTGGATGACTTAGAAACTCAGTCTGACAAACATCAAATCATCATTCGTGCCCAGCTACACGCCATTGAAAGCGAACTGCCCCCGGTAGACGTCATGTTCCTGTACAAAATTTTTGAGTTGATTGGCAATCTTGCCGACCGAGCTCAAAATGTCGGTGATCAAATCCATACGATCGTTGCACGCTAGGGTTCCTTAACAAAGCCAATAAATCCTAACTTCATTCATCCATTTACAAGTTTTACAAAGACGAGTTTTGCTATGGAAATTATTTCACAATACGGCTTTTTACTATTAGTCATTGCTTGTTGCTTTGCCTTTTTTATGGCGTGGGGCGTCGGCGCCAACGACGTCGCGAATGCGATGGGAACCTCCGTTGGGTCGGGTGCCATCACCATCAAACAAGCCATTATCATCGCAATGATTTTTGAGTTTGCGGGCGCTTATTTGGCGGGTGGCGAAGTCACCTCGACAATTCGCAAAGGCATCATCGACCCGCTGGTTTTAAAAGACTCCCCTGACCTGTTGGTTTTTGGAATGATGTCTTCATTATTAGCCGCAGGCATCTGGTTACTGATTGCCTCGCTTTTTGGCTGGCCCGTGTCAACGACCCATTCCATCGTCGGAGCAATCGTCGGCTTTGCTGCCGTTGGCATCAGCGTCGATGCAGTCAACTGGGGTAAAGTCGGCACCATCGTCGCAAGCTGGGTCACATCGCCCCTGATGGCGGGCACCCTCGCATTCTTCTTATTTAAAAGCGTCCAAAAGTTAATTCTGGATCAAGAAAACCCTTTAGAAAAAGCCAAGACCTATGTGCCCTTTTATATGTTTTTGACCGGTTTTTTGATCGCAATGGTGACCTGTGTCAAAGGTCTAAAGCACCTTGGTTTGGATTTATCGACGATCGAATCAATCCTCTATTCTTTCCTTGTCGGCATCATGATTGCCGTCCTCGGAAAAATTGCCCTAAGCAAAATCAAACCCGAGCCCATCACAAAAAATGGCAACCGCTTTGACAACGTGGAAAAAGTATTTGGGGTACTCTGCATCATCACGGCCTGCGCGATGGCCTTTGCCCACGGTTCTAACGATGTTGCCAATGCCGTTGGACCGCTAGCCGCCATCAACAGTATTGTCGAAAACGGCGGCACGATCGTGCAAAAGTCCTCTATGCCGATTTGGATACTTTTCCTTGGCGGCGCCGGTATTGTGATAGGGCTTGCAACGCTGGGATACAAGGTCATCGCAACCATTGGTAAAAAGATCACTGATCTCACGCCATCGCGCGCTTTTGCCGCAGAACTCGCAGCTGCAGGCACGGTTGTACTGGCAACCTATTTAGGCGCGCCCGTATCAACAACCCATACCCTTGTTGGCGCTGTTCTAGGCGTTGGCTTGGCCGGCGGCATTGTGGCGATCAATCTTAGGGTCGTTGGCACCATCTTTACTTCTTGGGTGGTCACCCTGCCTGCTGGTGCCGGCCTGTCTATCTTGTTCTTCTTTATTTTTAAAGCCATCTTTCTGGCCTAACCGTATTGGTATACCGATACGCAGAATCGAGCGATGCTTTGAACGTGTGGCAAGCGTCGGGTGAGATTCGAGGTTCAAAGAAAGCGCGTAAGCGGGTAACCGACGAGCCTGACCTTCTAAAATAAAGCCGCGGCGGATTTCGCAGGCCACCCCGAGAAAGATACGCCTTTATGAAAGAGCGCGTATTACAGAGCAAGTATTAAAGAGCAAGTGGGAATTTACGATTCAATCGCTCCGCCGACCATTCGATCTTCGCCCATTCGCACTTTCGAAAAAATCTGAAGTTGACAAGCCGTTCCCGGCTTTTTAAAGAGGAAATTGGTGGAGCTAGGCGGGATCGAACCGCCGACCTCGTGACTGCCAGTCACGCGCTCTCCCAGCTGAGCTATAGCCCCACACGAAACTTTTAAGATCCTCGGTGGATGGATCTGTCGACTAAGAGCGCGTGACCGTCCCGCGCTGTCGTGCGCGACCCCGGCCCAGCTGAGCTATAGCCCCACACGAAACTTTTAAGATCCTCGGTGGATGGATCTGTCGACTCATAGCGCGTGACCGTCCCGCGCTGTCGTGCGCGACCCCGGCCCAGCTAATCTATAGCCCCACACGAAACTTTTAAGATCCTCGGTGGATGGATCTTTTCCTTGTCAAAAGCCCTAAATCAGCACTTTCCAACGAAGACGCGCATCCTATCGCGATCATTGCATTCGTTCAAGTAATTCAGCATTACGCCCGCGGTAATCGACTACCCGGCGCGGGCGGCGCCTCTGGCGGCCCCGCAAAACACTGCGCAATGCTCATCCATTCGTGCGCGGCATCCCCGTACAAAGTGAGGTCCACATCCGCTACATTCCGCACTTGCGTGACAACATGACAAAAATCAACCGCGCTGCCTTCAACAAAATTATCTTCCGAGAATTCGTTAAAACGCCAAACCGCCCCGCTCGGCGCCGTGAGCTCAACATAGGGCGCAGGCCCCGGCGGCGTCTGCTTTCGGTTCACGAAAGTCCAGCCATAGGTCTTGACCCCAATCACCACAATATTCTGGATTCGGTCCGAATCAACTCGAGTTTGGCCTAGCGCGTCAAACACTGCCTGGCCATGGGCCCAGGTTTCCATTTGGCGCGCGGTGCCAAACATTTTGACCCCCATGTCCGGGCCGAACCAGGGCACACGAGCATCTGGCGCAAGCTTGCCCAGCAGCGCCGATAAATCTTGTAACTCCGAGAACCATCGCGTGAGCAGCGCGGCGCCTTCAAGCGTTGGGTTCATCAACGCATTGGTTTTTGAGGCGTTTTGTTTCATTGCCAGAAATTGATCCGGATCGGTCAGCGCGAGCTTTGCCGCCAAATCCGTGCCGTGCAGATGCTGCACCACCTTATTGATGGTCCAGTTTTTAAACGTGGTCGGGCGCGCCCAATCGGCAACACTAAGATCCGCAAGCAGCGCATGGAGCACCTGCCCCTCCAGTAAAAAATCCTCAGCAATCGTACTCATGACGCGCTCCCTAACTGTCGGTATTCTGCCTCGAGTTTCTTGGCTTGTTTTTTAGACACCCCGCCCAAGGTATTCAGCGCGTGCCGAACCCGAGCTCGCGTCAAATCCGGCCCCAACACCACCATCGAATCAAACAGCGGCGGCGCCACCGAGCGTCCGCTGATCGCGATAAAGAGCGGCGCTAAAAAGTCCCGAATCTTAACGCCCATCGTTTCGGCAAGTTGCTTGAGCCCTGCTTGCAGCGTTCCGCTGCGCCAATCACTCGCCTGCTCTAAATGCCAAAGACTAAACTGCAGCACTTTGATTGCGACCTCAGGCTCTGTTTTCAGCTTCGCGAAGTGTTCCGCCTCAATCAGCGGCAGGCCCTCCAGTAAAAATCCCGCCAAAGGCGCCACATCACTGAACACTTCCACCCGTTCTTTAATGAGCGGAATAATCTGCATGAGTTTGTCGCGGTTAAACGCCCAATCAGCTAATCGGTCTGCAAGCGCCTCATCGTCTAAAGTTTCCCGCAGCCAGCGGCCGTTCAACCATTTGAGCTTTTCCACGTCAAATACTGGCGCGCCCATGCTAATCCGATCAATATCGAAATTTGCGACCATTTCATCCAAGGTAAACTTCTCTTCACCAGACGGCAGGCTCCAACCCAGCATCCCCAAATAATTCAGGACCGCTTCCGGCATATAGCCCATATCTTTATAAAACCGGATGCTGGTTGGATTTTTACGTTTGCTCAATTTGCTTTTGTCGGGATTGCGGAGCAGCGGCATGTGAATGAGCTCTGGCATGGGCCATCCAAAGTACGCGTACAACAATTGATGCTTGGGGGCCGAGTTGATCCACTCTTCCCCGCGAATAATATGCGTAATCTCCATCAGGTGATCATCCACCACCACCGCCAGATGATAGGTCGGGAACCCGTCGGTTTTTTGCAGCACCTGCATATCGACCTGGGCGTAATCAATCTCGATGGCGCCACGCAGTCGGTCCTGAATCGTGCAAACCCCACTCGCCGGGACTTTCATTCGAACCACAAAGGGCGTGCCGGCCGTTTTTTGCGCCGCGACGTCCTCAGCCGTTAGCTGACTGCACAAACCGTCATAACGCGCTGTCTGACCCTCTGCCATTTGCGCTTTGCGCATCTCATCCAAGCGCTCGCTGGTGCAAAAACAGTGGAACGCATGGCCGTTGTCGAGCAAAGTTTGGGTATGCGCCTTATAAATGGGCAGGCGCTCGCTCTGCCGATAGGCGCCCTTAGGGCCGCCCACATCAGGCCCCTCATCCCATTGTAGGCCCAGCCATTTTAAGGAATCTAAAATCGTTTGCTCAGAGGCTTTGGTGCTGCGTGCAAGGTCTGTGTCTTCAATGCGCAATAAAAACTCACCGCCATGCTGTTTCGCAAAACAATAACTAAACAGCGCCATATAAGCGGTGCCGACATGCGGGTCTCCCGTTGGCGATGGTGCCACACGTGTTCTAACCATAACGTTTACTCACTTATTTTGACGCGCGGCTTGTTTGAAGCTTTGCTTGAGATTGCGGCCGCGCAATAGGCTTTTCCAGCGAAGAACCCTTGCGTTGGTGATGGTACACTACCTGCCATCAAAGATTAATTCAGAATTCATGACTCACCCAATCCTTTCCGTTGCGCCCATGATGGGTTGTACCGACCGACATTTTCGCTACCTACTGCGCCTCATCAGTCCGAAGGCGCTTTTGTACAGCGAAATGATTACGACCGGTGCCCTGCTTTACAACGCGCCCGAGGCGTTTTTGCAGCATGCCCAGGACGAACCGGTGGCACTCCAATTGGGCGGCAGCGACCCCAAAGCGCTTGCCGCCTGCGCAGTGCTGGCCGAGTCATTCGGCTATCAAGAAGTGAATTTGAACTGCGGCTGTCCAAGCGACCGAGTACAAACTGGCGGCATCGGCGCCTGCCTCATGGCAACCCCCGAGGTGGTAGCCGACTGCTACCGCGCCATGCAAGCAGCAACCGCTCTACCGATCACGATCAAATGCCGCATTGGTATTGATGACCACGACAGCTATGACGATTTTTTGGGCTTCATCGCACCGAACTATGAAGCAGGTTGCCGTTTGTTTGTGGTGCACGCCCGTGCGGCCATCCTTAAGGGACTTTCGCCCAAAGATAATCGAGAGATTCCGCCTCTGAAGTACGACTATGTCACCCGGATCCAAAAAGATTTTCCAGAGGCCGTGTTTGTTTTAAACGGCGGACTCAAAACCGTTGAGGATGTCCTCGCTGCGCGTGCGCAAGTCCCGAGCCTCATGCTAGGACGCGCCATCTATAATGACCCCTGGTTGCTGCATCGCCTCGATGTCGCGCTCGATCAAGCCCACGCCATTGACCCCGCGGCCATCATTGACCAATTTCGAGACTATATGCAGGTACAATTAGCCCAAGGCGTTCGTTTAAAACACATGACACGACACCTATTGGGCCTGTATCTTGGCCAGCCTGGCGCTAGAAGCTACCGACGCTACCTGAGCGAGCATATGTTTGAAGACGACGCCGGCATTGAGGTCTTTGACCGAGCCATTACCCACCGCCAAACACCGAACAGGACAGCACGCTATGATGAATAAACTCTCCAGTTGGTTTAACCAATCAATCGAAGTCCCGGCAGTCGACGACGCGCCCGACGAACTTGAACTGGCGACGGCCGCTTTAATGATGGAAGTGGCTCGAGCAGACTTTGAACAAAGTGAAGAAGAGCGCAGCCTCATGCTGCAAAAGCTGGGCGCGCGCCTGAAGCTTACCGATGAGGCGGTCACGGGTCTGCTCTTGCTCGCCCAGGATGCCTCTGAAGAAGCCCATGACCTGTACAGCTTCACGAGCATTATTAATGAGCGCTTTACCTACCCCGAGAAGAAGCAGCTTGTGGTCAATCTCTGGGAAATTGCCTTAGCGGATGCCCACATCGACCCCCAGGAAGACCACATCATTCGTCGTATCGCAGGATTGCTCAGCGTCGATCACAGCGACGTTATCCACGCGCGCGCCAAAGCACGCGATCAATAGGCCATCAACAGCGGGTCAACGCGATCACGATCGCAGATCAGGTTTCGCGAGTCGGCACGAAAGCCTTGATATAGCCCGTTGCGGCCCGTTGATTGAATCACCGCTGGGGTTATCCTCTAAGCCACGTTGCGCGCTGGTTGCGGGGAGCGCTCAGCGCATTGGTGGAATCTGGGCCAGGGCGGGAACTCAGACCCAACACCCGAGTGCGACGACCGATTCGTTTCGCCATTGGTTTAATGATTGGTTTAATGATTGATTAGCGATTACAACGCAAGCACAAAGCCCGGTGCCTTAAGCACCTATTAACCCGTCGCGCGCAGGCCCTTTTGAGCCGACTCGGGGCACTGCGCTTCTAGCGCACAAACCAAATCGCGAAAGGCTTCAAAATTACGATGATTGAGTTGCATGAGCGTTTTATGCGCGTCGAGCACTTGGTCATGCAGACCTTCTTCCGTGATTTGATCCGCCACCAGTTCTGCCATATCGGCATAGCCGTTGTTTGACGCTTTTAAAATCACGAAAATCTCATCGAAGCCCATACTGGCAATCACCCGATGGACATCCTCATGGCCAAACAACAGCGTTGGCTTAAATCCAAATTGCGATCGAGTTGCGATCGCAATTTTAGCGAGGAAGCCTAGAGCGGTGCTGTCTAGGCATTCCGTATCGCTCAAATCCACGATCACAGACTTTAGAATATCGATTTCGTTGAGGTACTGAAGGAACTGATTGAGAATCGGACCCTGGGTCACTCTCACATCGCCAACAGGCTTTAAGACGTGGCTTGCATCAACCACCTTGTGCAGGATTCTACCGGTCATATCCAACCTTCCTTACGAGGCTTAACACAGATGCATCATCTGCTAACCCATCGTCCGAAACTTCAAATAAACGTTCGAGCAAGCCTTCCACTTCACCCGAATCCCCCAAAGCAAACGCTTTTAACGTTGCTTCTTTTTCCGCTAAGGCTTCGCCGCGCAGGCCTTGTAAGACCCCATCCGACATGATCAGCAACTTAAATTCAGGTGCCAACGCAAGCTGGACGGCATCATACTCCTTAGATTTCAATAAACCTAGGGGTAATTCACCGGCTTCCAGCACCTGTACTGCGCCATTTTGTACCAGCAAAGGATGCGGAAAATGGCCCGCTGAACAATACCGCAGTTGATTATTCCGAAGATCAATAATTCCCAGCACACAAGTTACATGATGATCAAAGACCGCCTCGCACAAGGCCTCATTGATTTGCGCCATCATGCGTCCGACCGAGAGGCTCGAGTCGGCCGCCGCCATCAGCACCAAACGCTCTACCTGCTCATTGAGCAGTACCGTAACCAAAGCACTCCCTGTGCCATGACCCGAAACATCCGCAAGGCAAAACAGCACTTCATGGGCCCTGATCGAACTGTACTGAATAAAATCGCCTGTCAGCATGAGCGACGGCCGGATGTCATGCGCAACCGTCAGGCCCTTTAAATTAAGCGCCGCCTCAGGCATTAACATTTTTTGGACGCTCGCGCCCAATGCTTGATCTTCCTCCACCGCCAGTAAACTTGCGGCCATGGCTTGCAGCTTGCGCGTTGCTTGCTTTTTTTGACGTCCGACTTTGGCTTGCCGCTCAAAGGTATCGAGCTTGGCCTGCCAGTAACTGGAGAGTCCATCGGTATTACTGAGCGCGGCCGGCACGAGATCACACCCACCCTGGCCATAGAACGCTTCCAAATCAGAAGCCGACACAGGCCCAAACAAGAGCATTTGCAAACTGGGCCAGCGCTGCATCCACCTGGCAAACTGTGGCAGACATTGGGTTAGGGCGTCGCCCGCTTGAATCAACAAGATTGCCGGACTAAGGGGCAGTTCATTGAATGACCGCATCAAGGCATCCACCGAAACCACTTTTACCCGAGGATTCTCATGAAGCTGACGATGCACCCAATCACCAACAGGGCATAAAGGATCTTCGCCACAAACGAGGTAAATGTTTGCGTTGTCTGACATTAACGATCGTTCAGCATCAGAACCTCAACACGGTCGAAACCATTGCACTCAACCCCCTTCACCGATTCAGACCGGCAAATTGCGCAATTAGCGTAGCGCTGATTCAAGCTCAGTCCAAGCTTTTTCGAGCCGCTTTTCAGAGATGGGGACCCGCGTGCCAACCGGTTGCGCAAACAGCGACACCCGATACTCTTGCAGTAGCCATTCAAATTCACCCGCCAGCCGGCGCTGTTCCACACTAAGCCCAGTTAAACGCGTTTGGAAGCGCGCCACTTTGGCTAAGTTTTCATTTTCTCGCGCCAAATTGCCGGGCAGTTTATCGAGTCTGTAATCAATGGCTTTAAGATAACGGGCATAAGACAACAGCCAAGGCGCCTCAATTTGGGTCACGAAGCGAGCACGAAACAACCACTGCAGTTGGGCGTCAATATCCATTCGGGTTGCCTGCACCGGCGGGCTCACAAGCTTCGCCAGCAGAATCTCAATACGGGTTGCCGTCTTTAACGCCTCCGTTAGCGCCGCAACCAGTCGCTGACCACGCTCAAATAACTGTCCTCGGCCCTCTAACCGTTCTTGAAACAGGGCGGCCGTGCGCACGATTGGCTGATCATCAACCAAGGTATGTCGAAAAATGGCGTCGATCAGATCAGCCTGCAACCGCGGGGCATCGCCTCGGGCGGCATACTGCAAGCCAAGCGCCTTCAGACCCGGCAATTGCTTTTGCAGGTATCGCCGTTGGTCGGGTAAAGACAACGCAAGCAGCCTTGCCACACCCTGAGGATGTGCTCGCTCGGCACTGCCTACGTCTTCAAACACGACGATATCCACATGATCGATCTGATCCACCAATGCGGGGTAACCCCTTATTTCGATCGCGCCTTCTTGGGTTGTGACGCTGGCCGGCAGGGTTTCGAAATCCCAAGTTTTGAGGCCGACTCGAGCCAGCGCATGCGTCGGCTGACGATCTGGCGCGCGGGCCTTAAACTGCTGAAAAAGCGCAGCGAGGTTCCGCCCTGAACCCAAGACCTTACCTGAGGCATCAACCACCCGCACTTGAATCGAGAGATGTTTATCCAATCCTGCTACTTGAAAATCCGATTCGGCAATCGCAACGCCCGTCATGCGAAAAAGGCGGTCTGCTAAGGCCGCTCGAAGCGAGCCTTTGGACGCATCCAGCCCGGCTAGCGCTTTTTCAGCGAACTCCGGGGCCGGCACAAAATTCTTACGCAACGCTTTCGGCAGCGACTTGATTAGGGCGAGGCATTTTTCCGGCAGCAGTCCCGGCACGAGCCAGTCCAGCTTTTCGCTCGAAACCTGATTCAGCAGCGATATCGGCACATCAATGCTAACGCCGTCATCCGCGGCGGCCGGGTCAAACGCATACTGCAGCGGCAAAGCATTATTACCAACCGACAAGGCGTTGGGGTACAGCGATTCAGAAATGGCCGCATCGCGCTGCATCAGAAATTCCCGGGTCAGCGACAAGCGCCCTCCCAAACCGCGATCTGACTTGAGCGCCTCGGTTAGATCAATCTCGCTCACCACGGTCTGCGGCAAGGCCGAGTCATAGAACTCAAACAACCTTTGATGATCTACCAGCAGGTCTCGCTTGCGACTTTTGGACTCTAATGCTTCGATTTCATCAATCAGCACTTCGTTTTTGCGCAAAAACTTAAACCGGTCCACCAACTGTCGCATGACCAGTGCGTCTTGAATAAAAAGATCCCGAGCGCCGCTCGGGTCAATGTTCGAGTAATCGGTTTGCCGGCGCTTCACCAGCACAACCCCAAACAAGCTGACTTCCTCAAAACACAGCACTTGCCCACGGGTTACATCAAAGTGGGGTTCAAAATAGCGCCGCTTCACCAAGTGCTCGGCGGCAGACTCAACCCATTCCGGCTCGATCTCGCAATTGGTGCGGGCGAACAATCGGCTCGTTTCAACCAGCGCTGCCGCCATCAGCCACTTCGGCTTGCGCTTAAAGAGACTCGATGCGGGAAAAATATGATACCGGCGATTTCTAGCACCGGCATAATCACCCTTGTCTGTGCGCTCTGCCACCTGCCCAAGATAGCCCGGCAACAACGCCCGATGCACCTGCTCGTAATCACTCTCGCCTCGGTTGATTCGGAACTTCTTCTCGCGGCAGATGAGCAGGAGCTGAGTGTGAATCTCTCGCCAATCCCGCATTCGCAGGTAGGATAGAAACTGACTTCGACAGAACTTCCGAAGCTCGCCCTGGGTTGAGGCTTGCCGCGTCGCCTCAAACCCCTCCCAAAGCTTCACCAAATCTAAAAAGTCTGATTGACCGTGCCGCCATTGTCGATGCGCCTCATCGGCCTTTTGGCTGGCGTCGGCTGGCCGCTCCTTCGGATCTTGGACCGACAGACCGCTGACAATGATCAGGACCTCTTTTAAGCAACTGAATCGATTGGCCTCAACCAATGTCCTCGCCAAGCGCAAATCCACGGGGAAATCCGCCAAGTCGCGCCCCACCCGCGTCAGCCTGCGCTCGCCATCAATGGCCTGCAATTCCGTTAACAGTTGAAACCCATCGGAGAGTTGGCGCTGCTCTGGGCGCTCTATAAAGGGAAACTTTGCGGGATCCCCCAGCTTGAGTTTCATCATTTGCAGCAACACGGCCGCTAGATTGGTACGCAGAATTTCAGGCGTCGTAAATTCGGGCCGGCCGAGAAAGTCTTCTTCGCTATAAAGCCTGAAACACACCCCATCGCTGATGCGTCCGCAACGCCCTTTACGCTGATCCGCGCTGGCGCGAGAGATCGCCTCGATGGGGAGCCGTTGGATCTTTGATGTCACGCTGTATCGTGAAATCCTCGCCATCCCTGGGTCAATCACATAGCGAATGCCCGGCACGGTGAGCGAGGTTTCTGCAACGTTCGTGGTTAGCACGACCCGAGTCTGGCGTAGGGGCGAGAACACCCGGTTCTGCTCTTTAGCCGAAAGACGCGCATACAGCGGCAAAATTTCAGCTGGCACCTTCCACTTTTTGCGCAATAACAGCGCAACTTCGCGGATTTCTCGCTCGCCCGCTAAGAAAATGAGCACGCCGCCCGGGGATCGGTGACCGCGCTCTAGGGCCATAATTTCATTGAGGGCCTCAAGAATCCCCATTTGCAGACCCGCGTCGGCCTCGTCTTGCGCGGCCTGCTCGGTCATGGGCCGGTACCGCACCTCAACCGGATAGGTTCGGCCAGAGACCTCGATGACTGGCGCATCATTGAAGTGCTTTGAGAAACGTTCTAAATCAATGGTCGCCGACGTAATAATGACTTTAAGATCGGGGCGCTTCGGTAGTATTCGTTTGATATAGCCCAATAAAAAGTCGATGTTCAAACTGCGCTCATGCGCCTCATCGATAATGAGCGTGTCGTATTGCTCTAGAAACCGATCGTTCTGCGTCTCGGCCAATAAAATCCCGTCGGTCATGACTTTAATTAGGGTGCGATCGCTGGTTTGGTCCCCAAAACGAATCTGAAAGCCCACCTGCTCGCCGATGGGCACCGCAAGCTCTTCGGCCAGCCGCGCCGCCACCGTACGAGCCGCCACACGGCGCGGCTGGGTGTGGCCGATCGTGCCAAGCACACCCCGCCCCAGTTCCAAGCAAATTTTCGGTAATTGGGTGGTTTTCCCCGAGCCGGTTTCGCCTGCAACAATCACCACTTGATGCTTTGAAATCGCGGTCTTTAAATCCTCAAGCCGCCCAACAACCGGTAATATGTCGGGATAGTGCACAACCGGTTTAGCCGCGACGCGTGCCTGAACAGCCGCTTCAGAGCGCGCTTTACGTTTTTCAAATTGCTTGGCTTGTCGCGGGTTGCTGGCCAACCTAGCCAGCGAAAAGCGATCTCGAATCAAACAGCCCTGAAGCTGCTGCGCGAGGGTGGGCCGGGATTCCGCTTGCGACATGGTCTTTCACTTCATTGGATAAGGGCAACGTCACGAATCACACTAAGACAATTGTCTTAGTTACTTCGACAGGGCATTCATCCCTTCTTCAATACCCCGAATGGTCAGCGGATACATCCGATCCTCGACCAGCTTCTTGGTCAACGCAACCGAGGTTGAGTACTCCCAGGTATCTTGCGGCGTCGGATTGATCCAGATCACTTTATCGAAAGTGTCTTGTAGCCGCTGCATCCAAATTGCACCCGCCTCTTCATTCCAGTGCTCAACGCTGCCGCCGGAATGCGTAATCTCATAGGGCGCCATGGTCGCATCCCCAACAAAGATCACTTTATAGTCGTGGCTGTATTTATGCAGAATGTCAAAGGTGTCGATACGCTCGTTCATACGCCGGCGGTGCTCTTTCCACACGCCGTCATAAATAAAATTGTGAAAGTAGTAGGTCTCTAGGTGCTTGAACTCGCTACGGGCCGCCGAAAACAACTCTTCACACACTCGAACATGCGCGTCCATCGAGCCGCCATTGTCCAAAAACAGCAACACCTTCACCGTGTTACGGCGCTCGGGACGCATCACGATATCCAGCAAACCGCCGTTTTTAGCCGTTTTATCAATGGTGTTGTTGATATCAAATTCGTCATCTGCCCCGGTCCGAGCAAGCTTTCTGAGCCGGCGCAAAGAGATCTTTAAGCCGCGGGTGCCAAGCTCAATATTATCGTCGTAAGCTTTGTAGTCGCGTTTATCCCACTGCCGCTTACCGCGCCGCTTCTTACCACGCTTGTCGTCGCCCTCTTCGCCTCGACCGTTTTTGCCTTTGCCTTCTTTGTCCTTTTTATCGCCTTCGCCCCGAGCTTCTTTCTCGACCTCGCGCTTGAACGCTTCGATTAATTTTTCAAGCCCGCCCAAGCCTTCGATCTTCTCGAGTTCTTCTTTGGAAAGGGATTTTTCAAATTCACGGCGCAGATATTCATCAGGGATTAAACTAGAAAGTAAACTCGCAAGATCCTCTAAGCCTTTGAAGTATGTACTGAAAGCGCGATCGAACTTGTCATAGTGTCGTTCGTCTTTAACCAAGGTCATACGACTTAGATAATAAAACTCATCGATATCGGCATAGACCAAACGCGCTTTGAGCACTTCTAAAAGGTGCATCAACTCGGTGATCGAAACCGGAATTCTGGCTTTCTTGAGTTCCATGAAAAAATTGATCAGCATACTCAGTACTTCCTTTTTACTTACGCAATTGAAGCCGCTTAGCTTCTGCGTCTACCGCTTGTCTCATCGGCATCATCTCTCGGTATGGTATGAGGATGAGGCTCTTTGCCGGTCCGACTCAACTCGAGATCCCACTTATTGGAACCTTGAGTCTGATGTCCAAGTACCGGTTTTAAACGCCTTCCAACGCCGCTATCTGCGCGCTATAGCCAACCTCGATCGGGCCTTTTCGGCGGCCTTGAAGGCCGCGCTCTGAGGCGCATGGTCATAGCCGGTCAATCCAAATCTCGCGTCGACCGTTACAATGGGCTTGAGGCTGACCTAAGCCTAGCCTTGACCCCCAGAGCTATTACCGCCCGACTGACGCCGGTTCATAAAGGCCAGTCGCTCTAACAACTGCACATCTTGCTCGTTTTTAACCAAGGCCCCATACAGCGGCGGAATCGCTTTCGTCGTATCGCGATTGGTTAAGATTTCTTCCGGAATGTCATCCGCCATCAGCAGTTTCAACCAATCAATCAACTCAGAGGTCGAGGGCTTCTTCTTCAGGCCCGGCACCTTGCGGACATCAAAGAAAATCTCCAGGGCTTCCTTTACGAGGTCCTGCTTGATGCTGGGGTAATGCACGTCCACGATCTGCTGCATCGTCTCGCGGTCCGGGAATTGGATGTAATGGAAAAAACACCGTCTGAGAAACGCATCGGGCAGTTCTTTTTCGTTATTCGACGTAATGACGACAATTGGCCGCACCTTGGCCTTCACCATCTCGCCTGTTTCATAGACATAGAACTCCATTTTATCGAGTTCTTGCAGTAGATCGTTCGGAAATTCAATATCAGCCTTATCGATCTCATCAATCAGCAACACAACTTTATGATCGGCCTCGAAAGCCTCCCACAACTTGCCCTTCTCGATGTAGTTTTTAATGTCGTGGACCCGATCATCACCCAACTGAGAATCACGCAAACGTGATACCGCATCGTACTCATACAGCCCTTGCTGAGCCTTCGTGGTTGATTTGATATTCCAGGCAATGATTGGCAAGCCTAAAGATTCCGCGATTTCTTCTGCGAGCATCGTTTTACCGGTGCCGGGCTCCCCCTTAATCAGAAGTGGTCGTTCAAGCGTGACCGCAGCGTTAACCGCCATCTGGAGTTCATCTGTGGCGATATAGGTTTTGGTACTTGAGAATTTCATAACGTCCCTTACATCCTGATCAATATTAATTTTTACTCGCCCCGTACTTTAATTTGACTGCGCGAGCATAGCAAGTCTCGGCCGGGCGCCAGCGACCTAACTGTCTGCTGGGTCTGGCGCATCCGTGGTTGCCCTCTTATTTCGAGGGCGGGCAATTCCAAAAACGCCGACACCCACCACCATCGCCAAATACGAAACCAGTAAGATAACGCCGCCTTGCAGCGTTGTCGCCGCGCCTTGGAGCATGACATCCATCACCAACGTGAGCACCGCTGGCGCATAGTGGCCCGGAAATTCCGCGATCTCGGCAGGCGTAAAGGCCAATACGATAAAATGGCCTCGAATCATGGCTTTGGTGAAGAAGGACCGCGCCGCTGTCAGCGCAAACAACTGCGCCCCAAACAAGACCCCGAACCCAAGATAAACCACCCAAGCAATCACATACTCAATACTGCTATCCATTACTGTTCAACCCAATGAATAATCCGTTCTTCAAGCTCTTCCTCGTGAACAAATTCCTCAGAAACACACCGGCCAGTCACTGCAATGCCGGCTTCGCGAACCGATTCCGCGCGCCCAGATATCAATGGGTGCCAATCCTGCAGCGGCTTACCCTCTGCCACCAAACGATAGGCACAGGTTGTCGGCAACCAATGAAACGCGGCGACGTCGTTGGGCGTCAGCCAAACACAATTTGGCACCAACTTGTTCCGATCTTGGTACTGGGTACACCGACAGGCATCCTGATCTAAGTAGCGACACACCACGTCGGTGTAAAACACCTCATCGGTATCTTCATCCTCGAGCTTGTGCAAGCAACACCGCGCGCAACCGTCACACAAAGACTCCCACTCAGCCCGATTCATTTCTTCAAGGCGTTTGGTCTCCCAAAAACGCATTACCCAACCACCGGCGGCATTTGTAGGTAATACCCTTTATCTTCAACCGCCGCCATCACCTCTTCAGCGCACACCCGGGCCAATTTTTGTCCCGCTTCTAAATCAAGCGTCATGACCACGGCTGGCTCACCGAACTGCGCCAGCAGTGCCGTCGGCACTTTCTCGAGCCCGGATGCTTCGGAGACGTACACGTACAAATACTCCCGCGTTGAGGCTTTATAAACGGTTACCTTCATGATTGACCTATCGCTGCGAGTAACGGGATCCCCACCACAGCTTCACGCCAACCCAAGAGATGATCGGGCAGCATTGCCCCACCCTGATTGTCTGACTTAATAATGGCCTCTAGGTCCCGCCGCCGGCTCAGGAGCTCAGGAGAGATGCCAAATTGCTTTGCTCGATCAGCAACGACTCGGCGCAAACGATCCAGTTTATTTTTATTCACCGGGGTTGTGTCGTTCATCAACCGAGCAGGCAACTCAGCAGTCGGCACCGCACTCGCGGCCATGCCGAGTGCCGCGAGCGCGTCGCCATGCCGACTGACCGCGCGTCTGTCGACCCAATCGACGCCTTTCATATCAGCGACGCCTTGGACTTCATTCAACGCCAGCGCAATCAATTCGTCATTATCAAGGACCCGATTTCGCGGCACATTCCGAGTCTGCGCCTCACGCTCTCTAAACGCGCAAAACATGCGCAGGTACTGTAATTGCCGAGAATTTAATGACGAGATGCCTTTCAGCTTAAGATACGCCTCATCAGGATCAATTTTAGTCGGCAAGTCTTGGGTTAACTTAAAAGACTCCGAAAGCACCCATTCAATGCGATCTTTCTCCGCGAGCAATTCGGCCAGCATCGGGTAAATTTCGAACAAATGAATAACGTCTTGCGCGGCATAATCCAACTGCGATTGGCGCAGAGGTCTCGCCAGCCAATCCGACCGCGTTTCACCTTTGGGAATATCAATGCTCAGAAAATGTGCAACCAACTTTTGATAACTTAAGGCATAACCGATCCCCACCATCGCCGCCGCAATCTGGGTATCAAAAACGGGGGTCGGCACACAGTCAAGCCAGTACTGGAACACTTCCATGTCCTCTGAACCCGAATGCACCACCTTTAAGGTGTCTGGGCATTTCATGAGTGCCTGCAAGCCACTAAGGTCAGTGATCGGCAACGGGTCGAGCAGGTAATTGTCATGACCCAGGCCGATCTGAAGCAGGCCAATCATCGGGTAATACGTGTTAAACCGCGCAAATTCCGTGTCGAGGGCAATTACGGGCGCCGATTCACAGGCCCTTAGCAACGTCTCAAGCCCCGCATCGTCGTCAATATAGTGATAATTCATTAGATTGGTTTTCTTCCCAGCATTGCGTGCGCCAAAGTACCGCCATCGACAAACTCAAGTTCACCGCCCATTGGAATACCGTGGGCAATTCGGCTTACAACCACCCCGAGGGGGAGCAATCGATCGCAAAGGTAATGGCTTGTCGCCTCGCCCTCGACCGTTGAATCCAGCGCGATCACCACCTCTTGCACCTCGGACTGACATCGAGCGATTAACGCTTCCGCGCCGATCTCTTTCGGACCAATGCCATCGATCGGCGACAGGTTCCCTTTCGTCAAAAAATAATGTCCGTGAAAACTACCCGATTGCTCAAGCGCCATGACATCCGCTGGACTTTCAACAACGCACAGCTGCGCCTTATCGCGTTTGGGGTCGGCACAAATGTGGCAGATTTGCGTTTCACAGAAGTTTCGACACCCCTGGCACTCACCAACTCGGGTCAGGGTCTCGTGTAAGACCTTTGAAAGCGCTTCACCACCGGCACGATCCCGCTCAAGCAAATGCCAGACCATACGCTGGGCCGACTTTCGCCCAACACCCGGCAGACACCGAAAGGCATCTATCAATTGTTCAATCAGCGCATCATTCATAACCGCGTACTCGCCTTTCGCGTCATCCTCTACGCGCCAAAAGGAAACTTAAAACCCGGCGGCAATGGCATCCCGCCCGTCAAACTCGACATTGAGTCTTTTTGTTGCGCCTCGACCTTGCGAACCGCATCGTTCACTGCGGCGGCCAGCAAATCTTCCAATAACGTTTTTTCTTCGGACAGGACCGCGGCATCAACGTGTACGCGCTTAACATCATATCGGCCTGTCATTTGCACCGTGACCATTCCAGCGCCCGATTCACCCTGAACCTCCATCGAGGCGATTTTGTCCTGCATCTCCTGAAACTTGCCCTGCATCTCTTGGGCCTGCTTCATCAAGCCTTCCATCCCACCCTTTAACATGGCTACCCTTCTCCTTTGGCGATTTTGGGCATAATACTCCCCTCGACAATCTTTGCATCGAATCCTTTGATCAGGTGTTGCACGCCCGGATCTTTCTTGACTTCCTGTTCCGCGGCGTCGAGTGCCGCGGCACGCGCGGCGTCGATCAACGCCGCTGGCGTCTTACCGGGCGCCAGCGCAATCGTCACGGCAACCGCCGTCTCTCGGCCCAGCAGATCGCCGAGCAGTTCTGATAACCGAGCAATTTGCCCCTCGTTAAACAAGCTTGCGTGGGCCGGGTCGAGGCTCAGGTGCAAGTGGCCCTCCGCTTCATCGGTCAAGACACAATTGCTGGCCATTGCATAGGCAATGCCCCCTAAATTCGTTTGCGTTAATAACTCGCACCACCGGTCATCGCGTCCGGATTGGCCGGGCTCGGCTGAGCTGAGCACCTGCACGGCGGCGTCGGTTGGCAGTTCGATGACATTGTTCGGCTTTTGCGACCGCGCGGTATTCACGGCAACAACTTCCGCACCGTCATCTTGGGATTGACCCAGACTTTCGGCCGCGGCAATGTTCTGGGCTGGCGGTCTTGCCGCCGCACCTGGTTCGATGCGGCCGCCAGGGTCGACTGACGCACTAGGACTTTGCGCGCTCACAGCCGGCGCTGGCGCAGCCGAGCTGAGCGTTCGAGGTTCAACTTCTGCACTCGGCCCTTGCTGTACTGCCGCAGGGGTCGTTTCATGCGCGGTAATCGTTGCGACCTTGGGCGTTGCGGCAGGCGTTTGCGTTGATTGCGCTGTTTGCGGCGGCTGACCACTCGTTAGAGCGTCCCGAAGTCCCGCCAAGGGAGAGCTTGCAACCGGCTTAGGGATGCTGCGTTCAGCAGCCGGGGGCTTTGGGGCTGCCACCTTAGCCCCTGGCGGCGCGCCATCGTCTAATTCGAACGCCAACATTCGGATCATGGTCATCTCAAAGCCCATCTTTAGATCCGGCGCGAGATTCAGATCACGCTTACCCATCAACGCAATCTGATAAAACAACTGGACCTGCTCAGCCAAAATGTGGGTCGCTAACTGACCTATTTTGTCCCGATCACCAAAACTGTTATCCACGCCTTCCGGCACCACTTGAAAAACGGCGACCTTGTGCAACACCGTTAATACTTCGTCCAGCAACGCTGAAAAATCTGGCGAAAATTCGGCAACCTGATCAATTACTTCATAAACCTTTGCGCCGTCCCCTGCCGCCACCGCATCGATGAGACGATACACCTCTTGCCGGTCTACAGTGCCGAGCATGCTCGCCACTTCGGTCCCGAGTAATTTGCCGGAACCAAATGCGATAGCCTGGTCTGTCAGGCTCAACGCATCGCGCATACTGCCGTCGGCGGCACGACCCAACTGCCAAAGCGCGCTGTCCTCAGCCTCGATACCTTCTTCAGCCAACACGACTTTTAGATGATTGACCACCCGCTCTGGGGTCATATTCTTCAAATTGAACTGCAAGCACCGTGACAAAACCGTCACGGGCAGCTTTTTGGGATCGGTTGTTGCGAACAAAAACTTGACGTGCTCTGGGGGCTCTTCAAGGGTTTTCAACATGGCGTTGAAACTGCTCTTGGACAACATATGCACTTCGTCAATCAAATACACTTTGAAACGTGAGGCCGTCGGTAGGTACTGAACGTTATCGAGCAGGTCCCGCATATCATCGACACCTGTTCGGGAGGCGGCATCCACTTCAATGAGATCGACACTGCGGCCTTCACTGATCTCAACACACGAAGAACACGTGCCGCAGGGCTCTGAGGTTACGCCCTGTTCACAATTTAGACATTTCGCAAAAATTCTGGCGATCGTGGTCTTACCCACCCCACGCGTTCCGGTAAACAAATAGGCGTGGTGCAACCGGTTTTGATCCAGCGCATTAATCAATGCTTGGAGCACATGCCCCTGGCCTTCCATCGCCTTGAAATGGCCTGGCCGATACTTTCTTGCAAGAACCTGGTATGACATAGTACGCGCCTGTGAACCCGACTGATTGTAGCCCATGCAATGGGCTTGGGCGAATTTAACACCGATTCGTTAGTGCGGCACCCGACCTTTGCAAGGACATCCCATGATCATTATTGGCCACCGTGGTGCCAGCGGCAATTTCCCTGAAAACACTCTGGCCGCGTTTCGTCATGCAGCCGCCCTTGGCTGTCCCTGGGTCGAACTTGATGTCCACCTGTTAGAAGGAGAACTCGTGGTCATCCACGACGAACAGCTGGACCGAACCACCAACGGTCGTGGCCACCTTGAAGCTGCAGGTCTGGCGGCTGTCAGGGCACTGGACGCAGGCAATGGCGAACAGGTGCCGTTATTGTCCGAAGTCTTAACTGCACTCAATGGCCAGGTTGCCATTAATGTTGAGTTAAAAGGTGCCGGTACTGCCGAACCCGCCTCAAAACTGCTTCAAGCAGCCTGCGCAACGGGCATTTGGCGCACCGATCAATTTCTATTGAGCGCGTTCGATCATGCAGAATTACAACGGGCTGACCCAATCTTCGCGCGCGGCATACTCTGGGGCCGTCCGGCCGATGACATGGTTGCGCGCAGCCTGGCCATGGGCGGCCAGTGGATGAACATCGCCCTTAAAACAGCGACCGAGGCGCGGATAACAGCCGCCCAGCAAGCCGGTTTGAAAGTCGCGGTTTATACGGTCAACGAGCCTCGCGACCTGGCCGCCATGCGCGCGCTTGGCGTTGATGCGGTATTTTGTGATTACCCAGAACGCGGGCTTCAAGCGTAATACCGCCGACGCGTAATGCGCGACGCTATCTTTCAGGCCCTGGAGCTTTGGGCTTTGGCGGCTAGCACCGTCAAAGCGTCGGGACCAACCGCCAAACCCCTTTGCGCGACGACCCATCAGACGCAAGACAAGGCCCGCGTCGCGTAGGCTCGTCAGAACGCTATGGGGGCAGACCTTTAAAGTAACTCTGTAAAAGGGTCGCCCCATTGAACCCATTATTTACCTTTGAACTCCGGAGTTCGTTTCTCAAGAATCGCATCCACCGCTTCGACATGATCTTCCATCTGATGCGCCAAAGCCTGCAAGCCCGCTGACATCTCAAGAATGCTGGGTAAGTCCGCTTTACGAGACTCTTTTAACAATTTTTTCGTCATGCGCAAGGCATGCGGCGGATTGGCCGCGACCCGCTCCGCTAATTTTTGAGCCGCCCCCATTAGGTCTTGCGGCGCAACAACGCTTGAAACCATCCCCCAAGCCAACGCCGTCTCAGCATTCACCGGCTCGCCCGTAAAAGACATCTCATTGGCCCTGGCTTGACCGATCACCCGCGGCAAAAACCAAGCGCCGCCATCGCCAGGAATCAATCCAACCTTGACAAAACTCTCGGCAAAAACGGCCTTCTCGGACGCAACTCGCAGATCACACATCATCGCAAGATCGCAACCCGCGCCGATCGCGGCACCGTTGACCGCGGCAATAATCGGCACTTCCAAGGCATCGACCGCCAAGGGAATGCGCTGGATACCTTGACGATAGCCGTTGCGTATTTCAGCGGCGGTGCCGCCGAACATGCCCACTTTATCTTTCATATCTTTGACGTTGCCACCGCTGCTAAAGGCGGAACCCGCGCCGGTAAGAATGACCACGCGCACACTGTCGTCTGCGTTGATTCGATCGCAAGCGGCAACGATTGCGTTCACCATGACATCTTCTGAAATCGCATTCCGCGTTTCATGCTTGTTCAAGGTCAGGGTCACAATCGCCCCACTCTGCTCATATAAAACGACATCACTCATAGTTGACTCCAAACTGTTCAAGCGGACGGTAACATGCAACAAACGATGTTACCATCGGCCCATGCAAACCCCTTTCATCATCGGCTTGTTCCTTCTAATGGCGTTGCTGCACCCAATGCCTGCGCACTCGAACGACACACTTTTTACGGCAATCGGGGCGCGATTAGGGCATATGAAGGCTGTGGCGCATTATAAATTCATCCAACAGCGCCCCATTGAGGATTTGGCGCGCGAGGCCGTTGTAATCAAAGACGCTGAACGCGCAGGACACTCGCTGGGCTTGCCCGCGGCGCCTACCCGGCGGTTCTTTGCCACCCAAATTACGGCCGCGAAAATCATCCAGCAATACTGGTTTGAGCAATGGCGGGCCAATCCGCCTTCGCCGAATCCGCCCAGCTTAACCCAGGACATCCGACCGAAACTGCTCCACTTGGGCAACGAGATCATGAGGGCGTTAACCAGCCCCATTGACAGCCGGGACCGGCAATCATTTTTGCAGCACACCCAAACCGAAGGCTTACCCGAGGCCCTTCAAAACCAATTATTCGATGAACTTCGTAATCTCAGCACGTTTGGCAAAGATCTCCAGCGAATTCAGGCCGCTGGGGTGCTCAGGGTGGGCACGACCTTGGATTATCCGCCGTTTTCTAGCGGCACGTTGGATCAACCCCGCGGCATCGATATCACCTTAGCCAAGCGCCTTGGCGACACCCTTGGGGTCACTGTCCAGTTTGTGCAAACCAGCTGGCCGACCCTCACCCAGGACTTCACAGCCCGAGCCTTTGACCTGGCCATCAGCGGTGTTTCGATCACGCCAAGTCGGGCGGCGCTGGGCACATTTTCTGCCCCGTATCATATTGGCGGTAAAACGCCGATCGGGCGCTGCCTAGATCAAGACCGATTCAAAGATTTTGCGGCCATTGATCAGCCAGAAACCCGAGTGGTGTTCAACCCAGGGGGCACCAATGAACGGTTTGCACGACAGCATTTGCAACACGCACAGTTCATCACCTTTCCCGACAATCGGTTCATTTTTCAAGAGCTCTTGGCGGGACGGGCGGACGTGATGTTTACCGATGAAATCGAGGTCGCGCTCAAAACGCGGCTCCATCGCCCATTGTGCGCGCTGTTGCCGGGTCAACGCTTAACCTATCAAGAAAAAGCCATTTGGTTACACAAAGACGATGCCTTGAAACAATCTATCGACGACTGGCTGCAGACAATAACCACGGATGGCAGCCTGAAAGCCCTATTTGATGAAGCCTTAGGACGATGACGCTGTGCGTGATGCTTTGATAACCCATTGGGGCTTACTTTTCGCAAACGGGCCGCCTTCACAAGACGACCGCCAAGCGCCTTAAAAGCCCTTGTGCTGCCTCAGCCTAACTCGGTTGTTGCAGCGGCGTTTACTAGCGTTTGATATTCCGGAACCGGCTCACCCGCTAAGAATGCTCCGAGCATGGTATTGACTGCCTCGGGCGCGTCCTGTTGAACCCAATGCGAGATCCCGGCTAAGTACCGTAATGTTAGGTCCTGGACATAGTTTTCAGTGCCGTAGGTTGTCTCAATGGATAACGCCATATCATCCTCGCCCCACAGCATTAAGGTGGGCACTGAAATAATAGGCAGACCCAGGCGTTTTTGTCTGCGCATCCCACCACCTCGAACGAGTCCGCGATAATAGTTAATCATAGCCGTGACATTCTCTTTACGACCCCCATTCTCGTTATACAGGGCAACAACCGCCTCAGAAAAGTTATTCGGTGCTGCGGCCGTCGTTTGGATCATGGCGCCCATACCAGCGCTTTTGAGCAACATCCGTTCTGGTAGGCGAGGTAATTGAAAGAAAAAGATGTACCAAGACTTTTTAAGCTGCGCCCAACTCATGGCGGCCGCAGCCGGCCCTGGATGCGGGACATTACAAATCACCAACTGATCAATTTTGCGGATTTGGTGCATCGCAAAGTGCCAAGCAATGACAGCGCCCCAATCGTGCGCCATCAGGGTGACCTTAGAGCAACCCGCCGCATCGATCAGTCCCCCAACGTCATCCATCAAATTTTCAAGGCTGTACGCAGCGATACCCTGAGGCGCCGAGGAGTTGCCATACCCTCTTAAATTCGGCGCCCAGACGCGGTAACCCAGGCGCGCCAAATAAGGCAGCTGAAAACGCCAAGAAACACTGTGCTCAGGAAAACCATGCAAACAAATGATCAAGTGGTCCCCATCGCCAATCATGTCGACCTCAAAATTAAGGCCATTGGCGGCAACCATCTCAGTTCGTATTTCTGGCAGAATATCGGCAGTGCGTTGCATGGTTGGTCCTTAAGCCCTTTTCGTCAGCATACACGTCCGCCATTGTTTTGGAAAAATCCATGATCAATATTCGCCCGATTACAAAGACCCCTTGCGCCCTCGGCGAAGGCCCGCTTTGGGATGCGCAACACCAGCGATTGTTTTGGGTTGACAGTTTCCTAGGCCAGATATTTTGTCGAGATTCGGGCGGCACAATTAAGACTTGGCAAATGCCCTGCATGGTTGGCAGTCTTGCGGTCATCAATCTCGATGAAATTCTGGTCGCCCTGCAGAGCGGCCTGCACCGGTTTAACCTCAGCACACATACCTTGCAGCTTATCCATGACCCCGAACCGGATATGTCGACAACCCGTCTCAACGACGGCAAAACCGACAGAGCCGGTCAATTTCTATTTGCGTCCATGGGCGTGACTGACCGGACTCAGGGCTGGGGCGGGCTATATCGGCTCCGCCGTGATGGTGTCGTAGAGCGTCTGCTTGATAACGTCATCGTCGGCAATGGGCCGTGCTTCTCACCCAATGGCGATATCCTATACTTCAGCGACGGCCGAGGCGTGATATTGCAATTCGACTATGACCCCGACCGGGGCTTGAGCGCGCCGAGGCCGTTCTTTGATGCAAAAGCCGCCGGCACCGCTTGCGATGGCGCAACCGTTGATGCCGCTGGCAATCTATGGGTTGCATTGATTGGTTCTGGCAAAATTGGCTGCATCAGTCCAATGGGCGGGCTAAAGCTTACCATCGATCTGCCGATACCCCTTGTAAGCTCGGTGATGTTCGGCGGCCCCAACTTGGATGTCTTGTTCGCGACTTCGATTAGTAACTCGGGTAACCGACAAGACGCACACCCGCAATCGGGACTCGTCTTTGAGATATCAGGATTAACCAGTACAGGACTGGCAGAGACTGCCTTCACCGGGAAAATTCCGCTATAATTTCCTGATCCAAGGAGTGGCGGGCTGTATATCGCCATTACAAGGAAGGTTAGCTCGTGAACAATGTAGCAGCACGTTACCAGACGACCTATTCAACGTCCTTACAAGAAGAGGCGGTAGTTACCAACATCATGATTGCTTTACGTCCAAGAGAGTTCTTCGAGCAGCATTTGCAGGACTCGACCTTCGTTAAGGAACTTCCCCCTTCAGATGCCGAAGTTATTGGCGCGGCTGGCGAGTATATTGATTACGAAGAGAATGATGTCCTTTTTATGGAAGGCGATGATGCCGACGCAATGTACTTTGTCGTGACCGGTCAAATTCTGATTTTTACCGATAAAGACCGCTCTGCAGAAAAAGAACTCGTGCGGCTTGGCCCACTTGCTCACTTTGGCGAACAGGGCCTACTCAGTATTAACGCCGGCAAACGAACCGCCAGCGCGCGCGCCTTAGAAAAAACGCGTCTTATCAGAGTCTCTGGTGAACTCATTAAAAACACCCTTGCTCATCAGAGCAAACTCGTTGCCCAACTCGAAAAAATCGGCGCCGAGCAACAAGAGATCAAACGAGAAGATCGTAAAATCCAATTGCTGCTTCGGCTAAGCCGGTCTAGAACATCAGTCAGCCTGCAGGTCTCACGTTTCTCCGATAAGTTTTCGAGCCTGCTGTTGGGTGTTGATATTAATCGCCATGTCATTCAACTCGATGAGGTCATGTCTCAGCATCGCAACCCGATCCGAGTAGGAGACACCGTCGCTGTGACGGGCTCGATTACCGGAACCCCTATTGTGTTTAAGACTCGGGTTCTCGCAATCAAAGTCGTTGACGGCTCAACACTGTATGAATGCTCGATTCCTGATGAGATGACTTATGAGCAGCAACGTGCCCAGTTCCGGTTAGAGCTCGGCGCCGCGAGTCGTGCTGAAGCCAGCATTACCAAAGAAGGTAAAAAGTACCGCGGCAAAATTAGTGATATTTCGGAACTGGGCGCTGCCTTTCGACTACGCCGCGGCGTCCCGATTGAGAAAGGCGATCGTATTGATCACGTTGAATTTAACCTCACCACCGAGATCAAGATACAACCTAAAATCGAAATCATGAACGTGCTGGATGTTGCCAGGGCCCCGAACCTTCAACAATTCGGCGTGCGTTTTCTCGGCATATCAACCGCAGACACTGCCGCCTTAAAAGAATTCATGCGCGAACAAGAACGCCGTCGATTACGAATGGGGCGGCGCTAGCGGCCCTACCTAACTGAGCGCTTGGACGGTGCGGGCGCTGCTGACTCACCACCTTGCATCGTAATCCTTGTAACAAAAGTGCCGAATCACTTTGAGTCGCCTCCTCGACCTTGCTAGAATCGCCCAGCGTCCGGGACTGGTGCTAGAGAACGTTATTGAGTTCTTCGAATTGAGTCGCACGCAACACGGAGAGGTGTCTGAGCGGTTGAAAGAGCACGCCTGGAAAGCGTGTATACGTTAATAGCGTATCGAGGGTTCGAATCCCTCTCTCTCCGCCAATTAAAACCCCCAAACTCCTGATAATAAAGCATTTAATGCAGATCCGCTCGCACCACTTAGCCGTCTTGTACCACTTCTTGTACCACCTCTTTTTGAACTTCGTTATTCAAACAAGTGAGCATTTTCTTTCGCGCAGCTTTTGTAGGCCGGGGCAGGTGACACCCCCACCCCCTACCTATGTGTAACCAGTGGTCGGAAATTTTGACGCGGTTTTAGATTGTCAATTTTGCAGCAGCTGAACCTACAGGCACACAACCTGACACAGCTTATTCAGCTGGAACACGCTCTTTGATATAAGCCTCGACGGCGTCGGCCGTATCACGCGTAGCACCGTCACCAATAGCACCCGAGATCAAGGAATCACCAGAGAACCCAAACAAGTAACGTATCAACAACAGGCCATCTGTAAGCGGCTTAGCCTCGCCATCTCCATCAATATCCAACTCTGAATCAGCATCCGTTAGATAGCCTGCAATGGCTTCTGAGGAGTCTCTGCCAGCCTCGCCAGAGACTGCTCCAGATCTTAGTGATTCACCGCTAAAGCCGAACAGATGACGGATAACTAACAGGCCATCAGTGAGTGGTTGGGCTTCTAGATTTTCATCTACGTCAAAGCTGAAGCAGCCTGATTTGCAGGAGAAACGGTTTAAAGGGTCTGTGCCATCGGCTAGTTCCGCTTCATCTGTAATGTAGTCGTTGTCGTCATCAAGATCTGCGTTATTACCAAGACCGTCACCATCGGTATCAATTGACTCGGAGGCATCTAATGGGAAAGCATCAGAGTTATCGCCCACAGCATCCCCATCCGAATCTAATGTCTCGCTGCTGTTGTTAGGGAATGCGTCTTTGTTATCTCCAACCCCATCAAAATCCGCATCAACAGTTTCAGTTGAA
>ERZ651776.1505-NODE-1505-length-27617-cov-5.615614_pt1 | contig 27617 bp, 14 predicted proteins | sample MGYA00514761_ERZ651776 | MGnify/ENA metagenome assembly ERZ651776 | reverse complement strand
TGCAGACAAGAATGTGGAGGGGGTTTGATTTGCAAATGTGTTGGGAGGAGGTGTGAGTGATTTGAGTGGAAACAAATACTCTAACAGGGGGGAAGCTATATCAATCGGGATAATAGACACTCTATCAACCACCCAGAATTCTCTCGGAGGTCGAGAAAAGGAGGTGTAATATGGGGGAGCTGACAGAAAAAACACAGACAAACCTACCTTGGCAGAATCTATTCCGTTGATCTTAATATGTCGGCTCTTGTGGGTATCACTGGACCTGCTGTACATCCAAGCTAATAACTCCTCCGGAGAGGTATGCACACACCCAACACATTTACCTCTTTGAGCGCAATTAACGGCTGCTTTGATCTTGAATTTTTGAAACAAAATATTTCCAGGTTGTAGTTCGTACTCATCATGGGCAAATAAGTGGTCCATGACTGGAGAAAGCAAAGAGGCCTCTTCACCTGAGAGAGAAAAACTATTGGAATCGCGTGAAATGGAGCGAAGTTGTTTTGCGAAGTGTATTTCCTCTTTCCTCTGTTCAGATGAGAAAGACATTTCAGTGGTTGGTCAAGTCTCCTGTTATTAGTGGTTGATTTAACGTAATGTCAAGAAAAACAGTGATTATCCTCTCTGCGTTAATAAGCCGAGACAAGTCAGTTAGGATTTAAATAGGTAATGGAGATAATTCATGTACATTGTTTTGAGTTAGGTTCTCCGCAACTGACTGTTTCAGTTTTCAGTTTTCAGATCGACTTGGATTCATAGTACATAGTGGTGGGGAAAATCTGAGCCCATTTTGAGGATTTTCGATTTGTAAACCATCAGGCTCTATATCATCGAGTATATTCCACTCGATGGAGATTTTTATCCCACTACTGAACCGTGTACTGCCTTGTGTGCCACTGTGTCGGAAAGAATCGATGAGGGCTTTTCAGCTACCAACCTGATACTTTATCATTTGTTGATCATCATACGAAAGCATCTTGGTTACGCGAGCCAAGTTGTGGAGAGTTCTAGTCTTCTTCACCCGGGAAAACCCAGCGCACAGATTCGAATGTCCCAGCTGTCTTGATGGCTAGAAGCTTGGTAAACCCAAATAGGGTGGACGGCCTTGGTGATATCTCATGAGAAGAAGCAGCAAATAATCCTGCATGCCATTAAGGAAATTGGGTCGCTGATGCATTGCTTCTTCGAGTATCAACAAAGGTGCCAGTTTGAGGACCAAAGAGAGACTACCAACTGAATCGAACTCGTGTCGTTCATGAGGAGCGCATTAGAGTTGGAACAACAGTCAATCCTGACGAGTTGTTAATAACTTTAGCCACCGTAACGCTTTTCTCTAACGGATTTTTACTGCGGACGGACGGCAAGCAATATTTCCGAGTTTAGTATCGACAATAAGTTATGTACCTGGTAGTAATTTTTTGTGATGGATGTGATGGGAATGTTGTAAAGAATAAGGACTAAATGATGACAGAGCAGTGTCCAAGTTTCCTTTGAGTTGGGTCCGACGGATTGACGGATTCAAAGTGAGTCAGTGAGTCGGGTGGTAGAAAATGGAATTTGAATATGGTTAAGGGGTAATTTTATTTGCCTCTGTACCCTTAGATTTTGAGTTCATCTTCAAAATGTGTGTTAGACGCAGCACGATGATGTCTTCGTTCGTATTCCCCCACCCTCTTACAAATTAACCGATACCCGGTATCCGAAAACTTTTTTCACATCTCTCCTTGCAGAACAACGGCGGCAATGTTACAATGTTGATTTGAGAGGGGGCGGGAACTTCAGCTCATGACCCAGTAGGTACTGTAGCTTCCAACGATTTGGCAACTGGTAACGTCAGATTAAGTATCCTTTAGTGGTAATTTTTTTTCCAAAAATCACACGTTGGTTACCCATTAATATCAAAAGCCATTGTCAAATGCTCGTTCGTCAATTGTTTGATAGGTGTGCTCCCGATAACTCTATTTTCCTTTTCTGCCTCAATTTTGTTTGCTGCTTTCCTCTCTCGTGACCTGCGTCGAATGCTAGTATCACCCGTGGAAACCCTCCCTCCCCTTTTCCCTTTACACTTGATAATTTCTCGAATGGATTTAGCAGCTAATTTAGCTTCTGCGAAATCACCGTCCAGCAAACATGTGTTCTCATAGCACTTGAGTGCTGCTTGGAACTGTTGTTTGTCTTGATACGCTATCCCGAGGTTGAAGTGGGCATCAACATAGGAGGGGTCAAGCTTAAGGGTTGTTAAGAAGTGTTTGATAGCAGAATCGATTGATGGTTTGTCTCCCTATCACGAGAAGGCGAAAAAAGACAGAACGAAATGAATTAGCCATCTGCCCTCTCGCATCACTGTCACCTCAACATTTTTTGTCAGCGCATCAACTCACCCTCTCTTGGTAAGCGCTTGCTAGATTATAGTGGGCCATAACGTTTTCCTCGTCTAACTTGCAAGCATTTTTATATACTCTGATAGCTTCTTCTAAATCCCCCACGTCTCTGTAACAATTTCCCAAATTGATATGAATATCAACATCATTTGGCTCCAAATTGCTAGCCCGTTGGAAACAATTCGTAGCGTCTTCTATCCGACCAAGGTCTTGAAAGACGTAACCCAGATTGTAGTGAGCCAGAGTATAATCCTCCTTGTGCGCGATGGCTTTCAAGTAAAATTCTATACATTTTTCATAGTCTCCAAGGGACTGCAATGCTGATGCAGTATTGTAGTAGCACTCTGTGTATTCCGGGTCGATTTTTAGAGCGTCAGCGTAGCATTGCATTGCTTCAGTTAAGTTCCCGCGCTCTTGCAGGGCTGATCCTAGGTTAAATAGATGTAGGGGTTCAGAGGGCTGTGAGAGAGCTTTCTTTTTGTACTTGTCAGTCAAGAGGTTAGTCGATGGTGCAGAGCTATCACATCCGCCTACACGAAAGTACGCATACGTTGTTTTGTGTTAGTTTCCTTACAGGGACCATCACACCTCGATGCGCCATGTTGTCTATTTCTCTTCGCTTCCCGTTTGACCTGTACTTTCAAATGCCCAAAAAACGGTCAGACAGTTAACTTACAAGCCAACAAATTATTGAAAAAGCCGGTCTGCTGTTTTGTCTCTGTCATTGTTTCTTCTACTGTAACTTTTTCGTGTTTTTATTTTTAGCATCCAAAAGATAAGGCACATTCCTTAAACCCATTATTGTTTTTGGGATCAACCGATCAACCTTGGCTTTCAATTATTTATCAACGAACGATTTTATTTATTTCTCCTGACTCCTGTCACACAAGAATCACCATTACTCTAATCTGCCCCAAATTAAATTTCCCTGCCATTACCTGGTCCTATTACCTACCTTGCAAATACCACGAGCATTAAATAAAGTGGGAAAGTATTTATCAAGTCGACCCCCTTGGCTACCTCGCTAAAACCGCAACTTTCATCCAAAAGCCCTGCACTCAATCCTCCACCCTCTCCCCATTTTCACGATTCGACGACAATGGCAGAAGAAGGAAGCCCACATCCGTTTACTTTTGTTGATATCTACTATTTCCTTGTTGCACTAATTATGATTTGGGGCGCTGGGAAGTTTTTCAGCCGTTTTGGGTTGCCTTCTTTGTGCGGTGAGATTGTTATTGGGGTTGTAATTGGTCCGCATATGTTGGATCTGGCTCCCAAAAGAGATGCTCTGATGATGTTTGGTGAGATTGGTCTGATGTTTTTGTTCTTAGAAGCGGGCCTTGACATAGACGTGGAGATGGTAAGGCTTGTCGGGAAGCGTGGAGTTGCCCTGTCTCTGATAGCATCCTTCATCTCTCTTCTTTTTGGGACTTTGCTATCCAAATATATTCTAAAACTGGGTACTTTGGAGTCCTGGAGTGTTGGAATTGCTCTCGCCCCAACATCCATGGGAATTGGATTGAACGTTTTGCGGTCTTGTAAGGTGCTCAACACCCCCTCAGGACAACTCATTATCGCATCGGCAATGCTCCAGGATGTCATCGGAATATTGATGCTCGGAGAATTGGAGGCAACCAAAGATCCTAGTTTCACCGCATTTATGATTCCAGTGGTATCCTCTCTGTGTTTTTTGATTATAATGGGCTATTTGGCGGTCAATACAATTCCGAAACACTTTAACAAGTTCCTCCACCAATTTCACCATCACCACGATAGGGAGAGTCTTGTCATGGGATGCATTTTATTTTTGGCGGTTGCACTGATACCAGCGACGCACTACACCAAGAGTAGCTACTTGCTTGGTTGTTTCTTGGCCGGTCTCTGCTTTTGCACTGATCACCATTCCGCTTCTATCTGGCAGTCCCAGGTTAAGCGGATTTTGCAGTGGCTCATGAGATTGTTTTTTGCCTGCACAATCGGCTTTGAGGTGCCCATAAAAAATTTGAGCAGCGCAAAAGTATGGACTACGTCCCTTGTCTTTCTCCTCATAATTCTTTTGAAGATGGGGGCTGGCTTTTTAGCCAACCCACTTACCGTCACTGAAGTGCTAAAGCTTGGCTTAAGTGTGATTTCCTCGTGTGAACTGTGCTTTATCATCGCTGTTATGGCCTTCCACAACGGAATCATGTCTGCCGACACATTCGATGGCATCATCCTCAGTTCATTGATATCGACATTCTTAGCCCCATTTTTCCTCCGTAAGCTTTTGGAGAGCGAGAAGAAGTCGAAGCAAGAGGAAATTGCCCGTGCAAGAGCCGAAACCATGATGATCGACGAGCTCGGGGAATACACGGATGATGATGATGGCCCTAGAAGGGGGGAGGAAGAGGAGCTTGTGAATGGTCAGGATGAGGAAAAGGGGCTGCGAAGCAGAACCACGAGCGCCGGGTCTATCACGAGCCGAGGAAGTCATGCAAGCAGCGAGAAAGACCGACCACGAGGACACCAAAGCAAACTTAAACGCCATTTGTACCTGTTGCTACAGACAAAGTGTCGGGGTCAGTGGGGTCACCAAGATAGGCTCTTGAAAGCCCTCTTCGAGCTTAACATGAGCATCATTGATTTCCGGTCTTTTCACCCCCACGGTACCTTTGCAGTTGACGTGGTCAGCGAGATCTACATCAAAGACAACACTGAACCTTTCAGCGGAAAGATTGAAGATGTAGAGAAACGAATGAAACAGCTCCAAGAGAGTGCGAAGAGGGCCTGCGGAACCGAGAGTGCAGAAATCAAAATCAGCCAATGGCTTCCCGGGGCGACGCCATCAAACGAAAAGTCCTATGGAGGAGTCGATGGCTCTAATGGAAAGGGAAACAGGAGAAAGGCTCTTGCCCACGATGAAATAATGAACCAGCTAGAGCAGATTGCCTACGTACACGCCGAGAGGGAATTCAAGAAACGACATCGCCACCACACTTCTATTGCTGCTAGTATGGCTGCCCACACCCATCCCCTAGAGCTCGTCCGCCAGGAAAAGCACCACGAGCTGGATGGTTTTGTGCATACCGATGCTCATGATGCATTTGACCCTGACGAGATTGAGGGAGAGATATTTGATAGTGAGTCCGATACTGACAGTGACGACAGTGATGTGTATGGTAGTTCAAGAAACTCCCCAAGCTGTAGCCGGGCCACCACTCCCAGACCAAGTTTGGAGAAGGAGGACTTCATGGCTTGGAAAGCAGGCATGGAACACGACGAGCGGCAGTCAACGCAACAGGGGCTAGTCATCGAACTACAGAAAGTAAAAAAAGCGGGGAGTAAGAGTGGCGAGACGGACGATCACATCGCAGAAGGAATCGTTGACAAATTTCTTGCAGAGTCCAATGAAGCCCGACTATAGTTTTTTTTAATTACGTGCGAAATGATAAGGTGACGAGATTTTCTTATTTTTTGTTTTTTTAACCTCACAAGTTTTTTCTTCTTCGGTTACACTATTTCACAATTTTCTCTCGTGAAAGAATTTCTCGTTAACGAAACCTGTTTGCGCCAACCGAGGCCCACAGTGACTGGCTCTTTTCTTTACTCTGCTGCTTTCGTTTGCCCCCCACCAATCCCTCGGGGGTGACCTTGTTGCTGTTGCTTTTACTGCCGTGTGTAAGTTTGAAACTCTTGTCGCTCGAGTATTGTTCTCCTCCATCACGTTCACGCCTCTCGTGATCCTCCCAGCCGTTGCCAAACTGACTCACGCTGTTGTCCCCAACCTGGAAGAGGACATGGTTCGTGCTGCGACCAGCGGCAGTGCCGCCGCTCGAGGCAGAAACGCTGCGGCTGAGCGATGCGCTATCGCTCTGGTTCTCATCGCTGAAGAAGTTTGCTTTGCTGCTCTTAATTTTCCTTGATCTGGAGAGCAGGCTACTGCTGCCAGTGCTGTTATTCCTCTTCGGCGGTAGATTTTCCGCCACTATCAAAGGCCGAGATGACGAAGAAGTCGATTTTTTGAACTCTGCCTGCACATCCGCAAAAATACTGTTCCCGCTGGGGTAGGCCGAGGTTGAAGTGACCAAGTTGGAACTCACCGAGTTCGAGCTGGCCACCAGTTTGCTGCTAGTTCTCCTCTTGAGAGAGGGCAGATAATTGATTTCATCCAGAAGACTGCTCCCGTTAATCGCGGCAATCCGCCTTTTCCTATTTTTGTCATCGAAAGCACGTTCCTGTTCGTCGCTCACACTCAACTTGCTCCGGTCAATGAAATCTTCCAGACGGCTGTTGTCAAGCTGACTCCCCTCGTCGAAGGCGTCCAGAATGCTCAGATCGATGTTGCTGGTAAGCCCCTTCTGCTCAAACTTCTTCTTTCTCTCGGCAGGATTCATGGCCAAGATTTTGCGCATTAGCCTTGCTTTTTTGGCGTTATCATTGTCTCGTTGCTCCTTTCTCTGCTCGTCCTTTTCCCTCATCTCCTCGGCGTCCAAGTCCTCATCGTCTTCGTCACCGTCATCACCGTCGTCACCGTCGTCCTCAAGATCGCTCCCAACTAGCTCCTCGACGATGTTCTTCTTTCCCATGTTGTGCCGCTCTTTGAGGATCCTGTCGAGGAGAGCGACCTCATCTTCTTCCTCCTCGGAGGAAGATGCCTCCTCTTCGTCGCTATTTTCTTCGTCGCTGTTGAGAAGTCCGAGTCGCTTCGCGTCCTTGGTCCCTTCGGCTGCCACGAGGGCGTCCCAGCCCCTGCTCCCACGAGCCGCGGCCCCTGAGCTTCCACGAGCGCCCGTGTAGCCCTCTTTCATCAACTTCATCATCTCCTTGTGGCGGCTCTTGTCCTCGGCCGCCTCCGTCTCAATGCGGTTGCGGAGAGCCTCTTCCTCGTCCCCCTCGTCGTCTGAAAAGGTATCTACGATATTCTCCAGGTCATCCTTGGTTATTTTATCGACGTCATCGTCTTCGTCATCTTTCTTCTTTCCGCTTCCGAAACCAAAGTCCTCCAACCCTGTCACGGCATCCTCCTCCTCCTCCTCGGAAGCTTCCTCCTCGACCAGAGAGTTCTTGCCCGCCTTCTTCATCTTCATAGCCTTCTCCTGGTCCCGTAGAAGCATCTCAATGTAGGCCGAATTTTTAGGTTTTTGAGGCTGCGCTGGATGTGGTTCTTGAAGGGCTTCAGAAGAATTCTCGCCATTCTCTGCATTCTCGCAATTCTCGGCATTATCAGTAGACAGGCCTAAGCCGCCTTCTACCGGAGAACGGGCAAGGGATGAGACAGAAGCAGCAACAAGAGAAGGAGGAGCTGAAGAAGTAGGCTGGTTTGCCTTCCAGTCGGTGTCATCGTGGTCAAAACTCTCAGTGAGGGGCAATTCTTTCTGAGAGTTGGACTGAGGCAGCGGCTCTATGGCCTGAGATGCGCCTTTATTGCTCTCCCCATCGTCGTAGTCGACCATCATCGAGTCGTTTAAAGGTCGTGCCTGCGCAGCATTGTCAAACATTGACAAAGGGGTAAAGCCCCTCTTGACCTTGATAATATCCGCCTTTTTAACGTTCTTTTCAACCCCAGCGACTATATTCAGCAGGACATTCAAGCAAATTTCTCTGTCCTCTTGGTGCTCCTTAGCGCCATTGCCGTCGTCATCGACGCAATCGTCGTCACTGCTATCTTCTTGGTCCTCAAATTTGTCCTTTTCAAGCCTTCTCATCGCAATCTCCTCCTCGTCAAGTTTCCCGCCCTCTCCTGCGCCCTCGGCCTCGTCTTCAAAGTCCGATCCCAATTTTTCCCTCTCTTCCTTCAACTTCCTTTCCCTATCCTCCTCTTTTTCGGCCTGTTTTCTTTTCTTTATCTCTTGCAAATGGCAGTCTCGAACATGCTCCTCCCAATTATCGTAGTCAAGACCATTGGCAAGCCACTGGTTCCCAAGTCGACGGGCAGACGAAACGAGGGTCGACTTTAGTCCCGCGCGACCCGTGCGAGTAAGGGGGCGCAGGATAGGGCGGCGGACGGCGGACGTCGTCACTAAAGTTTTGGTGGTCTGCGCTGCAACATTCGTTGCAACAGCATTTGCCACAGCGGCAACTGATAACTCATCTTTGACAGATGGACCTTCGTCGTTATACGACGTTTCCTCGACATTATCTTCGTCGTCGCTGACATCTTCACTCTCACTGCCGCTTTCTGAGTCGAGATCAAGATCAAGCTTGACGATGCCGTCATCATCAGTGACTTTCTGGGCCCTCCCAAGAATTGGTTTGTTCCTCTCCTCCTCTTTCTTCTCCTCCTCTTTATGCTTCCTTTGTTCGGCCTTTAATCGCTCGTACTCTTCGGTCGCTTCTCTCCTAAGCTGTATCTTGAGGGGTTCGTGTTTCTTGCGCAAATTTTGAAGAAGGTTGTCATGGTCTGCTTCTGCCCTCAGGACCCTCTCCTCAGTATTTGTGTTAAATAGCTGGGAAATTTTCTCCGCGCGCGATCTGTCTTCCTCTGTCATATCATCATCTTTCTCCTCCTCGATCGCCTTCATTTCTTCGTTGACGACCTGCTCCACTTTCTTGACTTTCTGCAGGCGAGTATTTACCAGATTCTCCTCTCCCTTCTTCACTTTCCTTGTACTCTCAGCAATTATCCTCCCCTCAGTGTCACGCGCAACACCGTACTTCACAAGGTCTGAGGCGACGACAAATTTGTCCTCGACGACTCCGTCACCGCGGACAAAAGAAGGAGTGAGCATCCTCGTCTTTGTGGCAATCTTAGCGACAAGCAGGGCATCGTCAGAGTCGGATGTGGAGCCTTCCACACTCTCCCTCGGGTCGTACTCCTCGTCGTCGTCCACATTTGTAATGCCATCTTCGATGTCACCGTTTGCTGTTTCGATCTCCATGGCTTCCCGTGCTTCTCTCTCTCTCTTCTTCCTATCTGCCCTGAGCCTCTTTTTCTCCTCCCTTCTCTCCATTTTTTCCCTGAGCTTTCTCTCCTTCCTCCCCGCTTTCGTCTCATTTGTCTTACGATCAGGTGACGAAGGAAAGGTAGAAGAGGAAGGCGATGCGGCAGACGGAGCAAACTGTCCAGGAAGGGCAGGAGCGGTAGAACCAGAGGAGGATTCAAGCACAGATGGCTCAGAGTGCTGCTCAGGGCGCTGAGGAGAGGGAGGGACACTTGTTGCTTTTCCGAACTTAGTGCCGATCGTCGTCCTTTCTGCAGTCTCTATCAGACCTTCCCAAGGATTGCCCGAATCATCATATCCGTCTCCTTCGATTTCCATCAAATGATACCGAGGCGTGTCTGCACCCTTTATCAACACAGTCAGTCGGGCCCTGACAATAGATTTGCGGACAGATTTGGATAAGGGGGCTACCAAGGACATGGCCGACTCAAGCATCGAATAGAACTCCTTCGTCGACAGGTTCTGCGATATCGTTGAGAATTTGTTTGACGGGGTGGTTTTGTCCCGGGGTTTTTTTGTGAGGTATTGTAATGGGGAATTGCTCATTAGTGTTACAATGTTGTGAGGTGTGTCAAATAAAATTGCGGGCAGAGGGATTTGAAATGACTTCGCCCTCCTCACCTGTACGTCAGCCGGAGCGATTTCACTGTACACTTTATCGATAAAATGCATAATTCGTGTGGTATTTTGCACCTTCGTGATTCCGGATGTTGACTCCCCCTCAACATCCAGACCTTCGGTCGCAATCTTCATCTGCCAATCTCCACCCTCATCCTCCCCTCCTACCCCAACATCGTCAGTTAACTGAGCCCCTTTAATCGGCGAGCTTTTTGGGCTCCCTCCATCATCGCCGTCATCCAACCCTTCAAATGCAGTTTTTTCTGGCTGAGTATCGTAGTTTTGCACAAACCCACCCTCAGCAAAGTCAGGCACCAAGAGGCTTGTAGTGTCGTCGTCGTTAGAATTACCGTACGTATTGCGTGTTCGAATAGCACGTATTCCCTTGCGGGCAAGGGAATACGCGGTCTGGATTTTTTCGGAGGTTGGAGGAGCAGGTTGATCATCCATGTTTTGTTTTTTTTCCCTTTTGGTTTCAGGTGTGGGAGGTATTTTGTGGAACTAAGTATTATCTTGGCGGACTTCTTTTTCGGCTATTGCTTGTCTCGATACTTTTGATGTCCGTTTTTTTCAAGTAATGGCAGCTAATTTATAAAAAACATTTTTTGGCGGGCAAAAAAAAAATAAAAGAGAAGAGCTCATTACGAATCTCAATTACAGCGCGAATCACCGCATTGTTCTGGTCGTTCCAGTTGTTGCAACTACGCTCCAATTTCAACAACTTAATCCTCTCTCTCTCTCTCATATGGCATCTGATTCGTCCCCCCCCTTGGTGCAGCAAAGTGAGGAACACCACCACCACCAACAACAACAACAACATCAACATCAACAAGTACAATTCGTGCAGCTTACCCCGTCTCTCCTCCAAGCACTTAACTTAGCTTCCCCTTCGGCCTCATCGATTACCAGGCTCCGTCTCTCACATCACTCTCTGACCTCTGATCTCTCCGCCCTTGCATCTACCCCTCTTGCAAAGTCTCTTCGAAAGCTTGACCTCGGCCACAACAACCTCGGCCCTTTACACGATCTTAAGCTCCATGGGATGGAGGTGCTGGAGGAGGTGGGATTGAGAGGTAACAGACTGAAAGAGCTTGAGGGGCTTGGGCTTCCGGTTACTGTTGTAAAGTTGGATTTGGGATCGAACGAGATTGAGCTGGGAGGGGGTAGTTTGAGCTCCCTTGCGACCGCTTGTCCCAACCTGCAGCACCTTAACTTGGTTGACAACCCTTGTTCTTCCTCCCTACCTATGATCCTAAACACGCTCCCGTCACTGCTGACATTGAATGGCCTCACGAGAGAAGAAATCCAAAGGTCCCACTCTCAGCCCGACGAAAACGACGACGATACTATCGAAACGAATGTAATTTCGAGCGAGGTAGACGAAGAAAATGAAAGTGAAAGTGAAAGTGAAAATGGCAGCAAGAACGGAAATGACGGCTCCCTGTCCTTAGTTCGGCAGTCTCTGAATTCGGTCCTCACGAGTATTGATTTCAGCGAGGGGATCTTGAATCCCCTCCTGGAGGAGGACGAAGAAGGAACTAATGATTATCTCGACGCCAGCGCAGACGCCATCACGGCGGGAAGTTTGGGCGAGAGCCAAATGCTTTTATCTCTTCAGCTGCAGTCTTCCTCGCCATCGACGTTGACCTCCCCCAAAGCTAGCAAACTCCCTCTCGCGAAAGCACTCGCGAGTCCAGAAGCGGCTGCTTTCCATCTGGACAACGACGACAACGACGACAACGACGACAACGACGACAACGACGACAACGACGACAACGACGCGTATACTTCTCCTCCAACGTCTGAGAAGAACGTCGGGTTCCCCCTCACTGACGAGAGCAGCGGAGAGATAAGGGGCGTTATGTTACTCTGTGGGGCAGATGAAAGTGTGAGCGCCGATGAGGAGGTTCTTTATGCTGAAAATGTAGTGAAAGAGATAATCGAAAGGACAGTTGAAGCCGAGACCGATGAGCAGGTAGATTTAATTCGGCGGAACATTTATCCCGAGCCGGCCACATCTGTGATGAAAACAGCGAAGGCAGCTTCAAAGACGACAACGACAGCGAGAACTAAAGCGACGGCTTCCGTTTCTACGAACACCGACAACACAGTATTCGAGGTATTTGACTTGGGCGTCAACATTTCATCCAACGTCGGCAAGGCGAGCGAAGAACAGAACAAGGGAGATCGAAGCAAGGACGAGTTGATCAAAGCACTCCAGATGAGGTGCTCTGCGCTGGAGGAGATGGTCAAGGTCGTGGGAAATTGTGATGTCGTCCGGGACTCTAACGGCGTTGATGAAATGGTTGGAGAGTGGCAAAAGAAGTGTTTCCAGGCGATTATTCTCAAAAATGCTGCTACAAATGATTCTACCAACAGGTTAAATGCTGTCCAGAATTTAACCGAGGAAGCGGAGAGAATTAAGCAGAACTGTGAGCTGAAATTAAGGGTCAGCGATGGAAAGTGCAAAGAGATGGAGATTTTGGTTGAGAGGGTGACTGAAGAGAAAGAAGCGTACAAAAGAAGGGCGCAGGCGGCGGAGAAAGAGAGAGAGACAACAAGAAATGCCACCACAAAATTGGCTATTTGGGCTGATCACTTTACGAGCGGGACGAGCAGCGAGGTGGTCAAGTCTCCCCGAGACAGACACGAGAAGATGGGTTCGGCTATTGTTCACTCCCTGTCCCAATCTCAGCACGACAACTCGCCAGCACTCGCAAGAGAAATTGCTATGAAAACGGCCATCGGCCTTCTCACCAATTACGAAAAGCGGCTCAAGGTCCAGGCCAATAATTTGCAGCTTCTTGCAGCAAGTCTGAGCGCGAGGGACGCGAAGATGAGAAACGAGAGGGCAGCTTTTGCTGCGGAGAAAGCCAGTTATGAGAGGAATCGGGGGAAACAAGAGCTCGAGGCCATCCGACTCGCTGTTTTTGAGCTTGCTCGGAAGCAAGAGAGGGAGGCTGATGGCCAGGGAGAAGCAGGGGAAGAGGACGACGACTTGAACTACAGTGACAGTGATGGAGATATTAGAGAGCGTCGCGGACGCCGGAGGGAACAAATAAATGAACGATCAAGCGAATACTACTACCGTCAATACGTCCAATACCAACAAAAGCAGCACAAGCGAGAACAGGAGCAGCAAATTGCCATGTCCAAAATTAGTGCCATGGCTGAGGGGATGATGCGTGGGATTTTCAAAAAGGTCGAGAGAACGAGTGCTGGCAAAGCGGATCGAGAAATCGGAAAGGTTGAAAAGGAGGGACTTGCCCGCGTCATGAAAAGCGATCCGAGGCTGAAATCGCTCATGGAGCAGGAGGTAGGGGCTGATAATTGGGAGAATGTTTTGTCATCATTGGAGACAGGGGGGACCAAAACCATTACCTGGGGAGAATTCCTACTGTCATTCATTCCCGAAGCCCAGGAAGAGCTTGCAAAATACAAAAAATTTGGCATCCCTTCGATGCTCGAGATCAGTGTCGTTGCTGGAGAAGAGAGTTACAGCCACAGCGTCCTTGAGACGAGAACATACGGCAACAGCACCAACGAAAACAATAACTTTCGTGCAATTTCTATTAAAGGCGGCTACGATGCGGCTCATCTGGAGCTTAGCTTGCCCTCGTCCTACCGGAAGGTTCAAAGGGAGTATGATCTGGTTGAGTTGGATAGGACTGGGGAGAAGGAGTTGCGAGAGATGGTTAGGAGGCTTAGTAGAGAAAGAGAGTGGTGTTTGATGACGATTCAGCGGCTTTGTCTTCAAGGACCGCGAGCGAATGCAAGTTCTGCAGCTTTGAAATTGGCCGGGCAATCTGTAGAAACATTGTGTAGGCAGGTTGACAAGCTGAAAGGAGAGGTGGAGGAGGGCAGAGTTTTGAAGAGGAGAATGGCAGCATTGGTTATGGATCTCAAAGGTTTGTTAAAAGATACGAGAAAGGATAATGCTAGGCTTGAGGTGCAGATATCTGAGATGGCTTCTGTCGTCGCGAGGGTGCAGGTTGTCGAGAAGCGCTGCGAAGTTTACAAGTTTAGACTTCAAAAATCAGAGAGCGACCTCATTGAGAGCCAGAGAGCTGAGGGGGAAGTGAAGCGAGAAAGCGTCAAAAATGCCGCCAAGGCGCAGGCGGCCACGAGGGAAATTGCCAGAGCGGAGAAGCGCATAATTGCTTTGACCACCGAAAATGCCAGAATTGTCGAGAGCAAGAAAGAACTCCAGCGGGAAGTTAACAAGGCCAAGGAGGAAGTCAGGGTAGTAGAGGCCAAATGGAACGGCATGATGGAAGGACGTATAATGGCCAACGAGAGCCTATACGCTGTCAACGCTAGTGTTCGGCGGATGGCTATGAGCCCCGGGGGGAGAAGTATCAGGAGTGGGAAGAGTGCCAAAAGTGGGCCGAGTGAGCGAAGTAGAAGCACCATGAGCTTGGTGAGCGATTCAAGAGTTCACCATCACTCCGACGCAGATAGGAGCGGAGAGAGTAGTGAAGAGAGCGAGGAGAGTGAGGGGGGGCCCACCATCAAAAGTCCACCTCGCTCAAGGCGAGCTCCATGCACACCTCCGCACAATACCAACAAAAATAACAGAGCTACTGACAACGTCTTGCTGCTGGAACGCCTAAACAACTTAACGAGCTCAATACTTAACGAGCAAATCGATAGTTAACAATTTTCTCGTTGCTTTCAATCAGAGAAAAAAGGGGAACGGCATAAAACGTGTTAAACGGACAGGAAACTATAATTTGTGCCCTAAATGTTTAACAAATTAGTGAAGGTGTTGCGCTGCTACCAAATAATGCACTTGGTGTTACTCTTCGCTCTTAATATGCTACTCCCCCCACACCCTCATGATCTAGGGTCTCCCAACCCTCTCATCCTCGAGGATAGTTTCTAAAAGTTCTTCGGCACTCTTCCCCTCTAATTCAACCACAATCGCTGACTGCAACTCGTCGCCCTCTGGCTCCTCTAAAGCATCGAATTGGCTCTGCAACATGTCCGACTTCATATAATGGCCCTCTCTCGAAATCATTCGCGCATTTATTAAATCAAAACTTCCCTTCAGGTAAATAAAAATCAAATTGCGAGCAAACTCTCCACATTCTTCTGACTTCTGCAACACTGAGGAGCGGAGGAAATCTCGGTAGTTTTTTTTTAGCGCGCTGCAAGCCAAAACAACGCAACCCGGAGTCGACAAAACCTTCCCGCAAGTTGTCAACCAACCCCAACGATCCTCATCACACAACGGCATTCCACCTGCCATTTTAGCGATGTTGGAGGCTGGGTGGTAACTGTCACCCTCATGATATGGGAGATCCAGCCGGGCTGAAATTAACTCCCCCATGGTTGATTTTCCGCAACCGGACACACCCATGACACAGATCGATACATTATGCATGTATGTAGCAAGCGAGTACTTATTGTCCTTGAACAGGGGGCCCTCCTCAATCAGTTCTCTTCAGGTGCCAGAAGCGCTAAGAGCCCGTTTAAATTCCTACAAGAGCTTAAATGCTAAAGAGAAGATGCTGGATCTGAGGTAAAAATAACGCAGTCCAGCGAGACGAGAGAGTAAGCATGGCATGTTCGAAACCCATCGAAAACAAAAAAAAGTAGGAAGTGAATGTTGTGCAATTTAATTAATTAATAATTAATAACAGCATTCCCTAGTGGCTACGTTTACTTTTTTATCCTCGAATATGATAATATAAAGCACTAACATCTTCTCTCAAGGTTCATCTGGAGGTGAAGCTGTAAGAGTTGTCAAGCCTAGAGGTAAACCCCATCCCCTCGGAACCCACACGTGTGTTGGAAGGCTTACTTACTGGGCATGATCCGCACTTCGGCAACCCCCTCCCAGGGTCAGGGGGTTTCGTGCCACCATTTAACAAAAGCGCTATTCGCTTATGTCACAGCATCTGGTGCAGCTTCTTGTTGTTGGCCTCGGCCCCGGGACCCAGAACATTCACAAAGTCTGTTGACCCAGGGTTAACCCCAATAACCTTGCTAGGGTCAACCCCTATTGAAAAGTGACTGAAGGGAGTGGTGGAAAGGTTTCTTCTTTGTTTTGGAGTGTAGGTACGTTCTCACTGAAGTGCTCTCTCCTCCTCACGCATTCGAATTTCTCAACTATCATTCTCGGTGAAAGATGAAGTCAATAGATACTCAGTCTGTCCTGATGATATTGGAGAATTTACAATCGTTCTGGCGGATGTAAAGATAACGCATTAGCCCGTCATAGACAAGACATATTCTTGCCCGTTCTACCGCGTTCGCCGTCATCCCAGCCCTGAACATTGTTCAGTATGCCAACTGCATCGTCGGGAGGCTCATTCTCTCTACCATCCATTATCCACTTGGCTGCCCAACATACAAGTTGGTTCACTTTTCGCCTATATCCTCTCGACGTGGCAAACAATGGCCATATTGTTGTAGCTACAATGCAGATACCACTTTTCAAGACGGCCGCCAAATTTTCGACTTGACATGATTTCTGCAATTCACAGCCATTTTCTTATCAGCATAATTAAGTATCTGCGCCATTGACCCTCGTTCCAGATTCCCCAGATCCACCTTCGGAACTTCATCGCCTTCACAGTACTCAGTATAAGTATTATGAACCCAGTCGGGGCTTTCATTTGCATGGGGATTCTTGTGTTTGTAAATCCGGTTCCAGAATGTCTGGTCACTGTCAGAAGAGCCGTTATTCTCCTGCTTAAGCTTGAGCTCCTGCTCAGTTGGCGCTGCTGCGTATGGTGGTGCTCCTCCTGCATCCCGAGGTACACCGGTAACAAGAGCGGTTTCATGCTATCAACGCCCTGCTCCAGAAGTTCTCGAACCTGAGCCTGCTGCCACAAACGCCACCGTATTTGCTCGGTCTGCTGCCCACACAGCTACTGCTCAATTGTTGTAAGAATTAGAATGTTTCCCACACGGGGTTCCTTCGACCGCTATTGTTGTCATTAACCACACACAAACTTCGATGTCGTTGATGACACCATCCTTAGTGTGTGTACATTCCCATTGATACTCCCATGAAGGCCCTTCCTCACAGTCGTCTGTTAGCGATTCGTTCACCTGAAATGAGCACTTACGTCCGCGATTGACACCGACGCTGTGACAGTCGTGGAGGGAAAAGTGGGAGGGGAGCGGGTAGCGCTCAAGAGATTAAGACCGATGATGGGGGGGAAGCTGACATGGCTTCTTTAGGAGCAGAGGAAATCAGAAGAGAGGTAAATTATACGAAGTATTGGTAGATAATACAGTAAAAGCGAGAATACGAGATTCATTTCCCGTACACTTCTGTGGGGCGCACAATTTGCCAAGGGAATAGACGCTCAACAAGGTCGTAGTGTTTGTCTGGGCCCTGGAGGAGCCATTTTGGCTATTAAACGAGCAGTCCTACCATCCTACTAAAATAATATCGCGCTACTCCTCACCAGTGGGAATTTCGCCCAAAAAGAGTGTGGGAATATGGGAATGAATGCCCCAATATTTGCCCTCTCTCTCAGATTCTTGTTGTGTTCCATAAACAGGTCGATCCCCGCGTCCGCCGATGGGACTTCGACTTTGTTGTTGTTGTTGTTGTTGTTGTTGTTGTTGTTGTTGTTGTTGTTGTTGTTGTTGTTGTTTATGGGTGGGAACTCCTCTTGAAGCGCGGCGACGAGCGCCGCCCGCTCGGCTTCGCCGGTTTGTATGCTCCGAATTATGTTTGCTATGTGCTGGACATTTCTATTCACGGTCTTAGGGGACACACCTCCCCTGTTCGACTCCGCCAACAGCTTCGACGCTTCATTCAGCACCTCTTTTTTCCGCGGAGTCTTAACCATCCCGTCGTTCTGTCGCTTTCGCGAGTCTCTGGACGACCCACTAGCTCCAGGCGACTGACCGCCGGATCGCGGACGCGATGAGGGGCCCGAATATGTGCCATCAACCTCATCCTCAATCTGCATCTTGTCAGAGGGCAAATTGAGGCAATTGAACTTGGTCAAGATCACACCGTAATCATGCCTCAAAGACCTCGAGGAGCCTAGGGAAGTCACAAACAGTTGTGTTGTACCACCTCGCACAAAGTTGTAGTAGACGACCCGCCTGCCTTGTTCGTGACATGTGGTATTAAACTCATGACGACCATCAAATGGTCCGATGATACTTGTCTCGAAAGTCCTCTGATTTAACCACATTTTCCGATCTTCGGGGGTCCGAATACCCAGGATGTCGAGTACGCATATATTTCTGAAGGCGGAAGGAGCCCCATCCTCCTCGCGAGCCGAAAAGGGTAGGTAAAAGCCTTTCCCATTTTTGCTACTTTTGAGTTCAGAAATGACCTTCGTAAGCTCCTTTAGCATATCTGATATAGTGGTCGTAGCATGCATCGCTGAAGACTGTGGGTGGCTAAATATATGAAGAACACGAGGTCGGCTTCGATGCAAGCGGCGTGAGAACTGGAGGACGTAGTAGGTAAGGACGTCGCCAAACTCAGTGACGATTCAAAACAGAAGTTTGGTTATCTCGTGAGGAGAATAATTAAAGTAATTGAGATGTTTCGTGGTTATAGCTATACGTTGTAGGGATCGGTTGTGAGTTTAACAAGGGGCGAAAATAGAAGGTAAGATGAGTTATCTGATCTGGGTTGAGGAGAGGTCCAAATGGGCTCGAGAGGTTTTGGATCACATTGCTCATTGGTGTCGGGCTTTTCCAGCCCGCCAGTTATTGTCTTGTCGCGGTCTTCGTCCCCCATCCCGTCAGCCTTTCTGATCACGCCACCACAGAAGAACCCATTTCCCGCTATTGGGCTGTAATTTGCTCTCCAACTCAAAACCTCAAGACCGCTTTTTTTCACCCCCTACCCGCTTCTCTGCTCTTTCCTTCCCTCTTCTCCCGATGGGTCAATCCTCTGCTAAGCCACGAACCTCGTCCGATGGGTCTGGCGGTGGCAATTTGAGTCCAAATACTGCAAGTGCGAATAGCGGGAAAGATGACAACCTTGCTGCTCGTTTCAAGTCCACCTTTGACAGTGCATTTAAATCGTCGGGGACGAGCAACAGCAGTGGGAGCAACAGCAGTGGTAACAACAACAATAGTAATAGTAATAACAACAATAACGACACTAAACAATCGTCGCCGTCGGTGACAGACTGGGAGACTGCATGGGATGAATCGGATTTGTCAAACACCTCCTCGGCCAATGCCTCTTCGATGAACCCCTCCTTGACTAATATGTCCCCCTCCTCCTCACTACGGCAAAAAAAACAGTCTCCGCCGTACCGCACGGCGATGGACCGCGCTCATTCCACTGCGGGGGAAGGTTCTTTGGTGGGTGACGATGATGGCGGGGACATGGAAGAAGAGGCAAACAGAGAGACTGTAGTCGAAGACAAGACGGAAGAAAACTTGCTTTCAAGACAAGCTGATGAAGCACTGCTATCGGGAAAGGCTGTAAAATGGGACACGTCGGATATAGATGGAACAAAGTCATTGAAGCCGACAGTGAAACACTTCTCCCTTCTTAGGGTTCTTGGGAAGGGGAGCTTTGGAAAGGTCGTGTTGGTGAGGAAAAAGGCGGGAATTGAGGTTGGGGGATTGTTTGCTATGAAGGTAAGTCGACGAACGTGCGAACAATCGTACGTAAGCTGTGAAGAAAATGGAACGACTGACACAATCCAAAATACTTTACCCATTTAAATGCAATGAAAAACAATGAAACCGTGTGCTCTTTGTGTGTCATAGGTTTTGCGGAAAAGTCACTTGATAAAGCGTCGGCAAATTGAAAGGACTAAAACGGAGAGACGGGTCCTCGCTGTTGCCAACCATCCATTTATCATGAAACTGCACTTTGCGTTTCAGAATACTGAAAAATTGTACCTTGTGCTCGATTACTGCCCTGGAGGCGAGCTATTTTTCCATCTGTGCAAGCACCGCCGGTTCCCAGAGCGCGTTGCTCGATTCTATGCGGCGGAACTTTTGCTCGCAATAGGTCATTTACACTCAATAGGCATTATATATCGTGACCTAAAGCCAGAAAATGTTTTGCTCGATGCCGAGGGCCACGTGAAACTGGGCGATTTCGGACTGGCCAAGGACGAAATACGTCACTTTACCAAAGGCGCAACTTCAATGTGCGGCACTCCGGAGTACATGGCACCGGAGGTTCTTTTACAGAGGGGGCATGGATTTTGCGTGGATTATTGGGGGCTTGGTATGCTTCTGTATGAAATGTTCACTGGCCTTCCTCCTTGGTATACCACGGACAAGGTCAAGCTATTTAAGCGTTTAAAGCACGCTGCACTGGTGCTCCCGACATACATTGGCGTTGACAGCTGCTCGTTTGTGAGAGCTCTCCTTGAACGGGAGCCATCGAAACGGCTTGGTTGCAAGGGTCTGGAGTCGTGTAAATCGCATGTCTTCTTCAGCTCCGTGCATTGGGCAAATCTTGAGGCGAGGAAACTCACTCCACCAATACGACCGTGCGAGGGGATGAAAGCTCCTGAGACGCGCACTTCCCCGATGGTTGGGATCGGGAATAGTAATAATGGGTCGAGGGGGTCCCTGTCTGAACTTAAAAAGAATGACGCTAATAATGAATCGAGAAATAGCCTTTCAGAATTCGACGAGGTGGTGGGGGAGTCTGACGTAAATGTTGAGCTTGAAGAATTGAGGGAAGCGGAAAAGAAAGAATTTGCGGTAAAAGCAGCTGCATTAGTGACTACTCCACCGGTGTCGACTCCAGTCAGCAAGAATGTGGCGTTGGACGGCAGGAAAAATGATGATATAGTGCGAAAGCAGAGCGACGCATCAGAGGATGATGACAAGAGCATTGCGTCAGACCCGGGCTTCAGCCTCTCACCCGACACTATCGATACCTTTACGGCAAATTTCGATCCACAGTTCACTCGACTAGCCATCGATACAGAGGACAGCGCTTTTCCTGGGAGTTCTGCTTCCGTAACAAGCTCCCAGGACGGGGAAATGTTCACAGGCTTCACGTTCGATGAGCTTCAGAGTATGAATGTAGGAGAGGGCGCAAAGACGTAGCTCCTATCGCCTCGTGCTATCTCTTGTTATAATTTGTTTAATAGCTGTGCACTTTACAAACTTGGCGACAAGACCACTCACTCATTATTTCTTCTACATCATCTTCGCCCTCTTCACCTCGAGATTCTCTTTCTTTGACCTCTTCTCCAGAATATCCCCCTCAATACGCGCGACAAGGTCCTTCTTGAGGCCCCCCAACAGCAAACAATGCGCGCGGAGGTAGTGCTTCAAATTCGATACCGTGAGGTTGGGAATCTGGACCGAAAAAGACAGTAAGGGTAAGGATGTATTTTGTAAAATTCAAATTCATCAAGTGAAATCAACGTCATCTCACCTCCTCATTGTCAAAAAGCTCATCCCAGTCATATCCAGTTTCATCTTTTACAGGTACACGGTCGACGTTGCTACCAGGAACCTTGCGCTTCTTATTCACTTCCTCCAAAGGGGGCAGGGAGTTTTTAAATTTCGCGAGCTCGTCGCCTGCAAGTTCGAGAGCAAGATCGTCATCCAGGACAGTATCGTCTGTAAAGGTATCAAAATCTTCCCGCTTTCCAAATGCCATTGCCTCCAGGACCTTCCAAAACCGCCCCGTTGCCGGGTTGCTGAAGCTGTGCTCCCACTCCAAGCCCTGGCGAGAAGGCGAGAAGGCGAGAAGGCGAGAAGGCGAGAAGGCGAGAAGGCGAGAAGGCGAAAATTGGCTGGTTAATGGACAGATGCTCGCTGTCACAAACTTGCCGAATTATTTTCTCACCTGAATTGGCAAACTCTGTATCAAGTCCTTCGCGTAATTTACTAATTCCGCTCCCGCTTCCGCGATTCCTTCCTTTCCCCCTGTCGCTGCATCAATATCCCGAATGTCGTCTTCGTAGGGTAAAAAAATGCACTGAAAACCAGGAGGTTTGATTTGAATGCTGTCCACAACGTCTGTCGTGAATTGCTCTGTGTCTTTGGCGACTCTTACCTCCTCCTACAAAATGCCGTGGTGATCCAAGTATAACGGGTGAGCTATGAGTAATGTCCTCCCCACCCCTCTCACCCCATTACTTCCCCTCCAATACTGACCTGCACGACCAGGGCTACCAACCGCGGCGCATTAGCCGTAACCTTGAGGAGAAATTCCCCCACTGCATAAACATTGCGCTTTTTCATTGCTTTCCAGAGAGCGACAAAAGCGGCTCTCGACCCGGCCACCTCCTCGTCTGAGGGGTACAAAAAGTATGCTTTGTCTATGTTGAGCGTGCTATTCAGCGTACTCATGTCCTTAAATCCGACAATACGACACCCCGGCTCCTGGTTTACAGCTGAGATTCGCTTTAGCTTGTCCAATTCTTCGCGTTTCATGCTGATCTTCTCGCCACCCAGTTCCATATACGTATCAAGCTGTTCTTTGTGCAACAGCTCACCTGTCTCCTGATTAATTAACAAGGACCGAGTAACGGTCTCAACATTTGTCTCGCTATTGATTGTCTTTGGTAAGGGTCTTCTCTTCACTTGAATTGGAAAATGAACGTCTACACTAATCCCAGCACCCTCCCTCTCCCCCCACGCTGGGCCAAAGTGAATTGGGAGGCGTGCCATTCTCGTTCGTCGTTTAAACGAATGCTGCACACGGTTGAACAAGGCATTGTAATCGAGTCCATTCATTGGTTCCCTCTTCCTCTTGTCGTCTTCTTCCTCTCCGCCGTCCTCATCCTCATTGCCCAGCCAGTTCTCTTCCCCAGTGATGATTCGGTGATAAAACAATTTCTTGTTGAATACCTTGCTCTTGTCGGACGTAGGGAGAGGCCAGATGTCCATCTCAATTCCGCGCTCTGCGCAGTCTCTGGCCAGCCGCACGATCTGGTCTCCTTCTCTCATATTTCCCCCTACTGGGTTGTCATTGTTGGTCATGATCCAAACACGCCGAAGATCTGCAACCTGGTTTTTTGATGGCTTGCGCACGCACTTGGCCTGGCTAAACGCCAACGAGACTGCGTTGATGGCGCTCCGCAATGTCGAAAGATTGTTATGTCCCATTTGCTTGGCTATCTCGCTTGCCTCGCTATTCTCGTTCTTCAAGTCACCAAACTCTTCCATCAAAGTGAGATTTGTTGTCTGTGTCTGGCTTGTTATAGACTGAGTCATACCTGTCATGTCAACCCCGCCATCATAACCATCCTTCTTCTTCTCACTTTCCTTAATCAATTCCTCAATGGGCCTCAGTAATTCGTTGAGCTCGGTGATTTCATTGACCCCAGGAGGCGCCAGCGGCACGATGAACTTAGTGGTCTTACTAGGGTTCCCCGGTATGGCATACCTCTTGGTGCCGTAAAGGAGTATCCCAACTCCATCTCTCGTCCCAGTTGACTCCATGGCAACGTTGGAAACTTTGATTTCCATCAGTCTAGTAGCAATTCGGAGGGCAATGTCAAATGGAGTTTCGGTATAGCTTTTCACTTGGGAGGGGGGAGAAGGTTGGATGGCACTGTTTTGCGAGTTTTGCGTGCTTTGTCCGAGTTGCTGAGAAAAATCCCCCTCTTCGTCTCCCTCGATGCATTCGGCTTTTACCACGACCTGAACAGGCTCAAACATGGCAGCAGCGCAATCAATCAAAATCAGAGTGTGCTGTGCACCCAACCACTTAACTGGGTCCTCCCACTTGCTATCGCTCAGAATACCCCCCGACGAGCCAGTCGCCGCATTTGTGTTCCCGCTATCGATCACGTTTGAATTGGTAACTGCGTCGCCGTCCAAGACGCCCCCTTTGCTGTTTGCCCCCAGATTGTTGGAGCCCGCGTCGGCGGCCTCTTTGTTATCACTGTTCAAAGGCGGGATTTCCTCCGTTTTCTTCTTTTTTGTGTACACATTCGAGTTAACAATCCAATCAGGGATTGATTCGTCGCTATCAGAACCAGGGTCAAACATATATAGGTCTGAAGTGGGACAGAAAGGAGGTAGGTGTGTTTATGAGAACGAAGAAGAGGGAAGTGTTTGGAGGTCCAGGGGCGACGCTGGGTATAATTTTGCCCCTTTTCAGATATAAAAATTCGACAGTCGAAAAATTATGCCAATGTAATACTAAAAAAATTAGTAGCTCCCGCTTAATAATCAATGCGAACGAAAGTGTTCCTTTGGGGCGGTGGTAAATTTTTACCAGCAGCAGCGACAAAAAGCTCTGTTGTTTTCAACGTCGTCACATCAGCACTCCTCATTTGCACCCCTGCCTCCCCTTTCATTGCATTTCTATGGCTCGCTTCTGTCTCTTTCTGTCCTTGCTCTCTGCCCTCCTATCTGGCACGAAGTCGATCGCCCCCCTCCCCCTCTCTTACCAAATTGGTCCCAAGCAGTCACAATGTTTCTTCACAGATGTTGTTGAAAGTCGCACCACAATAACTGTCGATGTCTTTGTTTATGGGAAAAAAGACCTTACCATAAATGCCTATCTTGATGGCCCATTATCTGAGCTCAATACTGACGTGAAGACATTAACGATTAAAAACGACAGGATGAAGAGCAACTCCAACGATGGTGACTTTCAAAGTGAAAAATATCCTGAGGGTTATCAGATTTTGCTAGGACAAGATGTTGATTTGGTAGGCGTTGTGGAGGACGCGGAGGGTAGTGGTGGTGGCGGTAGCAGTGGTGAGGGCGATAAATCAAGGTGAGCAGTAGTTCATGTAGTTTTTTGGCTTTCATCCATGCTAACCCTCCCCAACCCATCCCCTACGCCTGCACAGTTTCCTGTTCAGTAGGGCAGTCAAATACCCAGGAATTTACCGGTTCTGTGTTTATAATAATGTTGCAGCGAGCTGGAGTAGCAAGAGCGTTGAGGTAGGAATCCGAACAAATTACGATCCCAAGACGAAATTGCTTCTCCCCCTCTCTCCTTCAGGTCATGTGTCTCCCAGGGTGGTGGACCCTTCCCCAATTGTTGAGTCGGACTCAGTAGAATCAGAAGACATCAAGTCACTTCGAAATACTCTTACAATCCTTCGGAAGAAATTTGACAAGATCAAGGCGGCGCAACTGAATGAGAGACACAGGCTAACGGTGCACCAGGCAACGAATGAGGGGAGCCAGGGCAGGATGGCGATGATTAGCTTGTTCGAAACGCTGGTTTTCATCCTTGTGTCTGGTGGACAGGTTTTCATTATGAAAAAGTGGTTCGAGAAGCGGGTGGGTGTTTTGCCGGGCGGTGGAGGAAGTGCTTGGGCATAGCATTTGTGTGGCCACGCTTAAAATTATTAAAAAAAACATTTAAACCCAACAAAAATACATTGTGGGAAGAATTTGCATGCTCTTCTGATTTTATCTGAATTCTGAATTAATTCTTGAATTATTCTGGTTGAACTATTTTTGTAAAAAATACCCCCCAGTTTATTAGTTTATTAGCAAAGGTGACATTGGGTGCATTCTAAGGCAGTGAGAACGCATAGGTGAGGAATAATTGGCCAAAACGTGTTCAAGCCAATTGCAGTTGGAGTTCTCATTCTCATCTTTTCATTGGGTAATTTCTCGTGATGAATTTACCCCATCATATGGGTAAACGGTATCGGTATTCTCACTAACCCAATCTTATAGTCTATTTCTGTACTGGGAAGCACGACTGAGTTAGTAATTGACGGAAACCCAACCCCTTGTAGGTGCCTGGAATAGTTCCGACATCGGTGTTTTAACATGCGCAGTTTTCGCTGGCTTGTTGTCTTTGCCGGCCTTGCTCTTCCTTCTTGGGGTCGTATTACTGGAGGAAGATACCCTGAGAAAATTTTTGAGAGAGAATGTCGTGAAATGACCACCGAAATCGTCTGCGATTATATTCTTGATGAGGCGAGAGAGAATGGAATGAATCCTTTGGAGTTTTTTCGGAAGATGATAGCCGGAAATGGTGTTGACGGTGGCCTCAAGAGCCTTAGAAAAGGTGACATGAAAGAGCCGAACCCTCATTCTATCGACAACTATTTACAATTCCCGTTCTGCAGCTGGAGGCTGATGTACTCGCAACTCTCCCGCCCCTCCTCTCCTTGGAACATTGCCTACCCTGATCAGAATTCCGTGTACCACGCTACTTTAGTCTACTTGAATGAAGGTGATGAGATCGTCATTGAGGGTGAAAAGCTTCCCTTCGTGAGGTATTGGAGCCTGCAGACTTATGACAGTCACGCTATGCCAGTTGGTGTGCTGAGGGACTTTCAAACGAATACCACAAGGGGGACAGGGCCTAATGTATACAGAGACGGAGATGCTGGGGAAAATAGGACTAGTATGGGGGGGTATGATATCCGGCTAACAGCCAGTGGAGAGGTGTACAATACTGACAGCAGGAAGCACATCAATGAAATGCGGGCTCTTCCAAAACACAATCGAAACGGCTTCTTCTTCCTTTTTATGCGCCTTTACGACCCTGAGCCTTACCCACAATCGGAAAAACATGAGATCTTGGACCCCATACAGGAGAAATGCTATGGTCATGATCTAAGTAATAGCGAGATGATGGTGGAGGCGAAGAGGTGGGGTTGGGCATGTCCTCCAAAGTTAACTCGATACAATGTCAATAATATTAATGTTACCAGCCCAGACGATATCCACAAAGGGTTTAAAGGGCGTGACATTCCTTATTGCGTGAAGAAGAGGGAAACCGCTGAATTAAATTACGATCAAGGTGCTGAGCCACGCAAAACATGTTTGATGAAGCCCAACAGCAAAAACAACTTCTTCTTGCCCCAGAATGCCAAGATGTCGGGCCTATTCCCCAACAAGGACGCCAACTACCTTCTATCGTGCGGCGAAAATGACGGACAACTATGGGCTAGAGTTAGTGGAGTGCTTCCCCAGACTCCGACTTCCCTCTATTCTTCCCCCTATATTGGCAACTTCAGAGATTATGACATACGATACGTCAGCATCAGCAGCGTCAACCGATCCCCGCCTTCCTTGGTATACCAAACTCTTAAGGATGGAGATATTGTCGACCATTATGTCCCCAAGACTATTACTGACGACGACGACCAGTGGAGATATCCGCCTTTCGCTATGGAGGATGATGATAGTATTGACAAAGGCCGAAATCACAGCAACCATCGTTACCATCCCGACCGAGACTGGAATCGTGAATATGAAATCTGGTTTGGTCCTGATGCTGCTACTATGCCATCTATTGCTAAGCGCGAAAACGCCATATTCGTCCCCTGGCCCCGCGAAATGAGTTTTGACGAAAATGGTGAAATTGTTTACGGTAATTTGATGCCCTTCCCTGCCATATTGTACAGGGAAATCATGGCGCAAGACCAGGTTTTTGGAGAAGATGCGAACTACACTAACAGTGTTAATACTATTATCAGGGATGACTGCTTGTCCGATATGTCCACTCTCTCTGAACTGGCAAGAACAACGGAGGAGAAGCTGCAGGGACCATACTGCTACGATGCTGTGTGCTGTGGAGACAGACCACCAGCGTGCTGCAGGGACAGGGAGCACATATCTGCCCATATGGAGAAGTACTACCCCACAGTGACATATTTTAGGAGGGTGGGGGGGCACAACAGTGATGACGACGGGGAGTTGGTGGAGTTATAGAGTTCTCACGGTTGAGCTTGTTGTAGTGAAAATTTAATTGAAAACGATGCTACCTTTCCAGCAAAGCTGACCAGCAACTAACTTTTTTTAGTCGAAAATTGAACAACATTTTCTCCATTCTCCGACC
>ERZ651776.1503-NODE-1503-length-27640-cov-4.951130_pt1 | contig 27640 bp, 30 predicted proteins | sample MGYA00514761_ERZ651776 | MGnify/ENA metagenome assembly ERZ651776 | reverse complement strand
CTCTTTAAAGCGCTCTGGGTCTGTTAAGTTAAACTCTGCTTTATGATGAATGGGTTGCTGTCCTGTTAATACTGACATCCATGCAGGAAAAGTACGCGCTAAGGGTGTATAGGCTTGTGTGAAATTATGGCTATTTTGTAACTGTTTGCTTATAAAAGGCGCGATACTTTTGCTGTGTTCTGATGTCGTGGTGGCGTCAGGTCTTAAAGAATCAATACTGAAAACAATAATGTTTTTGTTTTCTTTGAGAAAGGGGGAAGGGAAAGGAAGGGGGGGGGTTTGCAGGGGGGGGGATTAAAGATTTTCCTCTCTTCTTTTTTATATATATGAATGACAAAAGCCACTTTTCAAGCTATGGTGATCGCAGTGCAGCATTCGTCGTCGCGACAATGTTATTAATCCTCTTATTGTTGCGACAGTTGCACAATGCCAATGCCCCTATGACATTAACATTAACCTCCTTAGACTGAACGCTCCTCCTCTCTCTCCGGCAGCACTCGCTTCACGCGCACCGTCGTTCCGAAAGCGCAGTTGCACGTCGATGCCCAGGGTTGACGCACGCCTCGCCTCGTCGCTCTCGGCGTCGTCGTACCACGCCTCCTCTATCCGGCATATCGGCAGCGACGGCATGCGTCGTCGCGAAGGGCCTCAACGAGAGGGAGAATTCCACGCGGTTATGAGGAGGAGGATGCACGGCGTATCGCACCGACTCCGCCTAGTGGGGGTGATGATGCCCGACATGGAGATCGTGGCCGTGGTGAGCGTTAGGATGGACAACGAGACGGTCTGGTGGGCTGATGAGGGGAAAGGAAAGGGTGATTTCGTTGCGTGAGCCGACGGGAGGGAGCGAGAGCAAGGACGAGGCGACAGCCGTCAAACGCAATCAACGGGGGTAAACCCAGGCGCCTCTCATCGTGTAGATACAGAAGCTCGTTTTTAAAAAAAACGGTTCAGTTGCCTCTCACTGTATGTGCGACTTGACTGACGCCAAAAAAAATTTGGGTCAAGTATGGGGGAATGGGGGTGAGGAGAGACTGCAAAGAAAAAAGAAAAAAATTGTCCGTAGCAAGACTTTTAATTCTCCCCATACTTTTAACAACCACCACCAGCACTTGTCATATGGGTATTAAGAATCTAGCAAGTACGTTTTTAAACCCCGTAAATGCGTCCTTTCCTCCCCTCTGCATCACCTGGATTCCCTCCATTTCTCTCTTTGGTTGCCCGTCTGCCCTTCTTGTCTCTTGTTACCGTCCGCCTAACACCCCCAACACAACCTCGCCCCGCTCTTGTTTGTATTTGTCTTGCAGAACTGCTTTCCGACGAGGCCGAAGGGTCCGTGAAGAATGTGCAGCTCTCGTCCCTCTCCGGTCAGAAGATTGCCATCGACGCCTCCATGCAGATCTACCAGTCTCTGATCGCGATCCGCACGGGGGGGGACAATTTCGCCGCGCAGCAGCTCACGAATTCCGAGGGCGAGACGACGAGCCACATCCAGGGTATGTTCAACAAGACCATCCGCTTCCTGAGCGAGGGCATCCGCCCGTGCTACGTCTTCGACGGCAAGCCCCCGACGATGAAGAGCGGGGAGCTGAAGAAGAGGCGGGAGAAGCGGGCGAAGGCGGAGAAGGAGCTCGCGTCCGCGAAGGAGGAGGGGGACGTCGAGGGGCAGAACCAGCAGCAGAAGCGGCTGGTGAGGGCCGGCACCAAGGAGAACAACGACTGCAAGAAGCTCATCAGGCTGATGGGGTGCCCCGTCGTCGAGGCGCCCATGGAGGCGGAGGCGCAGTGCGCGCAGATGTGCAAGGATGGGATCATCTACGCCTCTTCTACGGAAGACATGGACTGCGTCACCTTCGGGACCCCGAAACTTCTGCGCAAGATGACTTTTGCCGGGTCGGCCAAGAATGTTGAGGTCCAAATGGTTGACTATGAAAAGGCCGTTTCAGGCTTGGGTTTGACGCACGAACAGTTCGTTGACCTTTGCATTTTGATGGGGTGCGATTACACGGATACGATACGCGGCATCGGTCCGAAGACTGCTCTAAAGCTGATCAGGGACCACAAAAACATTGAGACAATTCTGACGAAAATCGACAGGAAGAAGCACCCAGTTCCCCCTGATTGGGTGCCCGACGAGCAGCAGGATGAGAATTCCGATACCGGAAACAATGGAAACGGGAATTCGGGTGAGGAACAGAAGGCGGAGGATGGAGAGGGCGAGAAAGAAGGCGAGGCTGCTGCCGATGCTGCTGCCGATGCTGCTGCCGATGCTGCTGCCGATGCTGCTGCCGATGCCAAGAAACCTGCCGAAAGTGAGGCCTCCGAGGAGAAGGAGAAAGTAGAGCCAGCCTACGTGAGCGCGAGGGCCCTCTTCATGCAACATGAGGTCTTGACGGCTGATGACCTGAAGAAGGACGGGAACGAGCTTAAGTGGGTGCCTGCCCAGGCGAAAGAACTGCAAGAGTTCCTCGTGTCGCAGGGCTTCAATGATGAGCGTGTCGCGAAGCAAATCGAAAAGCTAGAGAAGGCAAAAACGCAGTTCAAGAAGCCTCAGCTTCGGATGGACTCGTTTTTCGGCGCTGTTAAGGCCCCAAATGCGGATGTACTCGCGAAAAAACGGCAGGCTGAGAAGGACGCCAAGAAGAAAGGAGGAAAGAAAGCCAAGACCGGGGGCAAGAACTTCTTCGGAAAGAAAAAATGAAAGCAAGTAGGATGAGCCAAAAAAAAGAGCGGGGATATTTTATTATATGACGGCTGCAGTACTAACTAAATTTCTTGTTCTTAAACTTCAAAATAATTATATTTCTGCGCGTTAGCGCCTGCCTTTGTGCGTGTGTATTGGTGACTACGATTGTGTGTTGTGGGCGTGCCTTTGCGTGTGTTGATGACTAAGATTGTGTGTTTTGTGTGCACTACTTTTCGAGGAGCTCAGCCTTGAGCAGCTCAGCCTCGAGCAGCTCAGCCTCCTCCTCCAGTTTTGACATCACTGACTCAAGGTCGGCTAGCTCCATCTCGAGGTCGGTAATCTCTCTTTCTCCTGGTGTTTCGGACTCACGGTGGTGGATGAGTGCCACCAGATTTCCAGCGAAGTCTTCTCGCGATCCCTGTGTAGAATCGTCACTCGGTACTATCTCGTCCCTTCGGCGCTTGTTCCGGCGCACTGGGCTGTACGTAAAGTGAGGTCCGTGAGCATAGTGGAGAACCTCTATAAAGAGTCCCTCCAACCCATGCGTGATGAGGAAGCCCATCGTATCAAGCGCGCTCTCGAAGGTTGGGCGGGTTGTATCTCTGTGCGAAGAACGGCCATCATCCCATGTCGTAAACACGCGTCGCAAGTAAATAATTGTAGGGATCGTGAGTTTCGAATAAATCTTGTAGGTGGGCATCATTGAGACGACGATTCCTTTTGCGTTGTGAGCACTTATCAAGTGGGTCCCGCATATCGAGGAAGCGATACTAGTAATCCCCGAATAATCGAGTCCTTCCCTGAATCTGAAAGTGTGCACCACCTCGAGCGTCCTCGTGCTCCGCAGCATGATCTGGTTATCACTTAAATTGAAACTCGAAATATACTTCCCAGCGGGTGAAATTACTATTCGCCCTTGTATTTCAGGGTTAGTGTTCACAATATTCACCTTGTTGTCGAGTAAGTTCCATTCTCTCAGCGATCCACGGCTGACAGAGAATAGCCGGGTGCTGCCAGGGAAGAATTTCAGGGAGATAACATAATCTGAGTTGGTGCCCGCCTCCAACGTATACAGAAGAGTGCAGTCAACAGCAGTATTATAAACCTTGATTGACCTGTCTAAACCTCCAGTTGCAAGTAATTGGTTGTTCGGGCTAAGGTCCACAGCGAAAACATAACGTGAATGATCCCTCAGCACCTTCGAGCAAACAAATTTCCCCTTCTCATCCCTCCTCCATAAACGCACTGACTTATCGAAACCACCAGACACCATTAGTCTCGAATCAGTTGAAACCGCGATATCGAACACAAGATCAGTATGTCCAAGAACGGTTTGGATCACATCGAGCGTCTCATCACTAAACAATCGCAAACCATACACAACATCCTGGGCGTCACTCACATGCTCGTAAGGCACGGCAATTATCCCATTCCCAACAGCGAACCATGCAGTGTTGGGATTCCAAATACTCTTCACAACGTCCCCATTCGTTGAGTCGTGCAGTCGCAGAATCCAATCACTGCTCAGGGACGCTACATATTTTCCGCTAAAGGTGTGCTTAACACAGAAAGCCTCCTTCTCAACAGGGAATTCCCATTCAGATATCATCTTTCAATGATTTACCCTTGGTAAGATGTGTTTTGCGTTTAAAAATTTTATTTTGAGTGTTAGGAGGGTTGTTGTAGTGCTGTGAACGATGACAAAAGTGGAACCCACCTGAAGTAGGTTTATTTTTCAATAAATGCGTGATAACTGTTTCCGTTGGCAGTCTTTTTCGATTCAACGGCCTGAGAAAGACGAGTTATCGTCGAAAAAATCTACAAGCCCTCTGTCTCACAATTTTCAGACATGTGTTTTTTTCGTCGTCTTCGTCGACTCAAAACTAAATCCACACACTCTCCTTTCAAATCTCCTTATTTTGCTTTTCCCCTTTTTGCCGTCTAGTATGGCCCCTCTCCTTATTCTTTCATGTTTGTTACTCTTGCTTTCTTTTGGTGAAATTAAAGGGGAAGTAAAGGAGGACCCAAGTGATCCTACGGTCACAACCACTTACACTTACACAGCAGAAGACTTTAATGATCCGGAATCAAATACTGGTTACTCTGACCCCTCGCTGAGGGTTGATCTCTCTGTCGACGATCCGGGCGATATCTCTGTATCAAAAGTCACACCTGATTCTGTTGTGGAAGAAGTCAACAAGAAGAATGATTTTTCCAACTTCCGGGATGAGGATAACCCCCTCGACCCCAAAATTGTACCGTTTTTCGATGTTTTGGACAATGATTACTTCGATCGGAACATTCGGAAGAGGCTTGGCTATCATCTTATCCTCTTTAAAGTGACTGAACGAAGCAGATATGACTTTGACTTCCGTGATATGTGTAAGACCCTGAAAGAAAGTTACAACTCGGAGAAAGATCATGTCACTCTACCAATACAACCCGGCGATAGTAACACGACGAAATCGTACCCTCTCGTCCCCTTCATCACATGCCATGCTGTGGCCTGTGGTGAGGATTCCCCAGATGCCACCTTCTTCCAGCACATTGGTGACGAAGGTGCGATCATGAGCAAGTTCTGCGAGGACAAGGTGGTAAAGTCAGGCATCCCTTCTCTTCCATTCATCGGCGCATACCAAGGCATGCCAAAGGCGAACCCTTACACTGGGGAAGTAGACCGGAAGCTCAGTGGATTTCATGGTCGGTATGGCGAATCAAGGTTGGATATGGCTCAATTTAAGCGTTGGGTCAACAGAGGTTTGTTAAATTACGTAAATTCGGATGAAAAAATTGTCAACGGTCTTGGGCACGACTTTGGTGGTAATTCAGTCGGCAATTCAGTTCCAAATGAGAAAAAAGAACTGCCGGTCGTAAAGCTGGAGACCCACCGCGAATTTCCTTCCCCCTTCTACAAATCGCTTGCCTTCCAGTTTCTCGGCAGCGCGCGATTCGTTCAAGTAACTGCGAATGATGATGGACTTCCCGATGTGACTACGAGGCTTTTTTTTAACGAGGAGGAGTACGGTGGAAGCATAAGTAATAGAAAGGAAGTCGAGGCCTGGTTGTATGATAGAATCCCTGCTGGTCCCTACATCGACTCCATCTACGATTACAAACCAGCCAAGCCGGCCAAGTTTCATAAATATGGGAATGCGGACGTCTTAACCTCGCTTCCACCTACAACAAACTTCTTCCATGTGGTTGCTGTGGTACCGAATGTGGATCTCAATTACTGGGACACAGTTGAGGGTGACAACAGTGCGGTAGACAAGCAGCTCCCCGGTTGGGATGCTACCGTCACAAATTGCGTCGGAGTTTTCCAATCGTCGGTATACGTGAACTCAACGTTCGACAAGCCCCAGATCCTCACCTTTGATCTTGAGGGGAACATATTGAAATATAGCGACCCCGTTGAAGCTTTGAAGAGCTCATTGAACGATAAAATACCAAATGCGGTCTATAACCTCCAGGGTACGGGCGCGGCTATTCAGAAGTTTGCAATGGAAGCCGGTGAGGAAGATCTCCCCGCGATGATAGTTTTCAGTCAGAAGACCCAGCCTCCCGGCTTCATTAAGAATATCGCTCTTTTGATGGAAGATGTGGTGCGTATTGGGGTTTGCAGCAATCCACGCGACGATTTGTTGGCCGATTTGGGCTTGAGAAACTTGCCTGCGATAGTAATGATTTATCATACTTGGGCCAGGAACATCCAGGGAACTGACCAAAGTAAGGAGAAGACACTCGGACAGACTGTTTACAACAATCAGCAGCATGGAAAGCCCAACTACCTCAACTTGCTTCGCTTTTTGCTAGATTTCGGCCGCGCTTCAGAATTCGATGGTTTTGTGGAAGCTATTCAGAGTAGAATGTCGGGTGGAATAGTGGAAAAATCGACCGATACTGGCGATGAGGAGGAGGATAAGCCCCCCACTGCTGCTTCTGAATTCAATTATGAACATTTCGAACGCACCCAAATAGAACCCCCAAACGATCTCGGTGTATACCTATTTATCGACGGCTACGACGCATCGGCAGTCGACACATATCAAGCCCTTCTTCAAAATGCCCTCGACAAATTCTCCGCCAAGAGCAACTCCATCTCCAGCTGGTTTTATGTTCATGGCAGCTGCCGTACCGAATTTGCAGAGTTGTTTGGTGTGACAGGGGACATGCTTCCTTCCGCTGTAGTGTGGAACCCAAAACTCAATCGCTATGCCAGGTTTACGGGGAGTTTGAGTGAGGACAAGCTCGTTGATTTCGCGGGAAAAGTTGCTCAGGGCAAGGTTCGAACCGACAAACTTTCGACGCCAATGGATAATCAGTTTGCGAAGGAGTGCGATTTGGGGTCTATACAAGCTGATGATGAGGAGGAGGATATGGAGGAGATGATGAGGGAAATTCGAGAGGACGAAGAGAGGAGGGAGCGAGAGATGCTGGAGAGTATTGAAAAGGAGAAGAAAGAGGCTCAGCGCATCGCAGAGGAGGAAAAGAGAATGAAGGAGGAAGAGAGAAAGACAGAGGGTGGAGGCGAAAAGAAGAAGAAGAAGAAGAAGAAGAGAAAAAAGAAGAAGAAGAAGGAGAAGGGTGATGCTGAGCTTTGAAAAAATCGCCCCATTAATTGCGACGAGAATATTAATGCTGCTTCTTTCCCTACAAACAGAGACAGTGCTTTCAATTTTTATTTTCGCATAAATCGAAGTCCTCACCAGTCGTAATTTTCAGTTTCGTAACATCTAGTACATTTTTCGTTAACTCGTCGACTGCGTCGACCATTTCTTGAATTGTTTCGGCAGTTTCATCTTTGGCAGACCTTCCCATTAGGGTAAAAGAGAAGACATTGGGAGCCAGGCAAGCGTAGGTGTAAATGTGAGTCATGTCACCATCTGGACCGTACAAAGCATGAAACGCCATGTTTGTTTTCATACGAAGAGGGCTATACCTCGCGTGTTCCTTCATTAAACCAGGTCGACCCTCGTCAACAAGTTTTCCATCCACATGAAATTCAAGCTCACCAGTAACTTCACACAAGTCAATGTTTGTGTAGGTATAGGTTGACTCGGCGGGAGATGTTGTAAAATTGTTTCTCGGACAGTTGCAAATGGGAGGGAGGGTGGGCTCGTTCGTTGCAAGCATGTACCAAAGCCCATCAAGAAGCTGGGGAGAGTATAATTGAGAATCCACACTTTGTTGGGCGATGAAGTCATAGTCTGGACAACTGAAGGCTTTAACTAATACGGCTGTTAAGACAAGTAGTGATTTGTTCATGACAATGTTAGAGGGAAAAAGAAAGAAAATTGTTTATGTGGGTGGGTCTTTCCTCTTTGATTTGCATTAGTTTGGCTTTTTGGCTCCGAAAGTTTTGCCGATCGTTTGTTCCGGATTACAAATTAGTCCATTTTTCATTAAAATGGTAAGTATTTTTTTTTAATTTAGCACAAACTCTCATTTACTTCATCTTCTGCGCGGTGCAACCCAATTCTAACCTTAATTCTTTTCTTTTCTTGCCTTCCCGATAAACCTAAATGTTGTTCCCGTATTCATGTTTCTATGATGTTTAATGACAAATAGGCATATTTTCCGGGTGAGAAGGAGAATAAACGACCGAATATTAAGCAACGGATGCGTCCGCAGAAGCTGGAGGACGCCCTTAATGATATCCCCAAATACAACCCTTCTCATGATCAACCAAGGACAATGGAGGAAAATATAAGCAATGCTCGACAGAACCTCAATCAGAACAGAGCGAAGAAGCGTATGATGGCTCTCAATGACAGTGAAGAAGTTGCAACAGTTCACAATGAGCTTGCTAGCAAACACAGCGCCGAATCTGCCATGATGGATGAAATTTTCAACACCAAACCCAAGTTGAATAGTAATATGATTGGCGGGGGGGACCGAGAGCGAAACCGTGTGGGTCGCAGATCAAGAGACAAACTCCATAGCCATTTAAATAATATTGATGAGATCATTAAGAATACTCCCAAAGTTGACCTGGACGATGACGACGTCAGTTTGGGCAGTGTCAGCAGTGTGAGCAGCGTCAGCAGTAGTGTCAGCCAAAGTCGAGGCGGAAGGAAAAGGTCTCCAAGGATTCGAATTGGTAGTAGTAAGTCTAGTGAACAGTCCAGGTAAGTGATCCCTGCCCCCCGTTACTATGTCCTCCAATCTCGAAAAATCATTGACACACATTTTGATTGCAGTAACCAAACTAAAGATAACTCCAGTGCCGCCGGTGCCAACAAGGATGACCTTCTGACGAAGATGACAGGTCGTCTAACTAGATTGGAGATGACCGCAAAACGCCTGAAGGATGAGGCCAGTAAGAAGGACTCGCTAATCAAGAAACAGAAGAAGAAGATCTCTGCGCTGGAGGAAGCTATATCAGCATCGAATCTTGACGAGACAGCCAACAAATTGGAAGACTTAGTGGAGGAGAATGATTTTTTGATGGCACAAATTAATGACATGAAGTCGTTTTTGTCGGACTATGGACTTGTCTGGGTGGGTAAGGATTACAACAAGAAAGGCTTGACGGAGGAAAACAAGAAACAAAAGGAGAAGACGTTAATTCCCTTGCCCGAAAAGGATCCCAAGCCTTCAGCCTGTGCCTCACCGCCAGAGGCAAGCGAAAAAAGTAAAGGACAGTTCAATTTCGACAGGGACATATTCGTTTGCCGAGTCAATGAGCTTAACCAGATGATTCAAGCAGACAAGGCAAAGATAATGAAAGATGGTCAGCGAGCGAAACTGGTGTATCAAAAGGGAGTTCCTATCACTCTTTATGCTGACGGAATCGTTGTGAACAAGAGAAAGATCAAGAAGTGGAACGATCCTAGTTGCCAACGCTTTATTGCCGACGTTATGGATGGTTTCTTCCCGCACATGTTTAAGGAAGATTATCCTGACGGAGTAAAGCTCGATCTTTATGATAAGCGAGAGAGCACACTTGACAAGAACAATGAGGGCGAGACAATTTTTAGCGGCGCGGGTAACCAACTCAAGAAGCCAGGGAAGATCATCAACAGCCTCGCTAGTATCGGTGACGCAAGTCTGCCCATGAAGAAGGAGGAATTTTTGATGAAGGTGAGTAAGCGAGTGACCGATTAGGACTTCACTTCTCATCTCACCTGGCAGAATACTAATCATTTTTCTTTGCAGCTCCCTGAGAAGGTCATCGGTGAAAGCGGCGCTGTTATTGAGGTGAGGAGTGGAATTGAGAGTCTTCTTTCAAGCGAAAATAGCGACGACGGGAAGATGATGATGGAAGAGGATGATAACGAATTTGGGTGCGGTGACGATGACTTCAACGAGAAGCGCGGAAATGCCTTTAAGGCGGCTGAAAAACGTCGGCTTTATCAAAATAATATCAGCATAAGTGACAATAATGATGACAATGACAATGAAAACGACAATGACAATGACAATGACAATGACAACGACAACGACAACGACAACGAAAACGATAACGACAACGACAACGACAACGACAATGACAACGACAACGACAACGACAACAATAATGACTGTGAAAATAATACAGCTATGAAACAACCCTCAACAGTGTCAGCATCAGAGGACGATGACGAGATTAAGATCGAGTCACCGATTCGCTCGGCGATGCTTCGCGTCCGCGTTGATCGTGGAGTTGTTGGTGGAACGTCCGAGACCTTGCTCCTCACCATGAAGGTTAGCGAAACCATTGGCGCCCTGAAAGCTCTCATAGCGAAGGAGATAAATAGTGACGTCAGCGCAGAGTTGAGAACCAGGTAAGAATTTTATTTGTTTTGGGGCTAAATTGAGTGAAATTCAAATGAGCGCGCGCAGAGGCTAATTTCCAACACTCGACTAAACTCACCATTCATTCCATACACGCCTTCGACACAGCTATCCCAACAGAAGCTACGGCGAGGAAGACGACACAACCACCCTTCAGGAGGCAGGTTTGGCGCCCAACGGCAGCCTAATTTACAGGTTTTTTAAGCAATAGGTTGTGGTATCGATAGTGCGTATATTTGTATGTGTTTGTATGCAATAATGTGGACGATAGTGTGTAATGGCCAGATTTTGCAAAAATGATCTCCGCTTTCATTTGTCCGCTCTTATTTTGTGCGCACCAAATTATTTTGTGACCTTCTTCACCGCCTCCTCAAGCACATGAAATCTCTTTGGACCAACAGCCTCATCAAAAACCAACTCTCCTTGAACATAAATGTGACACTTGGGCAGCTGTTTCACCCCAAGAGCTTTGCACAATTTTGAGTTCGCTCCATATTCAACACTTGCATAACGAGCGTCAGACAGAAGGTCACGTCTCGCCAGCCTGTCAAAATTCTGCCCGAAGCGCTGACAGGCCTTGCACCATGAGGCGTGGAATACAATGACTGCGGGAGCCGGACTCGACGACAAGAATTCAAAGAAAGCTTCCGGACCTTCCAGCTTAATCACGCGTTCCTTCGAAATTTTTCGTTCCTTTCTAACAAAAGATGTGTGTTCTCGCTCAAAGAACAAGCTTGTATGTGGATGCCTGAAAGATTCGCTGGAGATGGGGATACGAAGTCCTCCACAGGTCGCAGCCATAAGGAGGATGGTGCTCACCAAAGTCGCAAAGGCAACTTTCGGCATTGGTGTCTCTGTGTTTTATTTGATGGAAAAAAGGAACGATATTAGTAGGATGCTTGTGATGCGGATGCTTGTGATGCGAACGCTGATTCGAAGGTTTTTGGCAAGTTTTCACTTTGAGGTAATATTATGTTTATTTGAGAAAATTGCGAATTTATTGAAGAATCCAGGATATCCCTCCTAAGCATCCCCCTTCTTTTTTACTTGGCCTTGACCATCGACCCATGACCATCGACCCATTTGTCTTCTCTTTGGTTTTTGCTTAAATCGACCCAGGCGTAAGGTCCCTCCCATCCTAGTTCCCTCAGATTCTTGGGGGGGGGTGACGTTTATGGATCCTTACATACTGAAGACCTTCCACGCGGTAGGCGAGGACTTGATAACTCTGACGACTGTGTTGCGGATTTACTTCAGGACGAGTTCAAAGAAGCGCTCACTCAAGCAATTACCTCAGGTGTGCTTGCTTCTTCTGGGGGAAGATGAAGTTTGGGAACGGTAAGTGGGATTTCAAATGCGACGGCGAAGAACGCGAAAATCGCTCGCTCACTCGCTCACTCGCTCACTCACTCCCTCACTCGCTCACTCACTCACTCACTCGCTCACTCACTCGCTCAATGACTTAATTACAAACAGCTGGCTCGCTGACAACTTCCCTGAAGGTGTTGTAGGGGGTTTTGTTGACGGTGAAGAGGTGCTGATATCGCCCTCAAATATAGTGAGCAGCAGCAAAAGCGAAATGGAAATGGAGAAGGGGGGGTCTTCACAAGGGACCAAATTTTTGGATTGGGTGCGGGTACTGACAATGAGTGCCTTGTGTGATCTTGCGATTCTTCCCTTCTGGTCGCTGCGAATAAATTGCATTGCAGGTCGATATCGCCATCCCTTCCAAGAGGAATTTGCTATGCAGATGATGACCCCCAAACGAGCCTACAATTACTGCAAGTTGTTGGTTTCTCAGCCCCCGACGAACGATAACTTCAGCGTGACGCAATGCTTCGGGACTATGTTTAAAGGTGGGACCACCATCTGCCTGCTTGGATTGCTGCGAAACTACATTGCCACCAAGAAACGCGAGGAAGATCTGACTGACGATGTAGAATACGATTACGAGGACTTTCTGCCCGATATTGAGAGTGTGGAGGGCACTGTTGGTCACGGAGTAGAGGGCCAGGGGCTGGGTAGGCCTCGAAGCAAGAAGGAAAAATTTGGGCTTGGTCAGTCGACCAAGAGGGCGAGCGGAAATGTCTTTTATAAAGATGCTCCCTCCGGCGAGTGGTCAGAGCGGGATCTTACCGGCCCGCTCGCCGCGTCTTCCTGGTCGAAAGCGCTGGGGGGGGCGTCCCCGAAGAAGAAACCCAAGCTGTCGCTTCTGGGCCGCATGTTCTTTGCCAGCCTGCTGCACCCCCTAGAACTCCTCACCGTTCGACAAGTGACAGAAATCGGGAATGGAAACGACGGTTTCATCGAATGCTTTCAGGCGGCAACCAAGGATGGTTGGACTGGCCTTTTTAAGGGGGTGAGAAGCACAATGTTTAGCTGCCTGCTACCGAAGGGGATTCTTTGGCAGTTTTTGGGCGGGGGGATTTTGTCTCTGGTGCGGGTGAGGCGAATGCTTTTACCCGAATCAGGAAAAGGTGGGGCAGCTGTTGCTGCGGGTGCGACGTCTACAACGTCGACCGCAATTGCGACGTCGACCGCAATTGCGACGACAGAAGCGGCCGCGAATACTCTGACCCGGCGAAACTCCCTAGCAACCTGGTTCCCGGACCTGGGATATTCCCTCTTCATCCTCCAGGAGACACTCCGAACTTCTGGCCTCTCGGGGATTTTCGCCTCGGGACGCTCCACCTTGTACACCTTATTCCCCACTTTTGCGTTCCTTATGGGCGCCCGATTCATCGTACATCAAACCCTTGGAAGGACCACCAGGGCCAGGAAGAGGAGGATCAGGAGGGACATCTTCATAAGAGCTTTTTTCGAAAACCAGGGAGGAGTTGTGAAAAAGAAGAGGAAGGGGCTGTATGCCTAATTTTTGGTCGGGGTATATGCCTAATTTTTGGTCGGGAGATATATTAATTGAGAAAGATACCTTTAGATTTATACAAAAGTTATCATTGTTGCTCATCATCGCTCATCATCGCTTCGCTTTCTCGATTTTCTTCTGATTTCCTCAACTTCAGCATCATCACCCGGATACATCTTGAACTTCTTGCGGTACTTCATTATAATATTTTTGATGATAACTATATCCGCTGCGTTCTTGCCCTCTCCCCTTAGAATTTGATGTACAAGCCCCTCCTCCCAAGGCATTAAATTGCATAGCTGCACAGTGACTTCGTCAGAACGCCCTCCAACCCCGATGATCTCCCTGATTTCCTCCACCAAACCAGGCACGAACGCGTCTGTCATATCTTGCCTCTCCTTCGACCCCAACCCTCCTTCGACAGACGCGCCCCAACTGCTGCTACTCTCAAGCCAACCCTTCACCGAACCCTGAAATAAATTACATCTCTTCCATTCGGAGGAGACCAGAATATTAGACATTGCCGCTTTCGAGCTATCCGCCCGGGAGAGGGAATGGAAATCGGGCTGGCTAAAGAGGATAGTGATGACCTCGAGGTTCGTTAGAAGGGTGGAGGGGGTGGAGGGGGGGGGGGGGGGGGGCTGGGGGGGAATCGACTCAAAGTTGTAAAAAAAAGGGGTTGGAGGAAGTTTTTTTGGTTCGTTTTTGGATATTTTCTTCTTGGTTTTCTTCTTCTTGCTGGGACTGCGTTTTTTAATAGGGAGAGACATTTTTAAGGGATTTATTCTACCGGGGTTTTTTTCTTTGAAATTACTTTTTTGTGACATGTGTGCAACGTTGAGTCTACTTTTACTTGTCAATCTCCTTGCAACGGATGCATTCAAGTCGCCAGCAAGACCTGGGTACTTCACGAGACAAGCAAGCAACGGTAACCGGGATGGGCAGAACGAAAAGCAACACAAGAAATTCTTTCGTGGGTTACTAGGAGATGGCAACCCCCCCTTAGCCGCCTGTGGTCGACAATACTCTCATCCTGGGCGACATCTGCGCTCTAACCTCCGCGACTTTGGTCCTTCGCGTCTTCAAAATTAGCAGGACTGCTGAATTCGCTGCAAAGGGAGGCTGGTTGGCGCCAATCCCTATCGTCCCGGTTAGTTTGAACACGTTATCCACAGAGATTTCGTTGCTAGCAGTATGCTGGTTATTGGCGGGGATAGCCACGAACACCGTTTCCAAGGCAGCGATACGCGGAGATACTGCGGATGTGCTACGGGCGGTGGGACGAACGTCTGTCGATTTCATCAATGCTCGACTGATTATCGCTCTCGTTGGGTCTGTCATGCAGCACACAAAAGTCGATGCATTTCAAGTGACGACGGAAATCGCGCTAGCGCTCGTCTGCGTCGCTTGTTGGCGAGTTGCCGCAGCGAGAGTGAATATCTAGGTATCTAAAGAACATCAAAATGAGGATGCAATCGGACCGAGAGGGTAGAATTCCGAAAGAAGTAACAGAGGAGGTTTTTTTCATGTCCAGCCTCTTCAATTTTTATTTTATTTTTAATTCATATTTTTTACGTTTCACACGCCCTTCAACGGACTTGTAATCTTGACGACCCAGTCTTTGTAAAAGCGAAGGACTGTTTTGGTAGTAGCAGCGTTTTCACTGGCCTCAACGTCCCCATTAAAAGTACTGAATATTTTCTCCCAGTCATTTTTAGCCAAGTTTTCTAGGTTGTCGGCGAAACGTTCTCCAATTTCTCCCCAATCTTGGTCAAGTTCCTTTGCAAAGTAACCGACAATATCGAAGCTGCTCTTGGGAGAACTGCTCGTTCTATCGTCCTTCACATTGTCAATGGCCTCTGACATGCGATTCGCCAACTCATTGAATGCAACCCGCCGATTGTTGTCCGTCTTTGAGTCTGTAGCATCATCCGTTAGGCAGTGTTGCTCAGTTTTCAAGGCGTCAACTTTACAATATTCCATAGAACCTTCACAATATCCGTAGTCGTCGTAATCATAATACCAATAGCACCCTGCTTCCGGGCGGAAAACACCCATGTCTGCGGTCGGTGCACTATCGCATGCCGTTTGATTTCTGTAGTCATAGCACCTCACAACGTTATCATCCCAATCACAAGTCTCGTACGTCTCACACTCTTGGGGCACTGGTTTGGTCCAATCAATCGTTGCTAGGGCTCTGGAGAGGGCAGCTCCTCGGGTCAGCACGGTGATAAGAGACTCGCTGTTCGTAGAGGCCTGTAGGAAATTGCTCACAGACGGAATCAGCGAGACGTTGTCGATCGTCATATCACCATTTAAATAACCTTCCACCTTAAACAGCAAGACAAGCAGAACAATGGTGATCGCAACGCTAAAAAATAGGATCGATCCAAGAACCACTTGCAGAGTTAAGACCTGTTTCTGCGTGAGCGTCACTGTGGTTGTCTTCTTTCTGTTCCCTTTGGAACCCCTGTGGTGATTGGTGGTACGGACAAAAAAAACTTTTGTTAGCTACGCCATTTCTGTTTGGTTCTCACCGCATCGCAACATGATCTCTCTCTCTCTCTTTCTTTCTCTCTTCCTACCACTTTTAGCAAAAAAACCAAAAACCCTACCGCCATTTGTGTTTGGTTCTCGCCGCATCGCAACATGATCTCTCTCTCCCTACCACTTTAGCGCTTAAACTTTTCTACTCTTTCTCTTCATCCCAAGGAAGTGCCTTAAACTTTTCTATTTTCTTTCTTTTCATACCTTTCGGGATCTTCCATTGGGTCAATAAGTTGAGTGTAGACCTCGTTATCTTTTGACATGATGTTATTTTTGACTTCCTTCACTTTTTCTTTCATCATCTCATCCCGAAAAAATTTGTGGATCATAAACTTTCAATTTTCAACCTTCAACCTTCAACCTTCAACAAAGCACCAAAACAGTCATCCACAAAAAACAAAAATTGCCATTGAAAAAGGTCGTGGCCCTCTTCGAAACTCGACAAATCTAACGACGGATCCAGGGAGTTCGACGTTAATTTCTTCTGCAGTCACAACAATTTTGCAGCCATCCCAGATACAGACGTCATTGATGATGAATACACAGGCTGTAGTTCACAAGATCGTAGACGTGGAAAAGTTAAAAAGCGAAGTGTCAGAAAACTAGCACTACTCTAGAAGCTTAATCTTCTCAAAAATATTCCTACTCTGACGAAACAAGGCTGCTGCTTCCTCCAACCCTTTTACTTCAGCGAAGAGATCGCCCAATCGTGAGAGGCAATCTGAACCTTTCTCGAATTCCTCAACCAAACCACCGCCGCGACCTGTTAAGAAAGCAAAAGCAACTTCCTCTGTGACCTCTCCAAACTCTCCTAAAACGGTTGCTATTGTCGAAACATTCATAGTTCTCAAAACATCCTCCTCTCCACCGACGAGTTGGTGTTTACGAATCATTTCTGCTGCTTCCTTGAGACAGACAGCGCTCTCCCTCATTTCGTCAACGACAAGCTCCTTCCCCCACTTGTTTTTGCAGCTTGCGCCCGCCTGAGCGATGCTGTCACCGGCATTCCTGATATTTGCCCCGCAGAGAGATAAACCTCCACCCCAATAATCTGCTTCCCTCTCCTTGGTCAGGGCAAGGATTTTTTCGCCTGCCAGCGCTATTTTCTTTCCTGCTGTCAGCAGAGGTTCAGAATACATCTTCAGGGTCGCTGCTCTCAACTCAGTCGATCGCATTATTGCTGGAGAGGTCTGTAAACGAGCCACGACTGTGCCCACAGTAACAGTATTTCTGTTAAAAGAATCAATTGATGTTGAAATAATCATCATCAAGCAGAGAACATAATATTTCATATTTAATTAGAGGGTAGAAGAAATGTGTCCACAAGAACACGACAGTTTGTAAATTCTTCCAAAATTTTGTTTCTTACCACAAAAGGCGGTTTTTTTAATTTGCAAATAGGGCCGTATACAACAAGTTCAGTGCGACTCTTCATTTACAAAAAATAAACTCAAAAAAATAGATTAGGTCGCAGTTCAACAAGGAACACTTACTTCGTGCTGACCCTTTTACTCTTGGTCACACCCCTGCGAGCTTTGTAGCTTTCCATCGCCGTACATCTGAATTTCGATGGATTGGATTTTCTCTCCCCTAAAGGCGATCCGTAGGCTCTCTCAAGGAGGTGGCGATGAAGACCCTCCACCTCCTCCTGAATCCAACACAGAAGAAAGAAACCCACTGAAGACACCGTCCCTTAATCAGGATCCAGTTACGCTCAAAATCTCTGGAAGCGCCAAGCTGACACCCGCCGAGAAGAAAAAGCGCCGCATCAGTTTCAGGAAGGGGTTTGAGATGGAAGGAACGTCGGGATATGACCGTGTCATCCTCCCAGGTGAGAAGGAAGGTGGTACATCCTCAAAGAAAAAAGTTTCTCCAAAGAAGAAGTCCAAGACTCCGCCGAAGAAGAAAGCCAAGACTCCGCCGAAGAAGAAAGCCAAGACTCCGCCGAAGAAGAAAGCCAAGACTCCGCCGAAGAGGAAAGCCAAGACTCCGCCGAAAAAGAAGACAAGTCAACTTGTGAAAGTTAAATCTGAGGCCACTCGCTCAAGCGGAAGGACTAGAACAATGAAGAAAGGGTTCTACAACGAAAAAAGGCTTCGAGACCTGGCTTGGAAAGGAACTGGCACCCAAACCGATCCTATCTATTTCCAGCATTAAGCCAATAGTGGTCTTTGGGTTGCTGATTGCAGGAGAGTGAAAAAATTTAACGAGGAAGAATGTATTGTTTTTAGTTTAGTATTGATGATGACGTTCTTCTACTAGCGCATTAAAAAAATTAACACAGGCTAATTACAATATTAAATTCAACAAATTCCATCCATCTCGCCCTCAAGTACGTCCTTCTTTTTCCCAGGTCTTCTTATGACCCACTCCTCGGTGGCTCCCTTCTCCGCTACCATTTCTGCCAGCACCCGAATACCCGTTTTGAGTTGTTCATCTCCGTCCAATCCCCCAGTATAGCTTGCCAAAGGGTTATTGTCAACAATAACGTCAGCCTCAACTCCCATATTCTCAATTCCTAGTCCCCAACCCCACTCATTGTTATATGTTCCGATCTCGGGAGCCGATCCTCCTAAGCCCCCGTCGACAAGGCGATTGTCACTACTGAGCCAGATGCCCCCTCCCCACGTTCTCCTTCCCACTAACTTTCCAAGCCCAAGCGTCTTCATTCCTCGGGAGAAGCCCTCACCGTCGCTGGCGGTGTGCTCATTGATCAGAACGACGATTGAACCTCTGAATGCGAACTACAAAGTAAAAATGGGGGAAATGCGTCGTTGGCGTCGTCGTTAGCATCGTCTGCGTCGTAATTACTGTCTTCCTCACTAGTTACTCACCTGCTCGTCCCATCCGAGTCCTCCATTTGTAATGTTGGTACTCCTTCCCTCCCAATACATCCATGCGCGACGCTGTAAAACTTCGAGCAGCCAAGCGTCAATATTTCCGCCATGGTTGTTCCTCACATCAATTATGAGTCCTTGTTTGTTGTAGTTGGGGAAGAAATTCCTTGCGAAGCTTGTGTGGGCAAGAAATATGGATTAGCTTGTTTCAGCAACGCAATCTGCTCCTTCCCGATTCTCTCCCATAGTCCCTCCTTACCTGTCTTCTGCCGCCGGTCCACTCATGTCTCTCATGTGTATATATCCAATTTCGAGACCAAAATCGCTCCTGGCTTTATCGATGGCGAATTTCGCTGTCTTCCACTCCCAATGCTGATAGCGCAAATAATCTGCTGCCGCTCCGCTTATGGGAACGCAAATGATCGTCTCAACCATTCCAGACCCGCCACCAGCAGCCCGAACAATCTCGAGCTTTACAGTCATTCCGCTCTTCCCTCTCAAACCAAACCCGATCGCCGGCATGTCTTCGTGCCCGACGTCGTCGATTCCAACGATAACATCCCCTACTTCGACCCCTTTTTGAGAACTGCCCTTCAGCATTTTGTGACCCAACGGCGAGTACACTAACCTCCCATCGATCTTGTCGAAATCAGGATCGCCTTCCCAAATTTCTCTGACAACAAATCCCTCCTCTGTCTTGCTAACCCCGACCCCCAAACTCGCCACTTCATGAAAACCCTTCTTTTCGTCGTCTCTCTGGAGTGCAGATCTATATTCTCCCCCATATACAAAGACATGCAATGCGGAAAGTTCAGCAGCCATCTGCTGAAACACGTCATCCAGCTCTTCGCGGTGGCTGCAACGAGCCACAAGTGGTAGATATTTCGTGTACGTGGCGCTCCAGTCGACACCGTGCATCTCGTTATCTGTGCCGTCGTGTAAGAAACATGTGGTAAATGCAAAGCCAAAAAAGTAAGGGAAGTCACTCACTCACCATAAAAGTAGTCCCTCATCATTCTGTGAGCATCGCCAAACATCGATTTGAATTCGAGCTCGGGTTCTACGGCCAAGAACGGCAGTGACTTCTCCAGATCAACCTTCTTTGCTGCGCTGGTTAGGGAACTAAAGCTATCCACACTGAAAATTATCGAATTTCGTCGAAAGTCATCGCGACAAAAACATCAACATACTATTACAACACAATTTATTTCAGTCCCATCAATTAGTCACTTCTTGTAGGTCCCGAAATGTGTCCCTCTCCGCTCGCTGGTTGTGCCACTGTCGAGCCTTTTTCTACTGCCCCCTGTGGTGGTTATCGGTCTCTCACCCCCACCAAGACCCCCACTCGTATCTGCCAAGATACCGAGCTTGTCGATCTTTCCCTTCAAGTGGTTGACCTCGCTGTGCAAATTTCCCCCGGTCGTCCCGTAGAATTGCTCTATCTCGTTATCTTTATTTCTGTCATAATCTTCATCGAATCTTGTGAGCTCGCTCACAATGCTCGCATTGCGATTCCTGTCCACCGCCTCCTTTGCCTCGCTAATTTTCTTCGATTTGTGAACAGACCCCCCGCCGTGGATTTCTTCTTTCTTCCGTTGCATAATATCGTACTCGAGCTCCCTGATGTGGTTTTTGAAGAAGTTGATATCCTTGGTAAATTCGCCGATTTCCACACTGCGTCGCTCTTCCAGACTCTTCAATTTCTGGTTTGCGCTGGCCAGTTTTACTTCCAGGGCGTGCACTTTGCCGTCGTATAGCTTTTGTAGATCAGTGTACTGCTCTCTTAGTGCCGAAATGTCCGACTCTCTTTCCGTGACCTGGTTCATTAAATTTCTGTGGTGCACCTTGCTGTGACTCTGCACCGTCTTCTTTAGAGCCCCCAGGTCCGTATTTGCCAAGTCCCTCTCCTCCGTCGTCTCCTTTAATTTTGTTTCGTAATTCATAAATCGCTCTTGTGATTCCCTCTCGGTCACGTGAAGCTTGTGGATTACCTCGTTCAGATCTCTTGTTGCCGACCGCCACTTCCCCTCGACCTCTCCGCACCTTTTCGTCAGGTTTTCGATCATCGCACCGTCTTCTTCCGCCCTCTTCTTCCAACCTGCCTCCCTCTCCTCTAATTCTCCGCGAATGCCGCGGATTTCTTCATCGTGTAACTTTTTATGCTCCTCAAGCTGACTCGACAGACTCTCGACCATCAAGACGAGGGCATCAGCTCTCTCATTAGGCAAATAAACTGTACGCAAAACTCTTCGAGCACTACTCGGTCTGTTGGTTGCGTGTGCCTTATGAACTGGCGTGCTAGCACCACTGCTTTTTTCTCTCCTTGCGTTTGCGCTTGGTGAACCTTTTTCAACAACCTTGCTTCCCAATTTTGATCTAATTGATTTTGCAGGGCTCGTTAAACTTCCCTCCTCCTTGGCCAGGAAACCCCCTCCCTTCCCATGTCCTTCGGTCCTCCGGACTCTCTCTGGTCTGCAATCCCTAAAAAACGTGACTTCTTCCTTCAAGACCCCCCCGTTTCCGCCCCCTACCTTTCTCATCAACCCTTCATTCTCCTTCGTGAGCTCCAGCTCAACTATTTTCAAGCGCTCAACCTCACCCTGTAAAGTCAAAGACTTTTCCTTCTCACAGATGATGGTGCTGTTCAGTTGGTTTGCGTAGTTTCTCAGGTGGCTTACCTCACTGGTATTGGAAGATGCTAGCGATCTCGCTGCTGTGAGCTCATCATATGTTGGATCCGCAGCAGCAAAATTTTGTATGCTCTCCTCCAGCGCATTCTCCAGCTCAATGCACTTGTTCTTATAGAAATCAAGGTGTGTCTCGAGGGTGAGTTTTGCGTGCCCTCTGCTCTTAAACTTCGAAGCGTGGCTATGGGTTTCGGGGCTCTCTTGTCCAGAGTTGCATTCATTCCAAGCTTTCCTTCTGCTCGAGGCACTAGGCCCATTGTTCCCCCCTGGTTTGTGGTGGAGGAAGGATTCTTCGTGTATGCTGTGGATATCGCTTACTTGGGCGAGCTTGTCTGTTGTTGCGTTGTTGTCGCTCTTGACGTGCTTGACAACATGGTCATGAAGGGGAAAGGGGTTTGTGCTGTGAGGAATAATAATGGGGCCGCTTTGGGTTTTTGCGGTGGAAGTCGAGGGTTTTTTGGATCGTGCTGATTTCGCGCTATTAGGCGTCGTCGCCCTGGGTTTGGCTCGTTTCACCATTTTGCATTACTAGTTAGTAGCTTGCCAATCCCGAAAAGTGCAGCAAAAAAAGAAGAAAGAAAACAAACGGCCAACTTCTGCCAACCACAAAAGCAAAAAATCGTACTCTAAAATAAGAATATCCCTGTAGCCAATCACTTTTCTTACCCTCGTTGAACATTGAATCATACGGAAGTGCTTCGGAACCTTCTCAAAGAACCCTCAACACTCAACAGCATGAACAAATACAAGTATGCAATTGACCATGAGAACCAGCAACAGAATGCAAGCCGGTTGACCAAAGGGCGGGATTATTATGACAACCTTTCTGCGAAAAAATCTGCTTTCAAGCGGCACAAGGCGGAGGCGCTCCAGCGTGCCACTGCCGGCCAGGTAGAAGCCGCTTTGGACATGCGGTCTCAGGCGAACGAGATCAAGAAGAAAATCACCCATGACATCCGTTCATATCCTAACGAGCCGCATATGTGGAGTGTTGAGACCAGGCGGGTTGCGTTTGGGAAGAGCGAGGTCAAGACCAAGGGTGTTGACGAGCTCAAGAAAGAATTTGAGAAAGCCAAGCAGGATGTCTTTGAAACCGAGGGGGTCGAGATAGAGGATCCTTTGCAGGGTTTGCGTCTGGATATTGACGGAGAGGGGGAGGGTAAGGGTGCGGAGATCGCAGACTTTCGTGACAATACCGCAAACGATGGTGATAAGGGGCCAATCGATCTTGGAGATGGGAAAACTCTTGAAAACCTCAGGTTTCTCACTAACCCTGCCTTCGCGGCCTTCAAGGAAGAAGCTTCGATGAAAGATTGCGGGACAATTTTTGAGGAGCAAAGGAAAAAGAAGAGCAAGGAGGTGCGAAAAGGGAAACTTTTACCGATTGAATTGGAAGCTGTCGAATCAATGACAGGAGAAAAGATACAAGTGAACCACAGTAGCTGGATTCATTACAAGGAGGCGCCTGACGAATTCAAGACGATGCGTGTCAGCATGGCAATGGGCAAATTCAAGAATAAATTGAAAGAAAGGATTGCAAGTACGAAGGATGCGCATGCAAAGGACGCTCGTGCAAAGGATGAGTTGCATGATTCGAATGTCAACGCCAAGGTGTCCGGCGCAAAGGTCGCATGCGCAAAGCCCTCTAAGGCAAATAGCTCTATTCACTCAATACCAGAAGATTATGCTGATTTGGCAGATGGAAAATTGAGAAAGGAGCGTAATGTCGACAAACCCCCTCAACACACGGAAAAGTATTTTGAGGCAAAGAAAATTGAACCAAGTGTAAGTTCAACTATCGACTGGGAGAATGCCGCCGCGTCCTACCTACAGGAAGCGAACACGGGGGGGAATGAACTTAAATTAAGGCAGGAGAGAATCAATGAAGTAAGACGGAAAAAGGGTCTTGGCAAAAAAAGCAAGGTGATCATGAGTATCCCCTGGAACGAATGCGATGACGACAAGGCGACTGCTGAATATTTACTAAAAATTGAATTACAGGAGAAAGAGAAGCGCCACCGAGAGCAGCAGCAACTCCCCAAAATCGACATTGATTACAACAGTTTGAAGGGCACATCTGTGGATAATCTGTCGGATTTCAAAAATGTCGCATCGAGTGCCTTCGATGCCAAGCAATATCCAGTCGGGACCCCAATCGTTGATATCGGTGCTGCTGACAACCTCAGTGATCTAATTGGTTGGGCCGACACGGAACTTAAACGCTCTGTGGTCGAAATATCGCTACTTAAGGATAGCAAGAATAGGGAGCTCTACGCTCTCATAAAAGATGAGGAGGAAGAAGAAATTCAGAGGGGAATAGAACTCGCAAAGCACTCACATCCAGCGAGGAGAAAACGCGTTAAAATTAGGCACGAAAGGGAGCGTGAGCGCAAGGCCGAGATAATTCAGAGGATAAGACAGGAGAATGAAATGATTGTTGCCAATCGAATGGCCAAGTTCGGGTTATTGAGATGAGGGGGGTTACAGTGGTGACGTTTAGTTGAGTAGGCGAATTAAAGTACCAAGCAGGTTGAAAGATGTGCGAACAATTTTTTTCTAAACGCACTACTAATATAATTTGTCACGCGGTATTAGGTATGGCTTCGCGCCAGTCTTTTCGACCAAGTCTTTCAAAAACTGGGGTGCATTACTTGGCACTTTGTTTATTCTGCTTTGATTGGTGTCGTCGCGTTCGTCTTGCTGTGAGGAGGACGGCGTCTGGACGTCCATTTTGTGGTGGACGACTCCATCTGCTATGCGTGGTTAGATATTCAGATACAATCCTTAGTTTTGCAGGATCTTTGCTTCGTGGCAGGGACTTACCTCCTCCGTGACAATTTCCGCCGGTGCGAACATCTTCGTTGTTGGACCAACCCTGACACTCAAACACAAAGTAGAAATTATTGCAAGCGCCCTGTTCTGCATCGTTCTCGTCGTCATAATAGTTTGACACGTCAGGGGAGAGGTCATTTTTCTCAACGTCTGTGATCAACTTACCGCATCCCATACCATTATCTTTCCCCTTCCCCCAGCCCAACTGTTGCAGCACAATAAAATCGCGTGCGCAGGATTCTCTACTACCTGTGATAAGCCCAACGACCCCCCTACCGATAACGCCAGCCAAAACAGAGAGAGGTTTGGCAAAGTGGATGTTTCCTATGCCGCCGTCAAACTTGTTTGTATTAAAAAAAACTGCTATATCGGGTAACTCGCTCTCGCCTCCACCATGAGAATACAAGTAGCTCTCATAATCTCCTCGATAACAAGTCATGAAAACCTTTCGACCGAAAGTTTCTCCACGCTCACGCCACAGGACGCGTTTTTGGAACATGCTCTCGTGTTCACCATCGTTGAAGAGGTCATGACTGTCGAGAAAGCCTATAAAGGTGACGTGAAGGTTTGGGAGGAGAGGGAGACGCGATAGGATCAAGGTGAAGTCCGATTGGGTCATTGAAGAGTCAGCATTTATCACGTGAATATAAAGGGTCGGATGTATCAATGACTCGGGGTCTTCCTGAATTTTTGCTACGAAGAGGTTGTTCTGGGTGAGTTCCAGTCACGAATAAGACTGACCGAGCGCAGTCTGGAGACAGAAAATTTCGTAGAACGAGCTGGAGATATACCTGCATCTTCGGGGGGGGAAAGCGCAGCGTGCAGCTCGAAAGGATACCTTTACTAGGCAATTCTGAAGTTGCTTAGCGCTAAATGCTCACCCTTCCTTTCAACGCTGACTCTGGGTAGAAAAGTCAACTTCCCCATAAACATCAAGCGCTTCAAATTCAATAGGGAGGCGTCTACATCGTTGTAAACATTTTCTTGCTGCTGTTTCGTACTCTTCTTAGGCGTCACCACCCCGTAGTAATGCGAAACCTTGCAGATTGCCGTGAGGATAACCAGAGCGAAAGACTGCATCTGTTGTAATTGGAAAGGCTGCGAATGAAAATTGCAAACATTTTCAGAAACAGACAGGTTTTTTTCTCCGACGTTGTCCCACAAGCAGATGCCATTATCGGCTACCATGTCAATGGTAGTCGCCCTATGCGCCACTTTGTCATGAAGCTCGGCGTTCTCTTTGTCCTTCACCTTTTGGTGCTTTCTGTAGCTTTTTAGCGTGTTTGAAAGCGACTGGAGAGACTTCTGCTCGTTCGGGGACAGCTTCTTTTTTTTCGAGAGGATATCGAACGCGAGAGAGAGTAGTTTTAAGGTAGCCGTCGATGACGATGATGATGTTGACGAAAGTGAGGATGAGGATGAGGATGAGGATGAGGATGAGGAGACAAGAAAATGTGCCCTGCAGAGGTGCGCAAGCAGGGGAAGCAAATTTTCACGTGGAGTTTGGGCTAATAAGGGAGTTAGTAGCGTTATTATCGCTTCGGGGGGGGTGGAAGAATTGATAGAAGATGTTGCGGTCTCGAGTTTGCCGTCAGCTAAGCTTGCAAGTGCTTCCTCCTCCGCTGTTGGTGGCTGTGGAGGCAACGGTGGTGTGGGGGTTGAGGACGGTGAGGATGACAAATTGGTGGCAGGTGAATGCGCAGCAGTTCCTTCTTCAGATGACGTAATTTTGGGGGCAACCCTCTTCTTCCGCCGCTCTTGCAAATTTCGAATCAGGCGTTCCTTTGCATTGATCTTCCTTTGTTGGAGGTCCTCATTTTCTAACTTGGTGGACTCTTGAAACTGGTCAAGGAGAAGGTTGGAAGTCAATCGATCATTCAAGGAAGACAATTCGTCAAGTGTGGACACCAACAAATTATTATCTGGATTGATCATCGAGAGAAGGGTGGGAGAAGGAAGGGAGAAAAAAATACAGTCAGGAAAAGGATTTAAGGGATTTTATTTTTTCATCTTTTTTTTTTGAAATTGAAAATAAATAAAGGGGGATGGCGCCCTCTCCTCAACAGCAATATGGTGCATACTCTCTCTTCCTTCCCAGCTTAGTCGTAAAGATCCTTTCCCCTCTCCCACTCCTCCGCACATTCTTGCCCTGTTTCAAGGGTCAGTTGGCTCTTCTCCAGATCGTAGGGACCCTCCCAACAATCTTATTTGTGTTCACTGGGTGGGACTGGGAATGGACAGTTTGGACTAGACCACTAAGTTCTACAGGGATTTCGTTAGCTATTGCTGCATTATACATAGGAATTCTTGCACCCATAATTTTACCCTTCTGCGTTTACGTTTATGCCTTGGTGAATTCCAATAACCCTGCCCGACGAGATAGGGTCAAGCTCGCAGTGCGCCTCTCTCGTGCGGCATTGTTAGCTCTTCTATACATAACTTTTTTGAAGACATGTACAGGTAGAGCCCACCCACCTGATATGGGCGAGTCCATTGGAACTCCTTGTCGGTGCAACCCACCCCTTTTTTCTGACGACTGTCGACGGAGCACCGGAAGGGTTTGTACAGATGAATCCACTTATCCGCCATACGACAGCCTTACTCCTCGACAAATCTCGGCCAGGGACACAGTAGATTCCAGCAGGGTTTGGGAGTTTTTTGGAGCCTTCAGAGACTGGGAGGAACACAAAGACAGTGTCGTGGCCGGGTGGCCCAGTGGACATACGCAGAGTTCTACGACAATGGTCACCGTCTTACTCGGAGAAGGGTGCGGCAAGGGGGGGGGGGGCAGTATGCTCTTTGCTGGAAAGTGGAGGCGACTCTTCGTTTTTCTCTCTATTTCATATGCGTTCACCATGGCAGTTCTCATGGCCGTCAGTGTTCATTGGCTAACCGACGTGCTTACTGGGTTCCCTGTAGGGCTGGCAGTAGGACTTGCTGTCATATGGGAGGGATGGGAGGAAGATGCAAGTCTCTCTTCTGACCCCAACCTCTCCGTTGGAGCCAAAATGGAACTTACTTAAACTTATCCGATGAGAAATTAAGGTTGAGGGGGTATTGAATTTACTAAGTTAACTACACGGAAACAAAGAAACACACGGAATAAGATGTTTACCTGGCTATGTGTGCTTATTTTTTTTAATGTCAAAAAGGATGGTTTTCCTCTAAGTGAATTTCGTCTTTCCTGGTTCAATGATGAGTTTGTTCTTTGTTCTAATTTGAGTAGATGTTTTGATTCACTTTGTCGTCGTCGTTTGTGTTCTCTTTTCGTCCTGAGTTTCCGTCCGTCCGTTGGGGTTCTTGTTTGTGTTTGTTGTTCGTTCGTCGTTCTCGATCGTGTGAGAGGCTTTCTTCTAAGGCTTTCTTCTTGTTGCATATTTTTGACATAGCTATCTCCAAGGAAATCTCT
>ERZ651776.1499-NODE-1499-length-27700-cov-7.952974_pt1 | contig 27700 bp, 25 predicted proteins | sample MGYA00514761_ERZ651776 | MGnify/ENA metagenome assembly ERZ651776 | reverse complement strand
ACCGAACAACCCAAGCCCGGCGCCGTTCCGGTCTACGCGCAGCCAAGTGCGCCCACGCTGTCTGACTCGTTGCACAAGAAGCGGTGGCAAGAGGTTGGCGAAGCAGTCGCTGCCGGCGAGCCCATTGCTGATGTGGCGACCCGCCTGGGCGTCAAACACGGCACCGTGACAACCAACGTGGCCAAGTTCATAGACGCTGGCGGCAAAGTTTCCGGCGAGATGCTTCAACAGCAATCCGGTCTTACCGACGATGACCAAGCTGCTGTCCTGGACGCATTCGGTCAGCTCGGCGACGAAGCACTACGACCGATCTATGAAGCATTCGACGGCCGCCACTCCTACGACGAGATCAAGCTGCTGCGACTGGTCTTCCAGTCGACCGAGTAGTTACAACTGCAGCCGCCAGGCAGCAGGATCGAGCGCCAGCAACGCGGCCCCACCATTTGAGGCTGAGCAACCGGCTCTCTGCGGCGGGGATAGTGCACCTCGTTGCCCACATCAATCCACACCGTCGTCAAGGAACTGCACAATGCATTGAATGCAGCTATTGTGCATGCATGCCGGCGATCACAGTGCGCAACATTTCCCAGGTCACCCGCGACGAGCTTGCAGCACGAGCGGCGTTCCGCGGTCAGTCACTGCAGGAGTATCTGTCTGCAGCGTTGGAGTCCATGGCTGCGAAACCAGATCTTGATCAGCTGTTGCAGGCGGTGCGTAGCCGCAAGGCAGCGACCGGCACATCGATCTCCGCCCAGACGATTCTCGACAACCGAGACGCGGATCGTCGGTGACGCTTGTTGTCGACGCATCCGTTGTCGTGGCCGCCCTGATCGACAACACCCAGCTTGGGACCTGGGCCGAAGATGTTCTGCGCGGTCAGCACCTCGTTGCGCCTGGGTTACTGCCGTTCGAGGTGACCAACGTTCTTCGCCGGCTGAGTGCTGCCGGCCACCTATCCAGCGACGTCGCCGCGCTGGCCCACCGCGATCTGCTGCTCATGAGACTCGAACTCGTGGAGTACGAGATGCTGGCCGGCCGCGTCTGGGAATTGCGCGACAACCTGACGTCCTACGACGCAAGCTATGTGGCGCTTGCGGAAGTGCTGCGAGTTCCATTGGCGACACTTGATGTCAAACTGTCGAAGGCCCCGGGAACAACCTGTTCATTCCAGCTGCCTCCCACGTTCACCTAGTACCTCCGGCTCGCAGGTGGTCTGAGATTGGCATTGAGCAATACGCGACGGTCATGTGGTCCCCGTTGTTCCCCACGTACCGAAGCCCCGGGCATCGGGTTTGGTTTTGCCTGCCAACGCTTCGGTGCCGGCGGGGGCCTTCCATACGCCGAGTGATCGGAGTCCGGGCCATTCGACGCCGAACCCGCTCACCTCGTCGTCGCTGCCGATGAGAGGGAGCGTCCCGCTGCCTGTCGAAATCGTCGGAGTTTCGCCAGTCCGGCGTTGTCACACCCCTGTGAGATACTGGAACTTCCTCGCACGACGTTGGAAACGTGGCGATATTTCGTGCAACATCAGGTGCCTCCGTGGATTCGATCTGGGCCATAACGAGCCCAGCAGTTATAGAAACTGGACCGACTCATGGCTCTTGCTGTTTCCACACCGTCACAGAACTACGTCGACGAGAACACAACGCTGGCTGGTATCCGAGCCGATCTGACTCGGCTGAGCGAGCGTGGTTTGGCGCCGGCTGACAGTGTCCAGGCGGCAGCATTGCTCGAGGAACTCGAAGCGATCGAACGTCAATCCAAAGCACTCTGCATCGACCTGATGGGGGCTATCGACCGAGCCGGGTTGCACTACGACGATGGGCACACGTCGGCCAAGGTCATGGCCCGCCATGTCGCCAAACTGTCTGGCACCGAAGCGGCTGGTCGTGACCGGTGCCGGCGCATGTTTGTCCACCTCGAACTGATCGCCACCGAGTATCGAGCCGGCCGGTTGGGAACCGACCAGGTGATGTTGCTTGCTCGAGTGTGGGCCAACCCTCGTGTCCAAGACGCAATGAAACGCCGCCAGAAGCGGTTCATCAAAGATGCCCGCCGGTTGTCGTTTCCCCGGTTCCGTAGCCGGGTGCTCGAGTGGCAACGTCTAGCCGACGAAGACGGCGCAGAACCCGAACGTGACCGCACCTTCGAGAACCGCAACGCCCAACTGGTGCAGAACCACTTCGATCAGTCCTGGGACCTCAAAGGCATCTTCGGTGCCGAAGATGGTGCCGCCATGAGTGAACTGCTCAACGCGTATGTGCAAGCGCTCTTTGATGCCGACTGGGCCGAGGCCCGCGCTCGACTCGGCGACGCCGCCTGCACGTCCGACTTGTCACGCACCGACGCGCAACGACGTGCCGACGCCCTGCGACAGATCTTTGCTGACGCAGCCGCGAACCAGGCTGGCATGGCGCCGAGCCGATTCGTGCACAACATCGTGTGGTCTGCCGACGCGTGGGAAGAAATGGTTCGCCGTTGCGCCGGCGGTACCCCAACACCATTCGATCCAGACACGTTCCGATGCGAAACGCCAGACGGTGTGTCACTCGATCCGACCGAAGCGTTTGCCAACGCGATACAGAACAAGATTCGCCGAGTTGTCATCGATGCCAAAGGTGTCGTGATCGACATGGGCACCGCCCGATTGTTCACCGGGCTCGCACGCGATGCCGTACGAATCGCGGGCCGAGAATGTTTCTGGCCCGGCTGCTGGGTCCCCGCATCAAGATGCGAGACCGACCATCTGCACGACCACGCCAAAGGCGGAAGAACCAACCCCGGAAACGGGGCGCCGGGATGCGGCAGGCACAACAGGTGGAAACAAAAGGGCTACAAGGTCTGGCGCGACAACAACGGCCAGATCCACGTTCAACGACCCAACGGCACCGAGATCGCATGACGCGACCCCGGGCCAAGTTCCGCTGCCGCGCCCCAAAGTTGACCGATCTCGTCGAACTCCCTACTCCAGTGGGTGCACGCTCACAGTGGATACGATGCGGTCAATCCTTGCGTCCCAGGTGTCTTTCGTCACCTTGGTACGTCCGGCACCATGCGAGCGTAGCTCGACCATGGGGTGCGTGGATTCATGATCGGCACCGTGTACGGGCAACCGGCTAGTAACGGCACGGTTCGGACTTCACTCGAGCTGGTCGATATCGGCAGTCTCGATGGAGCTGCACGCGGCGCGGCCGAAGCCGTGCAGGCTCGCCAAGGCGCCGATCTGGGGGGAAAGCCGTCTACCTGTGTCACGGCTTCTGCGAGATCGGCGCACTCGACGCGCCGTTCCCGACGCTAGGTCAGATGATCGAGTCAGGTAGACGGGTCTTTGTCATGGCCGTGGTCGACACCCTCAACGGAGTGGGCGACTGACCGAGGTCACACGCCCAGAAGCTCAGGCTGACGGAAACCTCGGCCATCGCCTTCGCAGGGCTCTGGTCTGCGTGGGGCTCTAAGGTCGAGGGGTAGGCGCGCAACCCAGGAGCTGACATGAGTACATCGATCGACATCCTCACCGGTGAGACCGTCGAGCTGTTGCAGGCGCTGATCCGAAACCAGTGCGTCAACGACGGCACGCCCGAATCGGGCCACGAGGTCCGCAGCGCCGAACTGCTCCGCAACGAACTCGAGGGCTACGGCGTGGACTTTGAGCTGTTCGAGACCGAACCCGGCCGAGTCTCGCTCGTCGCCCGCTACGAGGGCACCGACCCCGACGCCCCCGACCTGTGCCTGTGTGCCCATACCGATGTCGTGCCCGCCAACCCCGACGGCTGGACCAACGACCCGTTCGGAGGCGAGCTGATCACATCTGCCGACGGCGTCGACGAGGTGTGGGGTCGTGGTGCGGTCGACATGTTGAACCTGACCTCGTCGATGCTGGTTGCGTTCCGCGAGGTCGTTCGAACCGGCAAGCGGTATCCCGGCGACATCGTCTACTTCGCGGTGGCCGACGAAGAGGCCGGGAGTGTGCTCGGTGCCAAACAGCTCCTGCAGGATCACTGGGACATCCTGCACTGCGACTACGTGATCAGCGAATACGGCGGCACCCCATCATTCGGCGACGACGGCACGACCGTGTTGCTGACCACCGGCGAGAAACACTCCGGTGCCCGCCGCATCACGGTGCGGGGCACGCCCAGCCACGGCTCGATGTCCTACGCAACTGACAACGCACTCATCAAGGCATCCGAGATCGTGCGCCGGATTGCTACGGCTGAACTTGCGCCCCGACTCGACGAGGTGTTCGCCGCCCGCGTCGGTGCCCTTGGACTCGACCCCGACATCCAGAAACAGCTGCTCGACCCGGCCCACATCAACGATGCATTGGCGGCGCTTCCGCCCGCGTTGGCCAGCAACCTGCACTCATGCAGCCACATGACGATCAACCCCAACAAGATCCAAAGCGGCGAGAAACTCAACACCGTTCCTGACACCGCCGTGCTCGAACTCGACATCCGCATGCTCCCCGGCCAGACCCAGCAAGATATCGACCAGCTGCTTCCCGAGATCATCGGAGCCGACCTGATGCCGTCGGTCGAGATCGAGTGGTACCGCGATGACCTGACCAACGGGTTCGGCGTCTCCTCGACCGAGTCACCGCTGTGGGACGCACTCGGCGACGCCATCCGCATCGCCTATCCCGAAGCGACCGTCATGCCGAGCCTGGTCACCGGCGGCACCGACTGTCGCTTCTACCGCGAGCGCGGCATCCCCGCCTACGGCGCCGGCCTGCTCAGCGACAAGGTCCCGCTCAGCGAATTCCTGAGTCGGTTCCACGGCAATGACGAGCGCATCGACGTCGACTCGCTTCGGCTCACCACCCAGCTCTTTCTCGACGTGTTCGACCGCCTGTGGCGATGACACAAAGGGGAAGGGTGGAGACTGACCAGTACGACGTCTCATGTACTGCCGCTGCGGCGCGTGCTGCAAACAGGCGGTGCCGGACACTCGGGCTGAGATCCGGTCGATCAAGTCCTACCTGGCGGTGCCATCGCTGAAGAGCGCCATCGATTCGCTGACTTCCTCGAAGGGCTTACTGGCGAGCAGTGGGACACGTCGTCGTCTTGTGGCGAGTGGACGGTAAAAGGGGTCGCTGCGCACATGCTGGTGGGGCCGGTCATGGGACTGCGTGGTGCTATGTCACCATTCATGGGCAAGACATGAGTCGACCGCTCGGGGTCGATCTCGGCGTGCCGATCGAACGTTGGCTGCCGTCGCTTGAGACCGCCGACTCCCTCGATGGTGAAGGTGTCGACACCCTGCGAACCAGGCTGTCGTAACGGGTCTAGCTAGGTACGACCCGTGTGCCGCTTACCTTGTCCCAGATGTTCTCATTGTTCTTGTCCCAAAAGGGCATGAACAACAAGATGCCCAGGGTGATAGGAATCGCCACTGACGCCACGAGACCAGCGAGGAGGCCTCGGACCCAGAACATTCTTGCGAAGCCAGCGGTTTGTCCTGTGTCTTGCATGACCACACGGTGGCCAAGGATGCGCTTGGCAGGTGTCTGGCCTTGACTAGCGATGATCGCGGCCCAAATCAGCCAACCGATGCCCAGCGTCACCGTGACGAGCACGGCCTCGAGGACATAAGCCCCAAGGCGACCCCATGGGCTGACAGTCACGGGGTGCTGTTGTACCTGAGCTGCTAGTTTGTGTCCGGCGTACGGGTAGGCCGGCAACGGTTGTGCCTGCGGTTGTGCTTGTGGTGCTAATTCTGGTGGGTACCACTTGTTGTCCGACGCCATCCACCAGCCCGGCCCTTGTGAGGTGTCGCTCATAGATGTTTGCTTTCGTCAGCGGTTGTGACAACCGACGCTACACCGTCGAAGTCTGGCCAGCCAGCAATGAAGGGGATTGCTTGCGACCCAGAGCGCCCAGAGCGCCTTGCGTGGCTGTAGGACGCTTCGTGATTCAGCCGATGTCATGCCAGGAGTGATCTCCATCCTTCTCAACGGCGAAGCTTTGGCAGCGTTACGGTCGCTCGTGGAAGAGGTTGGCGCCGACAGTCAGCCGCCGGTGGGGTCAACCATGATCTTTAGTGCGGTGAGATCGCGAGTGGCGTACTTCTCGATCGTCGACGGAAGTTCGTCGAGCGACACGGTGCCCTGGTGTAATGCTTCGACCTGAAGTCGACCGTCCACGATCAGGCGGGCGACCCGAGTGGCCTCGGCGATCGTGAACACGATCGACGTAGTGATAGTGAGTTCTTTGGTCAGCCACCGGTTTGTGCGCACCTCGGCCGGTGCACTGGTCACGCCGACGAGGCAGACCGAACCGCCACGCCGAACAAGATCGATCGACGCTTCGAGCGTTTGCGGCACGCCAGCGGCGTCGTAGGCGACATCGGCGCCCATACCATTCGTCAGCGCCCGCACCTGCCGGCGGAGATCAGGGCCAGGCTCGAACACCAGGTCGGCACCGAAATCGGTCGCCATCGCCCGCCGTTGCGGATCGGGTTCCACCACGATCACCAGTCCAGCACCGGCAAGTTTGGCGCACTGCGCCGTGAGTTGGCCGATCGGTCCAGCGCCGACCACAACGACAACATCACCAGGCCGTTGCCGACTCTGGCGCACCGCATGGAAAGCGACCGATGTTGGCTCGACGAGCGCGCCTTGCACCGCAGTAATACCTTCTGGCATCACGGCAAGTCGGGTGGCATCGAGTCCGATCAGGGGAGCGAATCCCCCTGATGGCGACGGGTCGGGGCCCATGCCGTTGTAGTCACGTGCCGCCGGACGGCAGTACTGAGGATGGCCGGCCACACAATACGAACAGGCGCCGCAACCGGGAGTGATGCCGCCCATGACCACGTCACCCTCGGCCACGTTGTTCACCTGGTTGCCAATAGCCACGACCGTGCCGAGCCATTCATGACCACACAGGTTTGACGGATAGTCCCAACCTTCGACATACGCGTGCACGTCGCTGCCGCAGATCCCGCACAACGCGATCTCGACTACGGCACCAGTAGCGCTCGGCGCCGGCTCGGGCACATCGATGATCTCGAACTGTCGGGGACCGGTGATACTGCCTGCACGCATGATCTGGGTTTAGCGTTGTCAGCACTCCCGACGCAAACCACACCCGAGATGCCGCAACAGACGTGTGTTCTGTGCCTGTCCGGTTAGTCGATGACACAGGCGATAGTCGCCACCCTCGGCACCGGGTCGGCTCATCCGGGGCCGAGGACGACTGTTTCGTTGCCACGCCACCCATCAGGTGGCGCCGCCTGGCAACGGATCCGCCGCCGAAGAAGTGCGCATTGCTTTGTACAAACGTGAACGATACTTCGTGTCTTTAAGGCTGTCAAGGTAAAACGCGAAGGTTTATTCACGTAGCGTTCAGGCCTCGACTAACATGAAGCCATGCATCTCTGCGTTCGGTCGAGAACGTGACCGACTCCGGAAAACGGGCAACGCCGCGTCAGGCTCGCTCGGAACAGACGGTGCAGTCGATACTCGATGCCGCCGACATGGTGTTCCATGAACACGGCGTGGGCAGCGCGACAACAACGATGATCGCGAAGGAAGCAGGCCTTTCCGTCGGTGCGCTGTACCGATTCTTCGATGACAAGACAGCCATCGCCGTGGCGCTTGCTGACTCGTTCGCAGAGCTGCTGGCCGACACCGTGGTCGCAGTCGAGGCGCTGATTGCGGAGAAGGGAACCGAGGCCATTGCCGAGTCGCTGGCCATGGTTGTCGACGGCATTGCCGATCTCACAAAAGAGCGACCCGGGTACTTCGAAGTGATGCGGCATCTGCGAGACCACCAGCTGCGTGAGATCCAGATCGAGATGCTGGCTCGGTGGTTCACGATGATGTCGCCGCGCACGGTCGACCTGGCCGCACGCCGCCGAATCGCACTCACCGTCAGCGAAGTAACCCGTGCGCTACTGGAACGAGCGCCCGCCAAAGGCAAGGCACGCCAAGATCATCTCGACGAGATCGGCAAACTTCTCGTGCCCTATCTAGAGCTCCATTTGAGCTAGACGAATCCTGACTCGGTCCCGAGCACGGTGACATACGCGACTCTTGGAGAAGTGTTCGTCAGTGGTGTGAGATGGATAGGAGAGCGGCTCGGAACCGAGCGAACCGTCAATGATGAGGAGCGAACATGTTCAAGGATCGTTATGGCCTCGAGGTGAGCACCTCGTCCGTCGAGGCGTTCGACGCCTACGCCGACGCTGCCGATCGCATGCTGGCTGCTGATGGTCGCGTCGCAGAGCGCTTAGGCGACGCCATCGAGGCAGACCCCAACTTCGCACTTGCCCATGCAGCACTGGCCCGCGATCACCACGTCAACGGTCGAGGCAAGATGGCTCGCACCGTGATCGAGACTGCAGCTCAACTGGCAGAGCAAACCACCGCCAGAGAACAACAACATGTTGCCATCGTCAAACTCCTTATCACCGGCCAGGTTCCGGCAGGGCTGGCACTGACCCGGGAGCATCTTCAGGACTACCCACGTGACGCCTTGGCCTTGGCGCCATCAACCGGTGTCTTCGGCACCATTGGATTCAGCGGACGAGTCGGTCGTGAGGCCGAACAACTCGAACTGCTCGAGCCACTCGCCACCCACTACGGCGACGACTGGTGGTTCGCCACGGCCTACGCGTTTGCCCTGCTCGAAACCGGACACTGGGATCGCGGCCGCAAGCTGGCCGAACAGGCGCTCGAACAACGGCCGAACAACCCCCACGGCGCACACACCTTGGCCCATGCCTTGTACGAGGCGGGCGACGACGATGCTGCCACCACTTTCTTGACTGATTGGCTCCCTGACTTCGACCGCGACAGCCTGTTGCACTGCCACATCTGGTGGCACTACGCCATCTTGCTTATGGCAAGGGGAAGTAACGACGCCGCGTGGAAGGCCTTCGAAGAGAACTGCCTTCCCGGCCACTCCGACAGCCCGTCGATCAATGTGTTCACCGACTCGGCGTCGTTTCTCTGGCGTTCCGAACTGGCCGGAAACGAACGCGACAGCAACGCCTGGGAAACGGTACGCGATTATTACGAGGCGCAATTTGGGAGGCCCATTGTGTTCGTCGATGCCCACGTCGGCATGGTCTATGCAGCCCTGGGCGAGACCGAACAACTCACTGCCTCGATCGTGCAGCTACAGGAGCTCGGCGAGGCCGGCAAACTCCCTGCCGAGACAACCGGTGCGTTACTCGCTCGGGCTTACCAGGCGTTCGAAGCGGAACAATGGTCCAACACAATCGAACTGCTCGAACCGCTCATGGATCAGGTGGTCCGCATCGGAGGGAGTCGGGCCCAACGCGACATGGTCACGAACACGTTGCTCGCGGCGTACGTCAACAACGACCGCCTTGAGGACGCAACCGCATTCTTGGCGAGTGTCCACGATCGCCAACCAACCCATCCGGTTGCTGGCCTCAGCTGAACCAACCCCGACTTCGGTTTGACTACTGGGGCGACTAGACAAACGACGTGGCTTTACTTTCCGAAGAACAACACGCAATCCGGGCTACAGCTCGTTCATTCGCTGAGCACGAGATTGCCCCGTTTGCGGCCGAGTGGGACCGCACCGGCGGAGCGCCGCGTGATCTGTATAGAAGAATGGCAGCGATCGGTCTGATGGGTGTGATGGTTGCGCCCGAGTGGGGCGGCGCCGGAGCGGACTTCACGTCGTACGCGCTCGCTATCGAAGAGATCTCGGCTGCCGATGGCGGGGTCTGCAACATGATGGCCGCAAACAACTCGCCAGTCGCTGCTGCGATCGAACAGCTCGGTACCGAACAGCAGAAGCGTGACTACCTGACCAAGCTGACGTCGGGGGAGTGGCTTGGTTCGATCCACCTGACCGAACCACATACCGGATCGGATGCGGCAGCGATCACGACACGGGCGGTCAGAGACGGCGACGAATATGTGATCACCGGTCAAAAGGCGTTCATCACCGCAGGCTCCACCTCTGATGTTGCCATGATCATTGCGGTGACCGACCCGTCACTCGGCAAACGTGGTATCTCTGCGTTTATCACCCCGACAGACAACCCCGGCTATCAGGTCATCGCCAAGGAAAACAAGCTCGGCCACCGCACCAACGACACCTGCCAGGTTGCGTTCGAGGACATGCGAGTGCCGGCTTCTGATGTGCTGGGTGAACTCGGGCGTGGCTTAGGTATTGCGCTTGGCAACCTGTCACTCGGCCGCATCGGCGTTGCCGCGCAATCGGTCGGAGGCGCTCGCGCCGCGCTCAAAGCTGCTCATGACTATGCGAAGGAGCGAGAGACCTTCGGCAAACCAATAATCGAACACCAGGCCGTTGCGTTCAAGCTGGCCGACATGGCAACCGAAATCGAAGCGGGCCGACAGCTGTATTTGCATGCAGCAGCGTTACGCGACGCTGGCATCGAATGCGCCCGCGAAGCGTCGATGGCCAAACTTTTTGCTTCCGAAATGGCCGAACGCGTCGCATCAGCTGCGATCCAGATCCACGGCGGCTACGGCTTCCTCAACGACTATCCGGTCGAAAAGATTTACCGCGATGTGCGGGTGTACCAGATCTATGAGGGCACGTCTGAGGTGCAGAAGATCATGATCTCTCGCCTCCTCGACGGTCTCGAACTCTGATTCCTGGGGCTCTCACACGTCTGTGTGGTGCGCTCAGGCGACCTCACGCACCCGTCGGGCCAGATGCCACAACGTGAGAAGGCGCTCGCCGTTCTCATCCGATCGCAGACGCTCGACGCTCCGTCTGCGTGTCGCCTGGTTCGAGCTGTGCGAATGCCCATTCGATGTACATGACTCTCCCCGTCGGTGGGTTTTGTCCACCGTTGCCGATTGCGACCCGATGTGTCGGGGGCAAAAATTCTTCCCGAGTCCATCCCGAAGCCGAGGGGCGGCTCAAACCCGGCTACACGGCGCTACCTGAAGAAGTAGTGGCAGAACAAGAAGAGATTGGGCGTTGCGCCTACAGTCCGGGGGTGTCTGCACCGCCGTCGAAGATCAGTAACCATTCATGGTGGACGCTGGCCATCACCGCCACCGCTGGATTCATGGTCAGCCTTGAGATCACGGTCATCTCGCTTGCGTTCACCGACATCCAAGAATCCTTCGAGGGAACGTCGCGAGCGACCCTTTCGTGGATCTTCACCGCCTACAACATCGGCATCGCTGCGTTATTGCTGCTGGCGGGGTGGGCCGCTGATCGTTACGGTCGTAAACGACTCTTCCTCATCGGGTTGTTTGTCTTCTTGCTCGGCTCACTCAGCTCAGGCCTCAGCGTTGATGCTTCGACACTCATTGCCTCCCGAGTGCTGCAATCGGTTGGCGGTGCCATGCAGTTTCCTGCCGCGCTCGCGTTGCTGCTGCCAGCGTTTCCACCAGAACGACGAGGGATGGCCGTAGGCATTTGGGGCGCTAGCGGAGCGTTGGCCGCAGCGCTTGGGCCGTCTATCGGCGCCGCGCTTATCAACGCCTTTGGGTGGCGGTCAGTATTCCTTGTCAACATCCCGGTGGGGATCGTGGCGATCGTGCTTGGTGCCTTCATCCTCGTGGAGTCGCGCGCCGATGATCTTCCTGACCGGGTCGACCCGGTGAGTGTGCCGATGGCCTCGATCGGCGTGGGCCTGTTGGTATTGGCGATCGCGCAGACAGAGACGTGGGGCTTTTTCAGCGTGCCGACGGGCATGTGTGTGCTCGGGGCTGCTGTCTTGTTGTGGGGGTTTGTGCGCCGCTCCCGGCAACACCCAGCCCCGCTGTTCGACCTCGATCTGCTGAAGATCCGGTCGTTCTCTGTCTCGCTGGTCGGCACCACCTTCTTCTGCGCCGCCTTCTTCGGATGGTTCGTCGTGCTGCCAGCCTTCATGCTCGATTGGTGGCAGTGGTCGGTCGTCAAAGTCGGTCTTGCGCTGTTTCCCGGTCCTGGACTTGCCGTGGTGCTGTCACCAATCATGGGACGCGTCGCTGATAAACGCGGAAACGGCCTGGTGCTCGTGATCGGTGGCATAGCTGGCGCTATTGGCATGGTCGTGCACCTGATATTCACGGGTAGCGAGCCGGACTTCGTGCTCGGCATCCTCATCCCTGGGCTCTTTGTCGGGGTCGCTGCTGGGTGCAGCTTCGCAATCTTGGTTGCCGCAACAATGCGCGACGTACCCCCGCAACGATTCGGCATGGGTGGCGCCGGCCGCACCACCGTGTTCCAGCTCGCAATCGCTCTCGGTATTGCCATCGGCGCTGCTGTCGTCGGCGATCCAAGCACTATCAGCGACGCGCTCACGGCCTACCGCATCAACTGGGCAATCGCGCTCGCCTTCTTTGTTGGGCAGGCTCTCGTGTTCGCATTCGCGTATCCGACTGCGACTCACGTGCCCGCAATGTCGGCGCCCAAATCTGGTCAGTGAACAGAGAGAGGTCTGCACACCATGTTTGAAACCATTGTCGACGTGCCGACTCGCAGCGGCGCCTGTGAAACCTTCATCTGCCATCCGGAACGCAACGGGCCACATCCGGTGGTGTTGCTGCTGATGGACGCGCCCGGCATCCGCGTCGAGCTGTACGACATGACTCGACGGCTGGCCTCGGTTGGTTACTACGTGATGTTGCCCAACCTGTACTACCGCGCTGGGAACGACACCAAGTACGGACCCGACGTGCTCACCGAAGGCAGCGACGATCATCGTGCGATGCGTGCGATCCGCACCAAGATGACGATCCCGCCGGTCATGGAAGACGTGGCCGACCTGATCAGTTTTGCCGACGAACAACCCGAGACCGATGGTGGTGCCGTTGGTGCGCACGGTTACTGCATGAGCGGGCCGTATGCCCTTGCAGCCGCGGCTCGGTATCCGGAGCGAGTCAAAGCGGCAGCATCGTTCTACGGCACGTGGCTTGTCAGCGATGCCGAAGAGAGTCCGCACCTGAGCTTTGCCAACGGTGCAGGTGAGATCTACATCGCGTGTGCCGAACACGACGACCTGGCGCCGCTGCCGATGGTCGGTGAGCTCCAGGAATGCTTCGAAGCGTCAGGGGCACATGGCGAGCTCGAGATCTATCCCGACGTGCACCACGGTTTCGCCTTCCCCGGTCGATGGTGTTACGACCAACCAGCTGCGGAACGGCACTGGGAACGACTCTTCGCCCTGTACGCCCGCACCCTTGGCGCTCGTGACCCTGATCGCCCCAAGTGGAAGTGACGGCAACCCCGCACGACATGGACCGGTTCAGTCCCGTAGTTTGGTTCCATGGACGCAACCGAAGCGCTGGCCGTGTGGGTCGCCGAAGGACAGATCGACTCAGATCTGGCTGAACGCCTTCGTACGTCGCTCGCTGCCCACGATGAGCCGCAGCGGACCAACAAGATCATCTGGGTTCTGGTGTCGATCGGCGCCGTGCTCACCGGCGCTGGCCTGCTGCTTTTCATCGCCAGCCAATGGGATCAGAGTTCCCCACTGCGTCGGCTCGCATTGTTGTTCACCATCTATCTGTTGGTCGTTGGTGCCGCTGCTCTGGCTGATCGCCAGCAGGTTGGTGTCACGGCCAAAGGGTTGTGGTTCCTGTCGTCGATAGCGGTCGGGGTCAACATCTTCCTCGTCGGACAGATTTACAACCTGCCGCTCAACTACTGGCAGGGCACCTTGTTGTGGCTGATCGCCACCATGGCCATGGGGTGGGCGTCACCTTCGTCTGCCCAAGGTTGGCTCGCGGTTCCGCTCGGTTTGTTGACGTTGGGGTGGATATCAACACCAGCGTCTCAGTTCTTCGAACAAGGAGAGTTTCTGTTCGCGCAAGGAGGCCTGCGCCCACTGGTGCCGCTTGTGGGGCTCGGATTGGTGGCCACGGCAATGGTGGTTGATGCCACACTGTTCGATTGGCTCAAACAGCCAGCAGCGGCATTCGGCGCCGTGCTAGTGGCGGTTCCGATCGTGGTGTCCACGTTTCACCCACATGCGTTTGCGTGGATCTTCCAGATCGACGTGCGCCCATTCCACGTTGTCGTTGGGTTGGGTGCGGTCGCTGTGATTGTGTTCGCGTGGCTGCAAGATCGAAGTTCACCGTTCGGTGTCGCATGTGCCGCGGTCACGGGACTGCTGATCGTGTTATTGCCCCAGGTCAGTGACGACGACGGTTTGCTCGACGGCGACTCGTTGCCTTGGCTGGCCGAGAGTTTCGACAACTCCGAGCTGCTCTTTGGCCTGTACACCGCTGTCATCTTCGGTTTAGCGGTGGCAACCATCATGGCCGGTCAGTACTACGCAAAACCCGTCCTGGTCAATATCGGCTACGCCATGGTGAGTGTGATTCTGTTTGCGCTCTACGTCGGGCGAATTGCCGGCGAACTACCAACATCGCTTGCAGTGATCGGCGGCGGTCTGGCCCTGATTAGCGGGGCGATCTTTCTCGAGCGTCGACGGCGCGGAGCGATCTCCACGATGGCCCCGGGAGGTGTGCAATGAGCCGCCGACACGCGATTGCCGTTGCTGTTGCGATAGCGGCGATGGTGGCTGCATTGCTGCCACCACTCTGGATCCAAACCACAGGCGACGACGTGGTGCTCGAAGTTGCACCGGTCGATCCGTTGTCTCTGTTCCGAGGAAACTACGTCGACCTGACGTATGACCTCGACTTCGAGGTTGACGATACGGGTCGTGATCGCTCGTGGGAATGGAACGAAGTCGTCTATGTCGTCTTCGACGATGCCCGACCAGCCAACGTGGTCCGGGTCGAGGAATCGAGACCAGGACTCGCACCGGGCGAGACCTGCATTCGCGGCCGGTCCCGAGGATCGGGCGACGTTGTTTTTCCATCACTCGAACAGTTCTTCGTCACCGCCGAGCAAGGTGGGCGCCTCGAAACCCAGCTGTCGAGTCTGGTCGCCATCGTCAAGACGACCGGTGGCTGTCAAGCGATCCTCCACGACCTCGAACCGGAGTAAGCCCAACCCTGTAGCTGGCGATTCGGGACTTACGCCACTGGTCAAAATGCGAGACGTGCAGCACGGTGTAGCCGACGAGGAACCGCGTAGTTCCTGACCCAAGGAGGCCACAGTGACCGATGAACCGATGGCAAACACGTGTGAGCTCGTCAGGACCAACGAGGTCCTGCCCATCTGCCCGCACCGCGAGGCCGAGCTTCCCAAGATCTACAGCCGCAAGCCGAAAGGGCCATTTGGGATGGGGAGGGGTTTCGTCTTCTTCTGCCCCAGCTGCAGGAAGGCGCTGGGCTTCGGAACCCAGTGGTATCCGTTCCCTGGGTGAGTTCTTGCTTCTGCATGGGTCGGAATCGTTGATGCGAGATCATTGTGCGGCATCTAGGTTTGTTTCATGGAGACAGTGACTAGTGGTTATGGGCTTATCGAGGCTCCCGTGTGGGATCCCCAGCGAGGGTTGTTGTTTAGCGACGTGTTTGGTGGGGGTGTGTATTGCGTGACGCCTGGTGGTGAAGTATCGACCGTGATCGAACATCGCCGCGGTATTGGCGGCATGGTGCCGCACGAAGACGGTGGCCTGGTGGTCAGCGGACGAAACATTGCCTACAAACCGGCCGATGGGGGAGACAGCATTGTGTTGCTCGACCGTGATGTCGACGCCGACCGGGTGGGTTTCAACGACATCACCGTCGACGGCACCGGTCGCATTTATGCCGGAAGCCTCGGATCCAGCCCGGTCTTCGACGACGGACGTGAACCCCAAGCTGGCCAACTGTTTCTCGTGGACCTCGATGGGGCGTCTCGGGTTGTTGCTACCGATGTGCGGTTGACCAACGGGCTTGGTTTCTCGCCAGATGGCACCCGGCTGTACCACTCCGACTCGCTACGTAATGCGGTCATGTTCTACGAAGTCCACCCCGACGGCTCGCTGGGCGACAAACAAGTTTTCACCGAGACTTCTCGAGGCGCTCCCGACGGTCTGGTGGTGTCCAAAGACGGCGCTGTCTGGGTCGCGTTGGCTGGCGGCGGCCACGGTGTCGCCGTGTACGACGATGCTGGCACCGAGATCAACTTCATAGAGATACCCGAACCGATGTGCACCAGCGTGTGTTTCGGCGGGGATGACCTGCATGACCTGTACATCGTCAGCGGCAGCGAGGGTTCCAGCACCGAACAGGCAGGCGCGGTGCATCGAGTCCGCGTCGACGTTGCTGGCCTCCCGCTCGGTACCGCCAACGTCGCGATACCGACCTGAGAGCTAGAGCACAGTGGACCGCTCCGTCCAACCGGTTCGTAGATAGACGCCTGGGAAAGCAAGAAAGTCGCAGAATTTCTCAAATTTGTTTCAACACTCCCAAAAGGCGAGCCTGGCATGGAAATCACCCATATGTCGTCTGCTGGCTCAGCTACCAGCGATCGAGGCGATGATGTCGGCCAACGCCTGAGGCTGCGAATGGAAGGGTGAGTGGCTGGCATCCATCGTGTGGACGGTCGTGATGTCACCCATCGCTTCGTCCATCAGGCGAATCATCTCCCGCTGGCCACCGATGACGATGGCATTGTCGGCGGTGCATTCGATGAAGTGGCGAGCAACCGTTCCATAGTTGGCGTGGGTCACGGTCGAGGGAACACCGGTCACCTTCGCTGGTTCGTCGGGGTGGAGATGGCTGAGAGCGGTGGCGAACTGGTCGTCGGTCAGGTCGGCGTAGAACGCCTCCTTGGTGCGGGCCACATAGTCGGGATCTTCAGACTTCGGGTCGAGCCGCATAACTCCCACCTGGGCAGGGTCGGCCAGGAACAGGCTTGGCACCATTGCCTCGGCCATGAGTTGATGGCCCATGATCTGTCCCGAAACCATCCCGGGGGCAAGCATGAACGCGGTCAGGTAGGCAGCGGCGGAAACCTCGTCGGGGATTGCCTCGGCAACCGGCGACACCGTCAGGCCGCCGAGTGAATGGCCAAGTACAACTGCCTTGCCGCCGGTTGCACTATTCACTTCGCGCACTGCGTCGATCGCTGCTGCCGTGCGTTCTTCCTGGGTGACACCCGCATTCGGCGACGGCTCACTTCCGAACGCCGCGGTATCGAGCGGGCGCGTGTTGTAACTAGACGGAATCGCTGCGTTCACACCGGCGCCTGGCAGGTCAATGGCCTTGACCGTCACGCCCGCAGCTTCGAGCAGCGGAACGACGTTGTCCCATGTGTGGTGGTCGTGCCATGCGCCGTGGATCAGCACTACGCCATTCGTCTTGGTCATGGTCGTTCCTCACTCGGCTGCTTCGGGGAAAGTATCACCGGTACCCGCCGAGGTCCGAAACTCGACGACGACAGCTCGCGACCCTCTGCACGTCAGAGTGATGACAGCCTCGGCTGGAGCTCCGTCTAGTTCTCGAATTGGCTGATGACATCGATGATGTCGTCGCCGTAGTTCTCGAGTTTGGCGGCACCGATGCCCTTGATCGCCAGTAACTCGGTATCGGTAGTTGGTCGGGCGGCGGCGATGAGCCGCAGGGTTGCGTCGCCAGCAACGACATACGCGGGGACACCAGCGTCGATTGCTCGATCCATACGCCATGCCCGCAGCGCTTCGAACAATGCCTCGTCTTCGGGGCCGAGCTCGGTTTCGCCGGTGTTGCCTGATCCGGCTGCGCCTTCCAAGATCCTCACGATCTCATGGGTTTTGAAGTACATCTTCGGACCCGACTCGGTGGCGATCAGGACTTCGTCGTCGGTGCGGCTCACGATCTGACCTTGGTAGCCGCCACCAACAGAAACGAGATCGCCAACAACGGCGTCGCTCGGCTGGTTGTCAGACTGCTTGAACCGGCTGCGAACTTGACTGCGGTCGGGGCGTTTCGGGGCGGCGCCAGGCGGGGGTGCAACCGTGGTGAGTTGGTTCAGGAACGGGCTCGGCCGATCCTGGTCAGCAAGCACCACGACCTCGTCGCTACACCGGGTGATCGCCACGTGGAAGATGCGTCGTTCTTCTTCACGGTCATCGCTGAGTCGGTGGGGGATCGCTCCCGCGTCGGCACCGAACACGATGACCTTGGGCCATTCCATTCCCTTGACCCGATGGATCGACGAGATCGTCACCCCGTCGGTGCTCGATGGTCGCTCCATCGCCTGGCTGAGCCATGCTTCGAATGTGGCCAGATCAGGGTGTAGTGCAGCGGCACGTTGGATGGCCGCCAGGTCATCTTCATGGCTCGGTTTCGATGTCGACGCGCCACTGCGGTCAAACGCCTGCGCCGACGAAATCAGCCCGGCCGTATCCAGCACCGCACCGACCGCCTTGCGAGTGTCACCAGAACGAGATGCTCGCACCACCTTGTCGATGTCGTCGCAAAACTCGAGCCATTTCGCTTCGTGGCGAGCCTTCATCTGCATCGACGCATCCCGCAACTCATCGAGCGACAACTGCGACGGCAAACGAGTGTTGTTGGCTACGCCGTTCAGACCTCGTCCAGGTCGACGGATTGCTTCCCGCACATCGGTCGCACGCATCTCGCTCGGATCTTGCGCCATACGGAGCCAGGCAAACAACGCCCGGACCATCGACCGTTGCACCGACTTCATGCCGAGCTGGTCGTGGGTGGGAATGTCCCGCTCGACGAGCACTGCCTTGACCGGGATCAGGCTGGCGTTGACTCGAGACAACACGGCAATGTCTTTGGGGTCGGTCCCCGCCGCGATCCATTCTTCGATCCGGTCGGCGGCATCGAGCGCCATCTCACCGCTAATGCCGGGCATGACCCGGAAGGCTTCCGGGTCTTGGCGAGCCTGGGGGCCCGGTTTGATCGACTTGTCGACTCGGACCCGATTCCACGACAACAGATTTGTTGCTGCTGCCACAACAGGGGCCGGGCACCGATAGTTGGTCTCCAGCGCATAGTGGGTCGCGCCGGGGAACCACTGGTCGAACTCGGTCAGGAACCGAGGATCGGCGCCGCTGTAGCCGTAGATCACCTGATCGTCGTCGCCCACGCCATATACCTGCAGCCGAGGCGACGCCAGAAGACGAAGCAACAACACATACGCCGGCGTGAGATCCTGGAACTCGTCGATCAGCAGATGGCGACACCGGCGTTGCCACGTGCGCCGCAGTGCCGCGTTGCGCAGCAGCACCTCGATTGCGCCATAGATCTGCTCAGCATGATCGACGCTGCCCGCCGCGTACAGCCGTTCTCGGTAGGGGCCGAACGCTTCGGCGAAATCTTCAAGGTCATCACCCTCGCCCTCGACCCAACTCGGACTCTGCAGGCCAAGCCGCACCTGGTCGAGCGCTTCGAGATACGGCGCTATTGGATCGGTGTTGGCCCGATGCTGCACGTGCACAAGTTCGTCCAACAACCGACGCTGATCGGCCTCGCCCAACAGCGACAGGTTCGGGTATGCATCACGCAGGATCGCCCACCCGAGTGAGTGCACGGTCCGCACCGTTTGTTTCGGCGCTCCGGCTCGTTCCCGGAGCTCATCGGCAGCGCGCTTGTTGTAGGCGACGGCAATCACGGATTCGGCGGCCACGCCCCGATCGTCGAGAAGATGCCGCAACCGTGCCGACATCGTGCGGGTCTTGCCCGAGCCGGCAGGTGCGATGACTCGTGCCGCTCCAGCCATATGCAGCGTTGCAGCCCGTTGATCGTCTGCAAGCGCGTCGTCTGGTGAGAGCACCGGCTGATCGATACGGGTGAGCCGCCCGAATTCGAGTTCCTCGCCGGAGATGACGGCGTGATCGACCGGCGCAATCGCCCCGCTCGGCCCGCCGTCGATCCAGGCTGGTGTGCCGTCGCCAAGGATGACATCGGCAGGTCCACCTGCTTCGCAGCCAGGCAAATCCAGCGCTCGTTTGGTCAGCCACCACTTCGGTTCGCCGCCACGCAAGTCACAGCCACGCAAGTCGTAGTTGTTTGCGAATAACAACATGTTCAGTCGTTCACCGGGGAACAGAAAGTCCGGCTCGATGCTGAACACCTTGGCGTTGTTGGTCTGGGCCGCAGGGAAGAACTTCTGATGGTCGAGTGACCATGTCACGACCACTGGTCGCCGTTCGGCCCACGCTGCATGCAGCTCGGTGATCCACTGCTCGAGCGCGTCGGCATCGTCGACCAGTGTTTGGGTCAGAGCGAGTGTCGGATAGTCCCGGAATTGTTCGGGGACGTCGTCGTCATCGTTCACGACAATGCCGCGACCGAGTTCCAACGGATGTTCCAACCACGACACCCGATGAACCTATCGAGAAGCCGGGTGTCGTCGATGGCCCATACCGACGGTCCGACCGGGCCACGTCGAACACGATCGTGATCGCCGTACGACGCAGCTGAGCCGCAAGCGGAGTGGCACCTGATCGACCAGGCCCCACTTCGGGCTCCACAGTTGTTTGTCTGGACCGACTGTTTGTCAGGGCCGAGTGCTGCGCGACCATGTAGGCCATGAGCGATAACAACACTGGCGACAACAACACCGACACCAGCGGTGCCAGCCACGCTGCCAGCAACGGTGACCTCGTCCGGATCGGCCACGGTGACTACCTCTACTGGGAGGACCTGCAACCGTCGACCTTCGGCCTGGGGGAGTACACATTCACCGAACAGGAGATCTTGGAATTCGCCGGACGTTTTGATCCCCAGCCGTTTCACGTCGATCCTCAGGCAGCAGAACAGAGCCAATTCGGGGGCCTGATCGCCTCGGGTTGGCACACCGGTTCGGTGTACATGGGCCTGTACGCGCGTAATTTCCTGAACTACACCGCGTCGCTCGGTTCCCCCGGGGTCGAGAACTTGCGGTGGTTGGCACCGGTCCGCCCCGGCGATGTTGTGCGTGGCACGGTGGAGATCGTCCGTTCCCAGCCGTCGGGAAGTAATCCGAAGCGGGGCACCGTCTTTTTTGTGTCCCAACTCGTGAATCAGGACGATGTCGTCGTCTTCCGGATGGAGGGACGGGGCATGTTCGGCCGCCGCACACCAGCCACCAACTGAGGCCCGTGCCTGTAAACACTGCGCCTTGGTCAGCCGAGCTTCTGACGCGCGAGAATGCGAACAGTGGCTGGCAGTGTGCCGCCAACAAGGGGGAACAACCATGGCCGTGCGTATTGAAAAGGATGGACCGGTCTGGACGGTCATCCATTCGCGCTACGAAGCGCGCAATGCAATGGACCCCACGAGTGCTCGTGAGCTGTTCGAAGCGTTCGCGGCATTCGACACCGACGACGATGCCTCGGTCGCAGTGTTCTGGGGCGAGGGTGGGGCGTTCTGTGCCGGCTGGGATCTCAAGAACGCGGCCGCGTTGTCCGATGACGACGACGGCGTCAGCACGTTGCGCTTCGATCGCACAACCGAGGGCGGCCACTCACGCGCTCCTATGGGGCCGAGCCGTATGCAGTTATCTAAACCAGTCATCGCCGCCGTGGCTGGGCCTGCTGTGGCGGGCGGCATGGAGCTGGCTATGTGGGCCGACATCCGGGTGATGGAAGAGACCGCTTATATGGGTGTGTACTGCCGACGGTGGGGTATCCCGCTGATCGACGGCGGCACGGTCCGGCTTCCCCGTTTGGTCGGCGAAGGGCGAGCGCTCGACCTGATCATGACTGGCCGCCAAGTCATGGCCGACGAATGCGAACGTATCGGGTTGTGCGAATACGTTGTGCCCGAAGGCCACGCACGGGTCAAGGCCGAGGAGCTCGCACACGAGATCTCCCGCTTTCCCCAAATGTGCATGCGGGCCGACGTTGCCTCGGCGAAGAACTCCTATGGCATGGAGCTCGGTGCAGCGCTCGAGCACGAATTTGTTGCGAGCAAGGGAGCCGTCGCTGCCGAAGGTATTTCGGGTGCCCGCCGTTTCGCTGGTGGCGCCGGGCGTTCCGGTGACTTCGACAACATCGGCCAGGTCTGATGAGCGAGTTGTTGGTCGGCCATGTCGAGGCACTGTTCCGGTATCCGGTCAAGTCGATGCAGGGTGAGCAGTTGAAGGCAGCGCGGGTTGGTCCTACGGGTGTTGTCGGCGATCGGGCGTTCGGGGTGCGTGAACCAGAAGGCCGGGTGCTAACCGCGAAACGGACCCGAGAACTCCTGGGATGGTCCGCATCGTTCGGCCACGACGCTGATCCAGGTGACTCCGGCCCGCTGATCACCACACCCGACGGCGAGACCTTTCGTGCGACCGACGACACTGCATCGGCGCAGGTGTCTGAACGGCTCGGGCGAGAGGTGATTGTCGAGCGGGCAGGATCGAGCGCCGAGGTCTTCGGTGAGCTCGATGCCGACACGATCTTTGCCGGGATGCCAGCCGCCGAGGTTCTTGAGGGCAAACCCCGCCAGCTTCCTGCCGGTGCCGACCGGTACGGATTGGCGACCGGCACGTTCTTCGATTCCGCGCACCTGCACCTGTTGACAACAGGAACACTCGACCATTTGGGTTCGCTGATCGGCGACGATGCAGACACCAACGTCCGACGCTTCCGTCCAAACATCTTCATCCGTACCGACAACGACGTGACCGGTTTTGCCGAGGACGCGTGGATGGGGCACCGGCTGCGGATTGGAGCGGTTGAGATCGATCACATCTGGCCGACGCTGCGGTGCGTGATGACCACGGTCGCCCAGGCCGACGTCACCCGGGACCTGCGGGTGCTCAAGACGATCGTGCGCGAACACAACGCCGACCTGGGAGCGTTCGCAACCACGTCCGTTGCTGGCATGGTGCAGGTCGGTGACCCGGTGGTTCTGATCACCTAAACGCGAGACACAGCGCTCGCGATTGCATTGACGACCCCGCAGCGGCAAGGCTTGAGCATGATCACTGGGCTCCCTCGAATCGCCATCGCCATGACCGCGGCCGAGTATTTGGTTGCGGTTGACGCCTTCCACTCCGTCTTTGGCATGTACGTGAACGACATGTCTGCTCGAACGGTGCCTGAACTCGGTGCCCACGTGGGCATGTGCCAGCCACCGGGGGGAAGCAATGTCGAGCTGATGGCGCCGAGTGATCCTGACGCGCCGCTCAGCATCGCGTTGAACCGTTTCCTCGACCGCCGGGGGACTGGGCTGTATGCGCTCATGCTCGAGGCAGCTGACCCGAACGCCGAGGCCCAAGAGCTGGCGATGCGGGGGATGAACGTCTTGCCACTGATGCCAGCTGCAACCGGTCGTGATGTGCATCCGAACTCGACCCACGGCGTGCTGATGCGGGTTTACCCGACAGGGTCCGTCGCTCAGCCCGACGATCCAGCTGTCGAGGCGCCTCGCCTGTCAGGAATCATGCGGGTGATCGTGGCCACCGACGATGCTTCGGTGGCAGCCAAGGCATACGGCCACGGCCTTGGCCTCGACGTAACCCACGCCGAACCAGATGCTGAGCGAGGTGTGCTCGTGGCCCATGCAACCGCTCCCTGGGGTGCCGTGATCGAGATGGTGTCGCCGCTCGACGAAAGTCGCCTGTTCGCTGCGGCGGTTGCGGCCCACCTGCGGGAGAAGGGTCAGGGCATGGCTGCATTGGTGCTCAGCGCCGACGCCCCTGCGCACTCCACTCAGCTGCTTGCCACCCGCGGACTGGCCGCAGATCTGAACGGCCCGTTCGGCCCCGAGGTCACCGCATTCGGGACACGCTTCGTCATCGCTGCGAGCTGAAGTAATGACTCCTGCTGCGGTGCCGAACAGCTGAGGTATCTGGCACGATGGCGGTATGGATTTCGACTTCGCTGCCAGCGACGACGCCAAGTTCGGAGTGGGAAAGTCGCTGCTCGACATCCCCCTGATGCCCAATTCAGAGCCAGAGCCGCAGATCCCGCTGCCGTTCGTCTTCGTGCCGTCGCAACCGGCCGAGGTCGAAACCAGCGCGGCAGCCAGCGATGTCGTGCGTATGGTCGACGGGTTCGCTGCGCACGCGGCGAAACACGGCATTGCGCTGACCATCGAGGGCAATATCAAGCTTGCTGATGCCCGTGAACTCGTCGCCAAACTTGCGACCGGCGACATCGACGAGCGTGTGACTTCCAGCCTCGACTTCCGATGGCTCACGCTGATCGATGACCTCGCCAGCTCTAGCGGGGCGGTGGAACGTCTGCAGACACAGATCCGATCCGATCTCGCCTGGTTCGACCTCGACGCAACCGACAAGGCGACTCAACTCGCTCAGCTGGTGTTGCACGGCGGGTTCTTGTCCTCCACCGAAGTTGCCCCGCCATGGCTGGACGAGCAGCGGGAGTTACTCGACGACGGCGTACCCCATTGGGTTAGCCTGATGCTGGTCGAGGGCACGGTTTTGCCAGTCGAGGATGTCACGACACAGGCCCTCGAGGTGGTTGCGATGCAGCAACCTGATCAACGTGCCCACATCGGCGTCGACTTCTTCGATACGACCGTAGTGGCGGCAGTGGGGGAGTTGTTCGAAGGCTTGGAGCGCTTCGGCCTGGTGATATGGCACGGCCGTGACCGATCGACGCAGGCGGGGAGCGGCATCGAGTACAGCAGTGGCGGCGAGATCGAACTCACGCCCCTTGGTCGCCATGTGTTCCCCGATATTGTCCGCCAGGCGGGATACACGTTCGACGAGATCGAAAGCATCGAAGACGCCTCGGCACAGCAGATGGTGCGCGTCGCGTTGGCGTCCGGGCTCAGTGGTGCCGAGGTGCTCGCGCGGTGGCGGACCGATCTGGACTTGGCCAACCGGCTCGAACTGGTCGCTGGCTGTGTGATCCACGGTGATGCACCAGAACGGCTGGTTGGCTTCAAGGTTTTTAACGCGGCCGACGACCCGGCGATGGTCGCCCCGATCGTGCGTCAGCTGCTCGATTCGCCGGCTGGTTCGTATGCCGCCGACTATCTGTTGGATCATGACCTGGCTACCAGCGAGGACGTGGGCGCGTTCATCAACCTGACGCCGGTTGTCGACATGCTGAGCGTGTTTGGTGGCGACACCGAGATGTTTGATCAGGTGTTCCAGAACGCCGCTCAGATGATCGATGGCGACTTCATCGAAGAACTCTGGCGCCATGACCAAGCCGAGGTCGCGTGGGTACTCGACACAGCGGGGAAGATCGTGACCGACAAATCGTTGGCCAAAGAGGCCCGCAAAGCCGCCATCAAACATCGCAGCTGGCTGGCAAACCAGGGGCGGTAGTTTTTCGGCGGGGAGTGTCGATGGGTAAGACTCAGGTATGCCTGTCGACGCCGATATCGCCAAAATGCTCGCTGCAGCCAAAGCCGCCGGAATCCCTGCCCTAAGCGAGGGCACACCCGAGCAGGCCCGAGCCAACTATTCCCGGGCACCCAAACCAACTGGCGACGCACTCGCCCGGGTCGAGGACCGAGTAATCCCGGGACCAGCCGGTGACCTGTCGATCCGTATCTATGCCGACTCGATGGACACCGATCTACCCACGATCGCCTTCTTCCATGGTGGAGGGTGGGTCCTGTCGAGCATCGATGGTCACGACTCTTTGGCCCGACGGCTGGCCGCCCGAACTGGAGCCCTGGTGGTGTCGGTGGAGTATCGGCTCGCACCAGAGCATCCCTTCCCGGCGCCCCACGATGACTGTTGGGCAGCCACGGCATGGCTCGCCGAAAACGCTGCTTCGTTGGGTGGTGACCCTGGCCGCTTATCGATCGCAGGCGACAGTGCGGGCGCGAACCTGGCTGCTGGCGTTGCGCTGCGGGCCCGCGACGAAGGCCTGCCGCTGAACTATCAACTACTTATCTACCCATGCCTCGACGACCACCAGACCCGGCCGTCGATGGTCGACAACGCCGCCGGCTACTTCCTGTCAGCTGCCGACATGGCGTGGTTCTGGGATCAATTCGTGCCAGCCGAACACCGCGACAATCCGTATGCCGTTCCGGCCCGGGCCACCGATCTCACCGGCCTGGCCCCTGCCCACATACAAACTGCCGAATATGACCCGCTGCGCGACGAAGGCGAAGAATGGGCGGCTCGGATGAACGCTGCTGGCACCCCGGCAACTGTCACCCGGTTCGACGGCGCAGTACACGGCTTCATCGGTCGGTGGGAACAGATGTCGCGCGCCCTCGAGGCCCATGATGAGTTCGCTGACATCGTGAAACCGAACCTCTAACCAGACCTCAGTCGAGACTGTCTGATCCCTGTCGTCGATTCTGCAGCACAGCTTCCCCGCTCAGTACACAATAGGAGGAAGCTCATGTCCGCACAATCTCTCAAGCATGCTCACGACCCCAACAACTGGCCGCCCGAGTGTTTCTACCGGCTGAGGTTGCACGAGCCCTGTTGTCTGGCTTCAGTTCTGAGACGTTGATTATGGACACGGGTTTTGAACCCGTGATGGACACGAAACAGCTATCGCCGTGCGGTGTGTCCATAAATCACCATTTGTGGACACTCTGGGCGACGAAGCGATTGGACAGAATGGTGCGTTAAGCGTTACGAAGCCGTGAACATGGCGAGGCGTGATTATGAGGCACCGTCGAACACCGAGCGGGCCGCACACATCGCCGGAAGTGTTTGACCCGTCGAAGCGTTCCACCTCGCGATTATCGGGTGGAAGCCGATCAGCAGGGCCGGTAGACCGTGGCGCGATGCTCGATGCGGTACACGATTACCAGTCGTTCAGTGTCGTCGATCTCGCAGATGATGCGGTACGCGCCGCGTCGAGCAGAGCGCAGGCCAGCCAGCTCGCGGCGTAGCTCCCCCCCGAGACGCTGCGGGTTGTCGAGCAGTGCGCCGAGCATGTATTCGACGATTGCCGCGGCGGTGCCCTGGGGGAGCCGGTTGAGCTGTCGTTCGGCGGGACCGGTGACGCGCAGCGTGTAGGCCGGTTCCTCAGGGTTCACTTGGTGAGGTAGCGGCTGCGGAGCTCATCGCCGGTCACGAAGTCGCCCGCTGCATAGGCCTGGCGTGACTCGTCGAGTTGGCGCACTGCGTTCGGGTCGGAGAGCAGCTCGAGCGTGTCTTCGAGCGATTCGAGTTCCTCGGGACTCATGAGAACGGCAGCGGGACGGCCGTTGCGGGTGACGATGATCCGGTCGTGGGTGTGCTCGACGCGGTCGACCATTTCGGAGAACTTCGACTTCACGGTCGCTAACGGCAGTGTCTCAGACATGACTACTATTCTAGTCACCAACTCGGGTTGGAAGCTACCTTGGGCTTCGCCGTGAGCCTCCCAGCCGATATCGAGTGGACGGCGGGCGCATAGCGCCGGTTATCGGTCGCTGGTCGGAGCGATCCGGCCCGTGATTATCGGGTGGTCTTGAGTCGGCGGTCGGGGACGTCTTGGGGATGGAGTTCGAGTCCGTCTGCGCCCACTGGTGGTGATGTCCGTGAGGATCGCCCGTGTGTGCCCGAGCAGTGTGGGGGGCCGAGACTTCCTACTCGATGGCGGTTCTATGATTCGTCGAGCGTTCGCAACATCCGTCGCATGATCTTGCCGGAGCTAGTTGTTGGCACGCTCTCGACGAACTGGACTTGGCGTGGCACTTTGTACGCGGCGAGTGAGTTCCGGCAGAACTCGATGATTTCTTTCTCAGTCGCGCTCGCGTCATCTTTGAGCACAATGTATGCCTTGGCGAGTTCGCCCTTCGCCTCGTCTTCGACGCTGCCAACAGCGACAAGGGCAACGGCTGGATGGCCGGCCAGGACGCGCTCGATCTCGGCCGGATACACGTTGAAGCCGGCCGTGAGAATCATGTCTTTCTTCCGATCGACGATGAAGATGCAGCCGTCTTCGTCCATCCTCGCGAGGTCACCGGTGTGGAGCCACCCATCGGGCTCGATTGTTGCGCGCGTCATTTGTTCGTTCCCGAAGTAACCCTGCATGACGATCGGGCCAC
>ERZ651776.1498-NODE-1498-length-27708-cov-6.015743_pt1 | contig 27708 bp, 23 predicted proteins | sample MGYA00514761_ERZ651776 | MGnify/ENA metagenome assembly ERZ651776 | reverse complement strand
CCTCCTGTGTCGACTCGTCCGGCCAGATAGGTGATGGTTCATGCAACGCCACTACGGCCTGTCCCGATTCGGAAAGCCAGATAGGCGATGATTCATGCAACGCCAATACCGCCTGTCCCAATTCGTCCAGCCTGATAGGTGCCGGTTCATGCAACGCCCCTACCGCCTGTCCCAATTCGGAAAGCCAGATAGGCGATGATTCATGTATCGGCGACCTCGCCTGTGCCGATTCGTCCAGCCTGATAGGTGATGGTTCATGTAACGGCGACTACGCCTGTCTCGGTTCGGAAAGCCAGATAGGCGATGGTTCATGCAACGCCACTACCGCCTGTACCGGTTCGTCCAGCCTGATAGGTGCCGGTTCATGCAACGCCCCTACCGCCTGTCTCGGTTCGGAAAGCCAGATAGGCGATGATTCATGCAACGCCACTACCGCCTGTCCCGGTTCGTCCAGCACGATAGGTGCCGGTTCATGCAACGGCGCTAGCGCCTGTCCCAGTGCTTTCAGTCGTCCGATAGGTGATGGGTCATGTATCGGCCTAGACGCCTGTCCCGGTTCGTCCGGCTCGATAGGTGATGGGTCATGTATCGGCGACAGCGCCTGTCCCGGTTCGTCCGGCTCGATAGGTGATGGGTCATGTATCGGCGACAACGCCTGTTACGAGTCATCCAGTGATATCGGTGACTGTGAGTTCAATTTTGTGTACGTGGACAGGGATTGTGATGGTTTGGCCAGCGATGTTGATTGCGACGACAACGATGCGCTCAATGTTTCACGTTGTGCTCCCAGGTTGCCATACCCTGAAATTGTGAATGCGCCTGCCAATGCTGATGTTGGAGCGTGGGTGTTGCCGAACCCGACTGCGGGAACCAACACCGCTGCGGCGCCGCAGTCTGAGGTCCTGGCGCTGTCTGAGGCCCCAGAACTTGCGTTCACGGGAACCACTAGCACTGTGGCAGCAACGTTCGCCTTCGCCCTGCTCGGCTTAGGATTCCTCACCCTCGGCGAACAACGACGACGACAAGACTCATAACCTAAACCAGCCACCGGGAGTGATCGTGCCGGTCGTGGCCGGCACTGTTGGACGGCCGCCAGTGCTGGCGTTTTTGGGCGCTGATGTTGGACGCTCGTTGGACGACCGCTGTTGAAGCGGCCTAAATCGTTGCGATTACAACGTTTTAAGCCTTGGGCCGTCAGAAGACCGCATCCTGGTGCCAACCGACGAAACTTTCCGCTCCGGGTTCCTTAATCCAGAAGATTGCGTTCCAACACAAAATGTCGGGACCGATCAGGTCTTCGACCATGTCGACAAGTGTGGGGTGACGCATGATGTCGTCGATCCAGCTGAATGGCAGATAGGCCCGTGAGCGTTCGGCACGACCAGACATGGGACCGTGGTCCGCTTCGAACGCCTCGAGGTGGGCCCGCGCCGCTGCGACCTGGTCGGCGCTCAGCAAATCAAGTGGGGAAAGCCAGCCATCAGCGTGATAGTTGGTGATCTGCTCAGGTTCCAGGGCAAGAGGCATCTACCTACTTTGCCATGATCTGCATCTACGAGTGTGGCTCGTGACGTGTTAGGAAGAAGTCATGCGACTTGGTTTGGCACTGGGGTTTGAAGACTCGCTCGAAATGATCGTCGACCTGGCGGGCAGGGGAGAGGCAGCCGGTTTCGATTCGATGTACGTGGTCGAAGCAGGACGCAGCGCGAGTGTTCCTGCTGCGGCGGTGATTGGAGCGACGACCGACTGTCGTGTCGGAACCTATGTCGTCAACGCCTACGCCCGAGAGCCGTGGCTGACTGGGATGGTGGCTCGCGACCTCGACGAGCTCAGTGGCGGCAGATTCGTGCTGGGAGTCGGGACTGGAAACAAACACTTCAATGAGTGGTACATGGGCGCGGACATGTCGGGGCCAATCGCCAAGATGCGCGACTTCGTCACTATCGTGCGGGCCGTTGCTGCCGGAAAACGGGGCGAACCGGTGAGGCACAACGGAAGTGTCCACAGCATCCGATGGCGAGCATCGTTTGAGCCAACAAGCGCGAGTATCCCGGTCTACCTGTCGGCATCTGGTCCCAACATGGTCAAACTCGCCGGTGAGGTGTCTGACGGGGTCGGGGTCGGCATCATGTCGTCGGTCGAGTTCTTGCGCGACATCGTGCGCCCAAAGGCTCAAGCAGCGGCTGAAGCCGTAGGACGAAATGCCGACGAAATAGCGTTTCCGATGGCTGCCATGGTCAGCGTGAACGAGGATGTCGACAAAGCCCGCGACGCGGTAAAGAAGTCGATCTGTGAACTCTTCCATCCTGTGCCGCACCCGTACTACGACTCGCAGTTACGACAGCTCGGGTTCACCGAGTTCGCGGACCAGGCTGCTGAACTGATGCCCAAGGGTGAGCTGCGCCAAGCAATGGCGCTCGTGCCAGACGAGGTCGTCGACACGATGACGATCACCGGTTCGGTGAGTGACTGCCTTGATCGCCTGGCCGACTACGAGGGATTTGCCGACGAGGTCATCGCCTTCCGTATCGCACAACCTGGCGAGCCCAAAGGCATCGCGGCCTTCGAGGATCTGTTCACCCTCGCAGCAGCGAACAGCTAGAACGAGATGTTGACACCCACGTTCATGAAGCGAGTGTCAACCCTTCGATGACGGTGTTCGCTAGCGATCGCCTCGGCCGCCAGAGCGGTCAGGTTTGCCAGTAGTTATGTTCTCGGAGCTGCCTCGTTGGCCGCTGCTTCGTCGATCGGAGCGGTTGAGCTTCTTCGATCCGGCCTTGGCGTTGCCTGGTAGATCCTCGTGGGGCAAGACACTCTCGACCTCGATTGAGTTTCCGTCGACAAGCGGCTTCAAGGTCGGGGCCATTTTGCCCATCACTCGATCTTGAATTTCCTGCTGGGCTTCGAGTTCGGTGATGCCGGGGCCGAATCGCAGGATGCGGACGATGTGCATGCTGCCATTGGTCTCGACGAGAGCCGTTGGTCCGTCCTCGCCATGTTGGTCGAGTAACCAATACTTGCGCATGATCAGTTGTCCTTCACCTTGTAGGTGTTGTAAACGGTACAGCGGCACACGTCGATGCAGCCGGGTGTCGGGCTATTGTCCGGTCGACGCAAGGAACCGACCGTGACTGATGTGAACCAGATAGCCGACACCCTGCAAAGCGGGCCCGCAGTATTGCGAGCGCTGCTTGAGCCGTTCGATCACGACACGTTGGCACAGCGACCGGCGCCAGGCGAATGGTGCCCACTCGAAGTGATCGGCCATCTCATCGCATGCGACTCAGATGCGTTTCGCAACCGGATCGAGGCCATCGTTGCCGGTGAGCCCGAAATTGCCAGCTTCGATGCATGGAAAGCAATCAACGCACGAGATTTCGCAGCAGAGCCATTCGATGTGTTGTTGGACGAACTGGCGGCTGAGCGGGCCACCTCGGCTGAGTTCTTGCGCAGTCTTACGCCATCGGACCTGGCGAAGTCGGCGTCTTATCACGAAGGGCGCATCTTCGAAGCGAACGATTTCGTGCACGAGTGGCCATTTCATGATCAGGACCACCTCCAGCAGATCCTGGCAGCGCTCAAGTTGACCTACCTGCCGCACATGACGTCGACGATGAGCGATGCGTTGGCCGGCTGAGCGAAGAGATCTCGGGGCCGCAGTGCTGATGGCCCCTAGAGCTGTCGATTGGCCTTCGATGCTCCTGAGTCGAGGAAGTCGGCGACGATGTCGGCCAATTCTTTGGCCCGGGTGAACAAGAACAGATGGCCACCACCTTCGACAACGTGCAGCCGGGCATCAGGAATGCGGGAGGCCAGGATCCGGGCGTTGACGAGTCGAACGATCGGGTCGTCGTCACCGGCCAGCACCAAGGAGCGGTGGGGGAGACGATGCAGCCAAGGGAGGCTGGACCAACGCTGGATGGCGCTCAATTGATGGATGTAGCCAACCGTGCTGGGTGGTCGGGCAGCGCGTTGTCGTGCATGTTCATCGAGTAGATCGGGATTGTCGCGAATTGCTCCGCCGTACAACGTGGGCGCTACTCGCTTGAGGTACTCGGGTGAGTAGTAACGCATTGGCGATATCAGCGTCGCTACCGCTGCGGGTCGCCCCGGCACGCTGGTAACACCCGGCATGGTCGCCGTGAGAATCAGTCGCCGGACCATGCCGGGCTGGCGATGGGCGAACTCTTGTGCAAGTGCACCGCCCCAGCTCAGTCCGAGGACGTCGACCCGGGAGTGACCCAACTCGTCGACGAGGCCGGCAACGGTGCCAGCGAGTTTGCGCATGGAATACGGCAGAATCGGTGTGGGGCTTCCACCCACGCCAGGCGCGTCGAACGCGATGGTTTCCCGATCAGAGAAATGCTGGCGGAACGGATCGAAGAGGTCGCCGGTCGCACCAATGCCATTAATGAGGAGCAGTGGTTGACCAGCACCGGGGTTCTCGACGGTGACCCGCAGTCGTTGTGTGCCGACCGAGACCATGGTCGACTTTGTTTTCACTGTCGTTTGTCCAGGCACGTTGTTAGTCAATCACTCCAATCGTTGGACCGTGTGTTAGTTGAGGACGTAGGAGCCGGGCGCTGGCATGATCGGCGGGTGAGCCTTGCTGCCGAGCTTGGTTGGGGCGTTGACTTTACGGCCGCCCTGCGGCGTGAGCCACTTCGTCCAATGGTCCCACCAGCTGCCAGCGTGTTCGACGGTATTCTCGCGCCACTCGGTGGCTGTCTCAGCGACGTCAGGGTTGGTGTAGTACTTGCCCTTTGGATTGCCGGCTGGATTGACGAGCGCTTGGATGTGACCCTGTGAACTCAACACGAATTCGGAATCACCGCCGAGCAGCTTGACCGTCTCGTAACACGCTTCCCATGGTGTGATGTGATCGGTCACTGCGCCAACCACGAAACTTGGGCAGTCGATCGCACCTAGGTCGATGGGTGTGTCGAGGACCTCGACACCGTCTGCGTGGGTCATGGCATTGGTGATGGCGATGTCCATGAAGTCGGCGTGGAGAGCTGCCGGAAGATTCGTTGAGTCGCCATTCCACGCGAGCACGTCGAACGCTGGTGGGTTGCGGCCCATGAGGTAGTTGTTGACGACGTAGTTCCATACCAGGTCGTTAGGGCGGAGCCAGGCGAAGATCTTGTTGAGGTCGTCGCCCTTGAGCACACCTTGCTGCTGGCTGCGACGTTTGGCGGCTTCGGTCACCGGCCGCGAGATCATCGTGCCCATCGTGGAAGGCACGTCCCAGTCGATGATCGTGACCAGGAAGCTGGCGGAGCTGACACGCTTGTCACCGGTAGAAGCGAAATGGCCAAGGAGAGCGGCCTGGGTGATTCCACCAGCGCAGACGCCGAGCATGTTCACGTCCTTGGCTCCGGTGATCTCGAGTGTGGCATCGATGGCTTCGATGATGGCGGCACAGTAGGTGTCGAGATTCCAGTCGCGTTGCTCGGGACCAGGATTGCGCCAGCTGATGGCGAAGGTCTGGTGTCCAGCACCCACGAGATGTTCAAACAAGCTGCGGCCGGGGGCAAGGTCAAGGATGTAGTACTTGTTGATCTGTGGTGGCACAACGACGATCGGGCGTTGAAACACCTTGGTGGTGGTTGGTGCGTACTGGATCAGCTCGAGGACTTCGTTGCGGAAGATCACGCTGCCTTCGGTGGCAGCCACAGAATCGCCGGGGGTGAATGGCCGAGAGTCGACCATCGACGGCATGCCGCCGTTTTCTTTGACATCGTGTGCGAAGTGACGCAGCCCATCGCGCAAGCTTTGGCCCTTGGTCCTTCGGGCTTCGCGAAGAGCAGCCGGGTTACCGAGCAACGTGTTCGTAGGCGCGACTGCATCGGTGACCAGATCAGCCAGGAACTCGGTGCGCAACCGGCTCTTCTCGTCGATATCAAGATCAGCGACCAGGCCGTGTACCTGTTCATCCATCGCGAGATAGGACTGAGCGAGGCGTTTGTATACGGCGTTTTCTTGAAAGGCTTCGTCGGTGAATCGGCGGTCTTTCGGGCCAGGTTCGATGGTTGAGGTGCCAGCCAAGACCTTGGCCTGCTCGGTAAGAAGTTGTGCGGCTCGGCGGGCAACAACCTGGGGTTGTTTCGCCAGCGTCTGGGCGAATCGGGTGGCGGCTGAGAACGCCTGTGCAGGTTGCAAGCCAACCGGCACGGTCGCGGTGATGGCATCTACCGTCGCCGAGATTAGTTCGCGATCGGTCTGTTGCTCTGGTGATTTGTTACTCATGGTTCCTCGTTCGGACCTAGGTTCAACTTTGAACACTTTAATCATTTTTGCACAACAAGGTCAATATTGCATTTGACACACAGAATTGAGGTTGCTACACCATCAGTGATGACAGTCACTCAAACGACCGATGGGTATCCTGCGAAACGTCGGCGAACCCGGCGCCGACTCCTGCGCGCTGGGCTGACGCGGTTGGCCGACCAGGGGCCGGCCGGGATGTCGGCGGGTGGAATAGCGTCGGCTGCCGGCGTCGCAACCGGCACGTTCTACAACCATTTCCCGACCGTCGAGGACTTCTACGCAGCGCTGGCTCAAGATGTCGTCCGGGGGATCGAGATTGGCCAGACGATCCTCACCGACATCGAGAACGACCCTGCGGTGCGGGTGGCCATTGGTGCTCTGCAACTGCTTCGTATGGCCGACGCTGACCCCGCGGCGGCCTCGGCCTTCGTCACGCTCGTCGCAAGTCGTCCTGACTTCCGAGGTCGAGTGCGGGCACTGATCAGCGACGCCATTATCGACGGTGTCGAGGCCGACCGATTCGACGTCAAGGCTGGCAACGCGTCAACCGATGCAATTCTCGGAGCTGTCTTGCAGTCAATGCGTTCGGTGATTCTCGGCGAAGCTACCTATGTCGAAGCAATGAGCGTCGCCAGTCTGATGCTGAGACTCCTTGGTGTCGTTCCTGGACAGATTGAATCGATCATCGAGCGAGCGGTATCGGTTACCGCTGAAGCAGATCTGTAGCGACTCTGCAACAGCCGAGCGTTGCGTTCCCTGGACTCTTGTGACAGGTATGGCCCATACTGAATGGACATTCAAGAGGGGCCCACGTGAGCGACACCATCGAATCGATCAAAACCATCTCTGGTCCGGCTGCCTGGTACGGCCGTGATCTCCAAGACGATGACGGCTGGGTCGAGTTGTTGACCGACACCGAAATTGCAGAACTCATGACAGCGCTCGCCGCTGTCGAGTCAGCTGGCACTGCGATGCTTGCCATGACAACCGAGGACTTCCAGCTGCCACTACTGGGTGCCCGGCTGGAGGCGCTGGCCCAGGAACTCGATCGAGGCCGGGGCTTTTGGCTTCTGCGTGGTCTACCGATAGATGATCTGACCGAACGCCAAGCCGCGTTCATCTATTGGGGTATGGGTCTGCACATGGGTGTGCCGGTTTCCCAGAATGCCAGGGGTCATCTGCTTGGTCATGTGATGGACGAGGGTCTCGACTTCAAGACCGACAACGGGGTGCGCGGCTATCAGACTCGACTGCGTCTGCCCTATCACACCGACAGTTCCGACGTTGTTGGTCTCCTGTGTCTGAAACCAGCCAAGAGTGGGGGACTGAGTTCGGTCGCATCGACGACCAGTACCTTCAACGAAGTCGTGAAACGACGACCTGACCTGGCCCATCTGTGGTTCAACCAGTGGTACTACGACCGGCGCAACGAGGAGCGACCGGGCGAGAAGCCGTTCTTCACCACACCGCTCGCTCATCTCGACGACGGTGTGTTGTCCATCCGTTATGTGCGGTCCTTCCTCGAATCGGCCCAGCGCCACGACGAGGTGCCCGAGCACACCGAACAAGAGACCGAGTTTCTCGATCTGGTCGATGAGATCTCGCACGAAGACGGACACGCGCTGCACATGGACTTCCGCCCAGGCGATATCCAATTCGTATGTAATTACACAACGTTCCACTCGCGAACCAAGTACGAGGACTTCGACGAACCTGCGGAGAAGCGGCATCTGTTGCGACTGTGGTTGGCGTTACACCAAGCCCGCCCAATCCCCGACGACTTCGGCCGTGGCAGTAACAACGGCAGCGGCGGGCGCGGCGGAATCGCCGCCGTCCCTGACCGGGCCGAACCCATGGCAGGCACCTACCACTAGCGGCTCCCGCGTCACGGAGGGTCCGACCCCGCGTCACCGAGGGTCAGACCCCGCGTGACGCGTGGGTAGATCTGTCGATGTGGCACCAAGGAGTCAGACCAATGGCAGGCGCCTACCACTAGCGGCTCCCGCGTCACCGAGGGTCAGACCCCGCGTCACGGAGGGTCAGACCCTCCGTGACGCGGGGTCAGCGGTTTTTAGTTGAACTCGATAATCGACCGGCCGAGAACCTTGCCATCTTCGAGCATCTTGGTGGCCTCGTTGATCTCGTCGAGACCGACCCGTGAGGTCACGAGAGCGTCGAGGTCGAGGTCGCCGTTTGCGTACCACGACAGAAACATAGGGATGTCCTCTTCAGGTACCGCAGTGCCGCCGAGCGTTCCGACAATCTTGCGTTCGCTGATCAGTAACTCCACGGCCGGTAGGTCAAACGAGCCCTGAGGGACGCCGACCACGACCACGGTGCCGCCAGCGTGTACCGCCAGTCGACTATTGCGGGTCGAACGGAACGCTTGTAGGAAGGTCTCGGGTCGGGCGACCACATCGAACGCGAAGTCCACGCCCGCGATTGGAGCGCCTCTGAAGCCATGCCCCTCGATGGAACCGAGTGTCAACTCGCGTACGGCTTCGATGGGGTCAGTCTCCCGGCCATTCACGGTGTGAGTAGCTCCAAAATGGCGAGCAAGTTCGAGCTTCGCCTCGTCGACATCGACGGCGATAATCGGGTTCGCTCCCATCATGCGGGCTGCAGCAATCGCGTTGAGCCCGACGCCGCCGACGCCCCATACGGCCACACTCTGACCGCGCTCGACACCAGCAGCCCGGATCACAGCTCCGGCACCAGTCAGCACAGCGCAACCAACAATTGAGGTCACGTCGGTCGGAGTGTCGGGCGCAACCTTGATCACGTACTGGTCATCGACCAGAGTGTGATCTGACCAGGTGAAGATGTTGGGCGACATCGCTCGGCTGCCATCGCCGAGTTCGACAGAGGAGATACCAGGCTGTCTATTTGTCGTCCGCAGGTCACGAGGCTGGAACGTCAACAGCACCCGATCGCCGGGGCCGACATTGTCGACGAGTTCACCAACTGCGAGCACTTCGCCGGTGGCTTCGTGTCCGAGCACGACGTTGCTTCTGCGTGGACTGTGCATTTGGTGGAGCTGGCTGTGACAGATTCCGCTGGCGAATTCCTTGACCAGGACCTCGTGGCCGACAGGAGCCGGCAGTTCAATCGTCTCTATGCGAAGCGGGCCTGGTTCTTGTGGCAATACGGCGATGCGGGTTTCTGTCGACATGTGGCCAGTCTGCGCGTGCGGCCCTGCCTGAAGCAAACGGAAGCGAGGACCATGACGCAACCGGCAGCCCGTCCGCAGCGAAACGAAGGGGGATCGGGGACGCGGAATGTCAGTCGCGTTGACGAGCGCTGGACCACGGTCTATGCGCTCCGTTGGCGACCAGGCCTCTTGCGCTGTTCGGTCCTCAAGCAACATTCGACGGACTGCACGACCCAGACGTGCACGCTGCGGCAGCCTTCCCGACGTTGGATCTAGCGTCCGTCTTCAGGTAGCGCCCAGCCGCCGTGCCGTTCGCGTCGACCTCCGCGAGTAGCGTCGCCAAGGTATGTCCGCTCCCACCGACCAAGCCCAAGTCGATCTTGATGACGGCTACAAGTGGCGGGCGTTTTTTGCGATAGCGCTGTCGTTCTTCACCATGGTGATGACCATGTCGATGGTGTTCGTCGCTCTGTCGGCGATTGCGGACGACTTCGGTGTGTCGCTGCGCTCGGCCAGCTGGGTTGTCATTAGCGAGGCGCTTGTGATCAGCGCTCTTCTGTTGCCGATGGGTCGCTTCGCCGACATCGTGGGGCGCAAGAAGATCCACATGACCGGCTTGGCCATCTTCGGAGTCGGGGCGGTCTTCACCGCGTTGGCGCCAACGTTCTGGGCACTGATCTTGGCTCGGGTGTTCATGGCAACGGGAAACGCAATGAGCCAGTCGGTAGGCACTGCGATGGTGGTGGCGATCTTTCCCGCAGCCGAACGAGGTAAAGCGATCGGCAGTCAGACAACTGCGGTTTCAGTCGGGGGAGCGTCGGGGCCGATCGTGGCCGGACTACTGCTTGAAGTACTTCCGTGGGAGGCGCTTTTCTTACTGCTGCTCGTTCCGATAAGTATTGCGTTTGTTGCCGCGCACTTTCTGCTCGATGAAGAGCGGGTCAGCGCTGGCAGCGATCAGATCGAGGGGTCCTTCGACTGGGGCGGTGCAATCATGTCGGGACTGATGGTGGTCGTGGTCGTGCTCACCATCAACAACCCACTCGGTGTCTCATGGCTGTCGCCGGTCATTGGAGGAGGAGTGATCCTGGCCGTTGGGCTCTTGACCAGCTTCATCCGTTGGGAGCTGCGCCGTGACGACCCCATGTTGCAGCTCCGGCTGTTCAAGATTCAGACCTTTCGGCTGGCGGTCGGTACACGGTTGCTGGGGTTCATGGGTTCAACGACAACCCGTTTCCTGTTACCCATATTCTTGATCAGTCTTCGAGGAATGAGTGAAGGTGCGGCGGGCGGACTGTTGTTCCTCATCTCTCTTGGTATGGGTATTTCCGCGCAGTCTTCGGGTCGTTGGTCTGACCGGATCGGCACTCGCCCGTTTGCAATCACTGGCTTGGCGCTCTTGGCCGCCACCGGACTAGCGATGGGTTTCATGACGGCATCAACCAACACATGGCTCCTTGCGGTCGTGGTGTTCATTTCCGGTCTCGCGAATGGCATGTGGAATGTGCCGAACAACTCGACAATCCTGGGCTCGGTCCCACCAGCAGATCTAGGTGTTATCGGCGCTTTCACCAACCTCACCCGCACACTCGGCAACGTATTTGGTCAAGCCATTGCTTCGACCGTGGTGGTGGGTGTGATGGTGTCGCAAGGTTTCGATATTCCGCTCAAGGACATCGACGACCTACCGGGAGCCGATAGTGCATTCACCGACGGATGGCGGGTCGCTCACTTCCTGCTCACCGGTTATGCACTTGCTGCGCTGGCACTGGCGATCCGCACGAAACCTGCCGAGATCAATGCGGAGCGCTGAAAAGCGACCGAGACAGGCCGAGGCAAACCTCACCCTTACGTAGAGATCCAGATCGCAGGACGTACCTGGCAGCTGCACAAGTGCTGCGCTCTGCTTCTACCGCTGCTCCCTGCCCCACGAGTACTCCCTGCCCCACGAGCGAACGCATCCGAAACGACGACCCCCTACGTTCAGACTCGCTGAACAAGCTTCCTGCGCCGAGGTCACGAGTCGCCTTGTCGACCTTGCCCGCTGCGCTCGCGTACGCCGCCAGATCACGCGAGTTCACCCAAGCCCAACCGCCGACACTGAGCTCGCCGAACGAAGCTGATGTCGCGACGCTGGTGTCGATCGACAAGCCAATCTCAACTCCTGCAACCACTGAGCGACCCGTTAGCGAGTGGCCTCTCAGGTGATGGTGCTCCCGCCGAACATGCAACCGCGTCTGGAGACAACAGCTGACCAAATCGGGTCGTTCATTACACCGTTGTCACACATCCCAGCCGGTGAGCACTCGCTGCGGTTTAGCAGCTCGCAGCAATGTAAATTCGCAGCGATGGAACTTCGTAACGTGCTTGAGGGATGCGGACGTTCGCACAGGCATTGTCCGGCGGGTGAGTCGGACCAACCCGCACGACGGGATCGCAGGCTGTGGCTGACCCAACAGGGCCATAGGTCAAGCCCCAAGCCAACCACGTACCCAGATTCCTCGTACGGCGAGAACAGCGATAGTGATGTAACGTCAAAAATGCGGCGGTTGAGCAAGCCTTAGGGGGAAACATCGTGAAGTTCGTCTGGTTCAATCTCATGCCATGGCCGGATCTGCCCGATGACTTTCGGGAGACGAACCGGTCGGTATGGGTCGATATCGACAGCAAACTCTTCGATCCCGAGCGGGCGAACGGTCTCTACCACGAGTACATGGACCAACTCGAGTTCGCCGATGAGATGGGCTTCGATGGCATCGGGGTCAACGAACATCACCAGAACGGCTACGGCATCATGCCATCGCCCAATATCATCGCCGCCGGTCTTGCACGCCGTACGAGCAATGCTGCGATCTGCGTCATCGGCAATTCGATTGCGCTCTACAACCCGCCAATACGGGTGGCCGAAGAGTTCGCCATGCTCGACGTGATTTCGGGCGGACGCCTGGTCGCCGGTTTCCCCGTGGGAACACCCATGGACACCAACTTCTGCTACGGCCAGATCCCGGCGCTCACCCGCGACAAGTACGACGAGGCCCACGAGTTGATCATGCGGGCATGGGCAGAAGACGAACCGTTCGCCTTCGACGGCAAATACAACCAGCTTCGGTACGTGAACTGCTGGCCGAAGCCAATCCAGAAACCGCATCCTCCCATCTACATCCCAGGCGGCGGTTCGATCGAGACATGGGACTTCTGCCTGGAGCATGACTACAACTACTCGTACCTTTCGTTCAACGGCCATAAGGCTGGACAGGTATTGCTCGATGGTTACTGGGAGCGGGTTGCCGAACTCGACAAGGACGAATCACCGGGCAGGGCTTCGTTCGCACAAATCATCTGTGTTGCCGACACCGACGAGCAGGCCGAAGAACTCTACGCAGAACACATCTTGTATTTCTTCAATCGTTGCCTGCACGTGCATCCCGGGTTCGCTGACCCGCCGGGTTATCGCACTGTCAAAACGATCAAGGCCGGCAAACTCGGAGGGCTTCGCAAAGAGAATCAGGAGATGTTCAAGACGCTCACGTGGAAGGACCTCGTCGAGGGTGGCTTCGTGATCGCAGGGGGACCAGACACGGTCCGTGAACAGCTCGAACAGATGATCAAGGACCTTCGCATCGGCACCGTGTTCGGACTCTTCCACATGGGTGATATGCCCGATTGGAAGACCAGGTTCAGCACCCAACTGTTCGCCGAGAAGGTCATGCCGGCACTGAAGAACATCTGGCCCGAACTCGAGACCGACGATCGGTGGTGGTGTCATCCGATCGAAGACCGGGTACGACCTGAGTACACGATTGAGTCGGCACGAGCGATGGCAACAGGTGTTGACCCTGCGTCCCTCCATCAAATCACTGCCGATCAAAGCGCTGCTGATCATGGCCCCGAGGGTGTGATCTGACATGGCGACGCTCGAAAGGATTCGTGTGACCACCCGTCGGGGTATCGAGGGAGACGCCTTTGTTGGCGGCTCAGGGCCGGACCTCGTCTTCTTCCACGGAGCCGGTGGTGTTACCGCCGATGATCCGCTGGTGAAGGAGCTCGCGGAGTCGTTCACCGTGCACGCGCCAGTGTGGCCAGGCTTTGGCCCCGACGACACCGAGACATCGATCGAGGACATGCTCGACTTCACGCTCCACGGCTGGGATCTTGTCGACGCATTCGCGCTGCAAGATCTTCCGATCGTGGTCGGTCACTCGATGGGGGCAATGATCGCCGCCGAGATGGCGAGCGTGGCTCGCAACGATCTGGCTAAGCTCGTGCTGCTGACACCAGCGGGCATGTGGATCGACGCCGAGCCGACACCGGACCTGTTCGCGATGTTGCCGTTCGAGATGGCCGAAGTGTTGTTCCACGATCCGGTACTCGGCGAGAAGTTGATGACCGGCGGCGCCGACTTCACGGACAACGATGCGCTTACGACGTTCATGGTGGCCAATGCCCGTCGCATGGGAACCGCAGGCAAGATCCTGTTCCCAATCCCAAACCGCCGACTATCGAAACGGATCCATCGCATTGGTGTACCGACGCTGGTCGTTGGTGGCGCAAGCGACGGCTTAGTTCCGCCCGTCTACATCGACCTGTGGCGTGATTCAGTGGCAGGCTCGTCCACTCACATGATCGAAGCGGCTGGCCACATGCTCCACCTCGAACAACCAGCCGCAACCGCGACAGCGATCCTGAACTTCCTATCTCCCTAGGCCAGATCGACCGTTACAGCTGCGGGAAGGCCAACGTCGGTTCGTTGGCGAGTCGTTCCCCGCAGCAGACCGTGCGTGATCAACTCGTCGGCCTAGACCGAGATCAGCACTTCGCAGCCGGTGCCGGCAAGGGCAGCCTCGACCCGGGTTCGGTCGGTCTCGCTTAATGCCGCATATTCGGCATGGATCCAGCTGAGGCACTTGGCCTGGTACCGAAACGGTGCTTGTCGATATGTCGCGTCACCCATTTCGCATACCACCTCGTCGGCCCCTGCCTCAAGGGCAGCAGCATTGGCAACCATGAATGGAGCGTATGTGCGCCCGGCCTCGGTCAAGATCTGGTGCACCGATGCGGGCATCTCGTCGAGCGTGAACCACCCACCGCGGCCATCGACAGGCAACCACGCCAGATCGTCCATCCATTGCACCCACATCATTGCCCGGGGAGCCCGTTCGACGGCGATGGCCATGGGGGTGGGATCCCACCACAGCAGGGGAGTGAGTTGTCCGAAGAGTGCAAAGTCCGTTCGTGCCGGTCGTTCCCCGAAGAGGAAGTCCTGTTGGCTGAGGTGGGCCTGCAAGATATCGAGCAGGTTCTCGTACGACCGCTCGATGATGGGAGCATTCTCGTCAGTCGAACCCACGAGGGCTCGTCGCGAAACCTGACGCTCGATGAAGGAGTCGTGGGCCCGAGATGCGCGTTCGTCGCTCAATTGCAGGTTGGCATCGAACGGCAACAGGCGTCCTGACTTCTCGGTATCAACCTCGTTGACCCACCGGTAGTGATACATCGCCTTGGTCACCCACTCGTCGGCGAAGTCTTCGAGCACAAAGTCGATGAAGGCAGCAGCGGCATCTGTCGGCACGATGCTGCGCTCCGCATAATCACATTCGAGGCGTGTGATCTGCGGCGACGAATCAACGATCAGTTCACCGTGATTACCGGCTTCATCGGGGAAGGCCAGAACCGGGATGATGGGCGCTGGCGCAGGGGGAGTGTCATCCCAGCGCGAACCACGCACCACCCATCGGTGCGGGATCTGCCGATACCGCAAGACTGACCGCATCTTGCGGCTGTAGGGCGAACTGTGTGCCCCGACGATGACGAGTGGATGATGGTGCTGCACTATCCACTCATTCTTGTCGAGACGCGTGTGCCGAGTCGCAGCGACTAAAGTCCGAAGTGGTCACTCGTAGCTGCCAGGCGCATACAGGCGTACGGGCCGGTCCTCGGTGATCGCCTTTGGCAATTTGCGCCACGCCCTCCCGTTGAGCAGACCACCGTCGACAACCTGTTCGGTGCCGGTGACCCATTCGCTGTCGTCAGAGGCCAGCCACGCAACGGCAGCCGCGATATCTTCCGGTTCGCCCATGCGATTCATGGCCTGAGCGTCGGATCCCCAACCGCGAGCCTTCTCAAGTCGTTCGGCCATCTCGGCCTCGTCAATTTCGGATCGTGATCGTCCAGCGGAGAGCCCGGTGGCGATGTATCCCGGGCAGATGGCATTAACCCGGATGTTGTACTCCGCGAGTTCGAGTGCGGTGGATCGAGTAAGGCCGATGACGCCATGTTTGGCCACGGTGTAGGCATGGGAGCCGATTCCTGCGCGGAGCCCGCAGACCGAAGCGGTGTTGATGATGCTGCCGCCACCGCTGTCTCGCATGGCGGGAGTGGCGTGTTTGGTTCCGAAGAAGACGCTGGTCAACAAAACGTCGAGCGTGCTGGCCCACCCATCGGCGGTTGTTGATTCGATGGGGCCACTCACGCCACCGAATCCCGCGTTGTTATGGACAATGTCGAGCCGACCCCACGTGTCGACTGCGGTCTGTACAGCAGCAGCGACGTCGGCCTCGTTGACCACATTGCAGTGTTGAAACGTGGCGCCATTGCCGATGTCACTGGCAAGGTCGCTACCGACCTCGTCCTGGATATCGGTGAGCAGCACTCGTGCTCCCTCGGCTGCCAACCGCCGAGCGGTCGCTGCTCCAATGCCGCTGGCTGCACCGGTGACGATGGCAACCTTTCCCTCAAGTCGTGTGGTGTCGATATTCATCAAACTCTCCGTCCTCGTGCTGGCTCCAGCTAAGCAGACCAACCGCCTCGCCTGGTTGCCTGATGTCCGCGAGTTGCGTCAGGACCGACCGACTCGGGAACAGAGCGTTAGACGTTTCTCCCGATTTCGGTGAGTAGGTCCCAGTCCGGCTTGACTCCGCCAGCAGCGTTGAGCGGGATCACGACTACCTGTGCGGCCCCTGCGTCGTGCTGGGCTGCGATGCGCTCATGGATGGCGTCGACCGAACCCCACGCCACGATGGCATCGACCAGTCGGTCACTTCCGCCATCGGCGAAGTCAGTGTCGTCGAAGCCGAGCGAGCGCCACGCTCGGTGGTAGTAGTCGAGGGTCATGTAGAAGGCGATGGCTTTCCGAGCAAGCCGGCGAGCCTCGATCGGGTCCTGGCACCGAAGACACATCATCATGGGGGAGACGGCGGCGGTGCTGTCGAGGCCCTCCAGCGTCGCTGCGGTTCGTGCCGTATGCGCGGAATTCATCAGGTAGGTGAAGACGCCATCGGCGCGGCTCGATGCGGCGCCGAGCATCTTTGGCCCATGGGCTGCAACCCATACCGGATAGTTATGAGGCGGCACATCGATCTTGGCATCACGGACCTGATCAAGGTAGGTGCTGAGTAGTTCGACCGGCGGCTCCCATGTGTGACCGCGCATCTCGATCAGACCGCGATTCGACACGCCGAGCCCGAGTTGGAAGCGATTGTTGCTGACCTCGGCCAGGGTGGCTGCGGCCGCAGCGGTGGCGGTGGCATCTCTCGCATAGATGTTGGCGATCGCCGTCCCGACGGACAGCACGTCGGTGTGAGCGAGCAGCGTCGCCGCAGCGACGAACGGCTCACGGCCGAACAACTCGGCCAGCCACACCGAATCGATGCCGGCGGCCTCGATGCGTGTCGCGTACTCGATGAGGTCAGGGCCGCTCAGCCGGTCGGTGTTGAACAAGACGCCAAGCTTGGGGGTCACTATCGAGTCCATCAGCTCACCTCGGGGCGGAGAGGAGGTAGCGCGAACCGACGACACTGGGGCCGTATCGGCCGGGCGCGAAGGCCTCGGCGAGTGCGACTTTGGCACGCCAGCCGGTGCAGTGCCCGGGTGCGACAATTCTCGGGTTGATGAGTTCGACCAGGTCTCGCACGGTGGCGGGTATACGATCCTCCATCAGGCCACCGGCTAGGTGGTAACCCCCAAGTACGACGTCGATTGGGGTGTCTGGGTAGAGGGTTTTGGCACCGAGGCATGCGTTGACCACACCAGCGTGGGAACACGCAGAGAGAACGGTCACGCCTCGTCCTCGGACCTCAGCTGCGAGGAACCGTTCGTCCATGATCAACGGATCGGCTTCGCCCACATCACCACGCCATGTGTAGTGACCAGCGAGTCCAGTCTCGTACTCGGTGATTCGTTCGATTTGACCGCTGCCCGTAAATAACCCTGCGACGGTGTGTGGTTGGTCGTTAAATACGATGTGTCCGCCGGCGCGTTCCAGTTCCTCAATCGTTGGCTCTGGTGGCAGGAGAGCGAACGTTCCGTTGGGAAGTCGACTCCCGCGTTGGTCGGGGCGATCGGGATGAAGGTCGACGATCGGGGGCGCAAGGCCTGCCTTCGATCGAGCATCAGCGATGGCACCAACCGCAGCTGGAAAGCCTGCTGAGTGATCTGCATGCCAGTGTGAAAGAAAGACCCACTCGATCTCGGCCAGGTCGATGGCGAGCCGTTCGACGTTGTCGAGCCAGACGTCGCCATAGGGCCCAACATCGAACAGCGCGGTTCGAGTCTCGTCTCCGAGCGTGCCGCGGACGAGAACGGAGAGGCCGTGGCAGGCAACGCACATGTGGTCGAACACAGTGATACCAGGGTGCCCGTCGTGTTCCCGGGTCGCCGGTAAACGCTGCAGGAGTGATGCGATCTCGGGGATCTGATCTACACCGTCATCGATGCTGGACAGCGTGTCGGTTTCGTTGTCGACAACGACGGTCAACTCCAAGGAATCGAGGGTTGGGCTGTACTGGCTGTCCATTGTGAGATGTTGGCACACGTCGGTCCCGAGGGCCACTCGAACCACAGTGACCCTTCGTTACTCGGGCCCTTCGGGTGTGCGGCGTATCCAAGCGGGCCCAACACCGGGGGGGGCTTCTACGTGATCTCGCAACACCAACTACACTCTCGAAACGTTGCGTACTCTTCGGAAAGCACGCGGGACGAACAACATGCAGGAGGGCATAGCGCGATGGGGAATCTCATAGTTTTGGGCGGGGGTATATGTGGTTTGGCGGCGGCACAAATGTTTGCCGACGACGGCCACGATGTGACGGTGCTCGAGCGCGATGCCGATGGCCCTCCGTCTGACGCCCACGAGGCGTTTGAATGGAAGCGCAGGGGCGTGGCTCAGTTTGGTCTCGGTCATTGGATGCAGGCGCGAGGATCCTCGATCGTGCGCCAGGACCTGCCGAGGACGTACGAGCTACTCCTGCAGAACGGAGGCCTGGAATTCAACCTGGTGAACTTCCTTCTTTCCATGCAGCCCGATGCCTCTCCTGAGGCCGAAGACGCCCGATTCGATCAGCTGACCGCACGCCGAAGCACCCTGGAGTGGGCGTTTGCAACGGCAGCAACCGAACATCATGGGATCATGATCCGCCGAGGCGAGGCGGTTGCAGGGTTGTTGAGTAACAATTCCGGCCCGGTGCCGCGCGTAACGGGCGTGCGGCTTGAGTCGGGCGAGGAGCTCACCGCTGATCTGGTTATCGATGTAACAGGCCGACGGTCACAGACACCCGAGATGCTCGCAGCCATTGGTGCAACCGCACCTCTCGATGATGGAGCCGACAGCGGCTTCGCCTATTACGGCCGCTACTTCCGCTCCGCAGATGGAACGACGCCGGGCATGATCGCTCCACTCCTCACGCCCTATGGGTCGTTCTCGATTCTGACGCTGCCAGCCGACAACGGCACATGGTCGGTCACGCTGTATGGCCTCTCCGACGACAAACCGTTGCGCCGATTTCGCGACCCTGACGTAGTCAAGAAGGTGCTCGACGCGTGCCCGCTGCATGCGCACTGGCTCGACGGTGAACCGCTCAGTGAGATCCAAACAATGGTCGGAGGCGTCGACCGACACCGTGAATTCGTGATCGACGGGGTTCCGTGCGCCACCGGACTGCTCAGCGTTGGCGACGCAAGCTCCTGCACCAACCCCTCACTCGGTCGGGGGATGACACTCGGCCTCATGCACGTGGCGCTTGCGCGGGCATGTGTAGCGGAACACCTCGATGATCCCGCCGCTCTAGCGCTTGCGTTCCATGAGCGCACCGAGGCCGAGCTACGCCCGTATCACGATGCCACCGTCGCGACCGACCGACGCCGAGTACGCGACATGATGTCGTACCGCGACGGGTTAACACCCCAGCCAACGCCTGAGGAACATGTCGCCGACGCCTGAGGAACATGTCGCCGACGCGCTGATGGGTTCTGCGACCAGCGATCAGCTCGCAACTCGCTCGTTCGGAGACATCTACAGCTGCAATGCTGTCCCCTCAGAGGTTATGGCCCGGCCTGGCATGCTCGAGCATGCGCTCGGCCTTGCCAAGAACTTCACGGCTCAGCCGCTGCCGGGGCCAGACCGCGCCGAACTGTTGGAGCTTGTCTCGTAACTGTCCACGTTGGCAACGACGTACATTCCTTCGCAAGCCCGAGAGTTGACTCAGCCCGCTAGTTCGTCGAGCGCAGTTCCACTACAGGGATGGGGCGCTCGGTGCGCGCCTGGTAGCCAGCAAAGGTTGCGTTCATCCCGGCTACCCATTCGAATACGTCGTCGCGTTCGGCTCCGGAAAGGACCACCGCGGCCGCTGTTTGTGGTGATGCATCGTAGCTTCCGCCGTATTCGACCATGACTTCGGGATGCGCCACCAGGTTGTGATACCAGGCGGGGTGAGCGACGGCTCCACCTTTCGAGGCAATGATGAAGAACCGACCGTCGCGTTCAAAGAACATCAACGGGACGGTGCGCTGTTTGCCCGACTTGGCTCCTGTAGTAGTGAGCAACATCCATGGGTATTTGTCGAGATCGTTTGGCATCTGGCCGCCATTTTCTCGAAACGTCTGAATGAACGCCTGGTTGTAACGTTTTGTCGCCTCGCCTGGGCCTGCCTCGGACCGAATGTCATCGACCAGAACACCAAGGTTCTGCCGGTTCAGTTCTGGGGTTTCGTCCATGTTCACTGTCCTACCTTGTTCACTGTCCTGCCTTTTGTGCACCGCGCACCAGTCGACCTGGGGTTGCCCCCGTGGACTCGGAATTGCTGGCGACCTCGATGCCACTCACGAATGTGTGGTCGATACCGGTCACCTTCTGCATCAGCCGGTTGCCGCCTGCGGGCAGGTCGCCGACGATGGTTGGCGCATGCAAGGTGAGTGCGTCGAAGTCGATCACGTTGATGTCGGCTTTGTAGCCCGGTGCCAGCAGGCCTCGGTCCATGAAGCCGACGGTCTCCGCTGTCGCCCTGGCCTGTTTCGCAACAATGGTTTCGAGAGGGATACGGCCGTGGGGTCGGTCCCGGCCCCACCATTGCATCAGGGTGGTGGGGAAGCTGACATCGCAGATAGTGCCGACGTGTGCGCCGCCATCGGACAATCCAGGAACGGCCGCATCGTGCAGGAGTTGTTCACGCACCGAGTCGAGGTTCCCATCGGCAAAGTTAACGGTCGGCACATAGATCATTGCTGTGCCGTTGCGTTCGAGCAACAAGTCGTAGGCCAACACTGCCGGGTCAGCGCCGGTTCGTTCGGCGATGGCTGCGAGCGACGTTGAAGCGTCGGGTTCGTAGTCCGGTGGATCACCAAGCGGGTACATGATGTGCCATTTGGTGACGAGCCGCGAGCCGATGATGGGGGACTCTTTGTCGACGATGATGTTGTCGAGAATCGCTGCCCGTACCTCGTCTCGGCGCAGCGCTTCGACCCGTTCGGCCAGCGGCAGGTGGGCGATTGCCTTGTAGGCCTCGCAGTGCATGAACGGGTTGAGCGTTCCCTGATGGCCCATGAGCAGACCTACAGCGCGTGCTCCGACCTGGCCTCGCATGACGATGCCCTCGGCGGTTGCCTGAGACATTGCGTCGAGCGTTCTGCGCCACTGCTCGGGGCGGCCCTTGGCTTGGGCCACCGACATTGACACCGGTCGCCCGCTGCGCTCGCCCATCGCCTTGGCGAGTGCGAACTCTTGGTCGAAGTCGACCAGGTCGCTGATGATCTGGATCACTCCCTTGCCAGCGGCGCCGAGGGCTTCGGCGATGCCAATCATCTCGTCGCGCTCAGCTTGCAGCGTCGGGGTGTACTCGCCGGTTGATGCTCGATGGTTGAGCGAACGTGATGAAGTGAAACCAATGGCGCCGGCTTCGACGGCACGGCGGGCGATCTCGGCCATCTGAGCGATGTCATCGGGCGTGGCTGGCTCGCGTGCCACACCCCGGTCACCCATAACGTTGACTCGAACCGCGGCATGGGGCAATTGGGCACCCAGATCGATGTCATAACTTCGGCCATCGAGGAAGTCGAGGTACTCCTCGAACGACTCCCAGGCCCAGGGCAGGCCTTCGTGCAACGCCGTGCCGGGGATGTCCTCGACGCCTTCCATGAGACGGATGAGCCGTTCATGATCTGATGGCCGTACCGGTGCAAAACCGACACCGCAGTTGCCCATGACGATGGTGGTTACGCCATGCCAGCTCGAAGGGGCGAGCTGGCTGTCCCAGGTCGCCTGGCCGTCATAGTGCGTGTGGATGTCGACGAAGCCGGGTTGGACGAGCTTGCCGTCTGCGGCAACTTCGCGATGGCCAGTGCCTGACACCTGGCCAACTTCGGTGACGACACCATTGGAGACCGCGACATCGGCGGTCCTTCGGTCAGAGCCGCTTCCGTCAATGACGGTGCCGCCGCGGATGACGAGGTCATGCTCACTCATCTGTCTGTTTCCCCTTGGTCAGATGTGGGACTAACGGAAACCTACTGCGTGCCGCTGGTTCTGGCCAACGCACATTGGTTGCTCGCTGACGACGCTGTCTCACAAGCGAACCGTACTCAATGGTTCGCTCGTCGAAGGGGGCTGTCAGGCGTTCATATCGACGACTTCACGATGGCGCCAGATCCACACTGTGAGAACGGCGATGCCAGCCAAAGCGTTGAACGCAAGCGCCCGGCTTGGGCCGATCTGTTCGGCTAGCTCGCCAAGCGCGTACATGCCTACCGGCAGCCCTCCGATTGCCATAGACAGCAGTCCGAGTGCCCGACCTCGGGCTTCTTCGGGAACTGCAGCGACGGCGAGTGTTGATTGGGTGGAGCCGAAGAAGCCGCTGCCGATGCCAGAGCCGATGATGAGCGCGAGCGCAAGGCCGTACTGCGAGCTGAGTGCGAATGGCACGACAAGAGCGAGCGCAGCGAACAGCCCCACCAGGTACACGACTCCGCGTCGTCGAGGTTGCAGCCGGGCGAAGATAAGCGAACCCACCATCATTCCGATCCCGGTTCCAGCCAGCAACAGACCGACAAGAAACGCCGAGGCGTCAAGGTCTTCGGCCAATACGGGGATGATGGGGAAGTAGGCAAACAGGAAGAAGTTCGCGATAACGGTGACACCCAGAATGCCGACAAGGGGACGATTGGTACGAAGCATGCGAACGCCTTCGACAAGGTCGTGGACCGGATGCTTGCTGGCGGTTCGGCGTGTCGTCGCGGGGGTTGTCACCGGGGCGAGGGCAGCCAGGGCGAGCAGCAAGAACCCAGCGATACAGAAGTATGACGCGCCGATGCCAACGGCATCGACCGCGTATCCACCGATGAGTGCACCGAGAACCATGCCCATCGAGAGACTGAGAGATTCCATCGCCATAGCACTGTCGAGACGTGCCTCGCCGACCAGATCAAAGACGAGCGCTCGTCGGCTCGTCATGTCGGTCACCCATCCAATGCCCACAAGAAACATGTAGACGTACAGCATCCACACCTCGAGTCGGTCGGAGTTCACCAGAACACCGATCACAACGGTGAGCGGGATCAGCGCCAGAAGCTGAACACGAACGGTCACCAGGCGATCGAAGCGATCCGAGATCACGCCGCCCAAAACTCCGCCGAGAAGTAGCGGCGCGTAGAGGACGGTGCCAGCCAGTTGCACCATACGAGGCGAGCCAGTCATGTCATTCACCAGATAGGTGCCAAGAAACGCAACGCCCCAACGGCAGAGATGCCACAACAGCCCGCACGCCCACGCATATCCGAAGTGGCGTGTCGAGAAGACTGCAAACGGCTTTGCCGCCGGCTCTGTCTGGTTAACGACGGTCACGACCTCGAAACGTACTCGGCGTGGCCCTGCCGACCGCCATCGCGACCAACGAGCTCCAACCGAAAGAAGTAGACACGTTGTTCGCTCCTCGGATGACTGGGCCTAGCGAGCTTGGGGGAGAGGTGGTCGAACGACTGATGGGTGGTACTGATGTCGCTCATCTTGCCTCGATCACGCTGCGTGCGACATGCTGTCGATCTTCGTTACCGCCCTGAGGAGCAGATCATGAAGGTTGCAGTGCAAGCAAGTCCATGGAGTCGAGTCGACATGCTCGAGGCCGCTGGCTTCGAAGTAGTCGAGGCCCCGATCAGCACCGAAGACGAGTTCATTGATCTGCTGCGTGATGCCGACGGCGCCACGATCAGCACCAGGCCACTGACCAACCGTCGCGTGCTCGAGGCATGTCCCAAGCTCAAGGTGGTCAGTCGCATGGGCGTCGGCGTCGACTCGATAGACCTGGCTGCAGCAGCCGAGTTGGGCATCTTGGCGTGCAACGTGCCGGGCGTGAACACAGCAGAGGTTGCCGACCACGCCATGGCCATGCTCCTAGCCCTGACCCGTCGGCTTCCTGATTCAATCCGTACCACCCGAGAGGGAGCTTGGAGTTCAGACAGCGCTCTCACCGTGCATTATCTGGAGTCGGTGCGTCGTATCGCCGGTCATACGGTCGGCATCATTGGATTCGGCGATATTGGCCGTGCGTTCGCCAATCGAGTGAGGGGTTTCGGACCGGCTCGCATTGTGGCCGCCGACCCGCACGTGCACCCGACAACCGCCGAGACGATGGGTGTTGATCTGCTGCCGCTCGACGAGATGTTGGCCGTTTCCGACTATGTGAGCATCCATTGTTCTTCGACGGTCGAGACCCGCCATCTGATCAACGCCGACACCTTGGCTTTGATGAAACCCACGTCGATTTTGGTGAACACATCCCGAGGTCCGGTCGTTGATGGAGCGGCGCTGGCCGACGCTCTTGCTGCCGGCACCATCGAAGCGGCAGCGCTCGATGTGACCGAGGTGGAGCCGATCCCGTCCGATGACCGTTTGTTACAGTTATCCAACTGCATCGTGACTCCGCATGTTGCGGGTTTCTCGCCGACGTTTCTTGACCAGTGCACGGCTCGGCAGACAGAGAACGTGATCCGGGTACTCACCGGCGAGGCTGCGCCGCACGGTCTGGCCAACCCCGAGGTCATCAAGACGATCGCGGTGATGCGAGCCAGCGGCAACGCAGGCCGATGGGAAGGTGTACCCGACTTCTCGACCGCACTCCCGCTCTAGCGACCTGGGCGTAAGGCCCGCAACTCTCCGCCGGCGATCGTGTCGACAGCAGGGAGTGATCGGAGCGGGACCTGATCAAGCGACGGGTCACACGGGCTTGCGTTCGACGAGCCGCCATAACGTAGTGAAGGCCTCAGGCAGAGTCGTCGGATACGCGGTCGCTACAGGGGAGACCCGGTTATCGGACCCAGCCGGGGCCCGAGGCCATGTTGCCGCCGCCTGTCCAGCCTCGGTACCCGGACCCACACGTGCATCCGCTGGCGACTTCCTGCTGTCTGAGTTAGTGGGTCTTCTGCCCGATATCTCGACCGGTGAGCTGATCGCCCCCGCTACGACGATGGAAACGTTTGCACGCACGTATAAGCCGATGCTGGATTGGTCGCGCATGCAGCGGCTGACTGTCACCGCTCTCGAAGACCAATCAGAACGAGCCGACCGGGTCGGTGGGTACAACGAGTCGATTCTGTGTCTGGCGGCCAATGTGCTCGCGGTTGAGGCAGTGGATTCCGACGACCGTTTCAATTGGGGGCCACTCTCGGGTCAACACGAGGTCGCCATGGACGAGATGGACGAATGGGCAACGGAGACCCTGCGAGTAGAGCCTGAACCTATTATCGGCATGCAACGGTTTCTAGCCCAGGACCCTCAGATCGATGCACTGCGAACGAACGGCGCACTTGGAGTCGAGGTTGTGGCCGGTCTCTCCCATGAAGACCTTGTCACCGATACCGCGGTATGGACAGAAGTGATCGGCCGGCTGGAACGACCTCGAACGTCGCGTCGCCCTGTTCACAACCCACGAGTGCCCTTCGTTACGCCCTGGACGCGTGAGGACCCATTGGCTCGAGCGCAACGAGAGCTGCGGGAACGTCGACAGGGATAGTCGCCGCTGTCCGAGCGACAGCCACGGCGGCTCAGATACTGAGGTCGAGCAGGTTGTAGTCGTGGAGTTGATCTCGGGCGTCGTCGTTCCACTCAAAAGTGCAACCTGCGAGAGGTTCGTAGTTGAACGGTGTTTCATCGGGTCGCCGCTGACCCCGTGCAGCGATTGCCCACCCGATCATCTCGGATCGTTTGGCGACGCGCTGCTCGTCGAGTGGTCCGACCATCCCGTGGATACCAGCGCCGGTCGCTCCGATCACGGAGTTGCGACGATGGAAGCCCAGGTTGAAGGTGACTCGTGGTTCGCTGCTGGTATTGGCGAAGGAACCGTGGATGGCTTGCCGGTTCACGATCGCAACATCGCCGGGAGCACACACCAGCGGCACTGCATCAGGCAATCGCTGACTTCCGGCCTCGGCGGCCAGCGATGCAAGATCGACATGGCGCTGTTTGTGAGTGCCTGGCAGAATCCATACACCATTTTCGGGTTCGCAGCCATAGAGCTGAGCCATGAAGTTGTAGCCGTGGGTGCCTTGATCCCAGTCTGGTGATTCCCAGTGGGTCACACCATCGCGATGCCACGCCACTGATGGACCAACACCGGGATCCTTGATGAAGATGGCTTCGTTGAATGGCACAAAGTCGTCGCCGTTGAGGGCAGCGCTGATCCCCAAAAGGTCGGGATGGCCGTAAAGGCGCAGGTGAGCGTCGCAGAACTGCAGGGTTCCGAGAACCACGTAGACGACTTCTTCGGGTGCACCGTCGGCGAGGTTTGGTTCATGCATTTTGATCGGATGTCGGCCATGGGAGGCTGCGGTTCCGCCAAGTGGATCGCTCAGCGCCCGTCCCCATTGGACGGTGCGTGCCTCGACTCCTGAACCCACAGCCAGGTTGCCGTCGATATCGACATCCGAACCCTTGTGGCTGGGTAGCCGCCGACGGAAGTCTTCGAAACCGACACGTAGGTCGTCGAGTTCGTCGCTGTCTATGAGGCCTTCGAAGACGTAGAACCCGGTGCGCCAATACGCCTCGACGATCTCGGGATGCAACGCACGGTCGCCGACGAACCGGACCGGTCCTCGATTCCCAAACTCAAGCGCTCGCCGCCGACCATCAGCGCAGTATTCAGCGAGTGCTTCCAACTCTTCGTCGGTATCGATGTGCATATGCCATATTGGCCGATCGGCGCGGTGCGTATCAAGGGGAGACCGGATTCATTGCTGGGCGCTAACTCGAACGCGTGCCGTTGTGGAGGAGTAGCAGCTGGGCATTGGCTCGATAGCAATGCCTATGCGGGAGAGTTCACAATGTCGCGGAGGTGGTATTTCTGGATCTTTCCACTTGGGGTCATCGGAAACTGATCGACAACCCGCAGGTCTTCTGGCCAGAACTGCTTCGTCACGTTTTGTTCATCGAGGAACGTGATGAGGTCAGCCAGAGTTGGCGGATCGCCATCGGGCAGGATGACTGCACAACTGACCTCGCCCAAACGTTCGTGCAGCTGAGCGACGACGGCAACGTTGGCCACATTGGGGTGTCGTAGCAGTACGTCCTCGACCTCTTTGACGGGAATGTTCTCGCCGCCGCGGATGACGATGTCCTTTGTGCGCCCCGAAATCGATACGTAGCCGTCGGTATCGATGATGGCCCGGTCGCCAGTATCGAACCAGCCATCGCGGAAACACGATTCGGTTAACTCGCGCCCTTGGATGTAGCCGATGAACGTGAGCGAACCCCGGAACTGCAGATCGCCCTCGATGCCGGTCTCGACCGCAGTACCATCCTCGTCGACGACCCGTGCCTCGTTGCCCGCTAGTGCCACGCCGTCGGTAGACAATTTCGCAAATGCGTCGTCGCGCCGCCCGATCGTAGAAAGTGCGGTTTCGGTCATGCCCCATCCCGGCAGGACGGTGCACGGGAGCATCTCTCGTGCTCGTTCCAGAACAGGCAACGGAATTGCAGCGCCTGCGCACACAAACGCGGTAAAGCTGGACAGGTCGTAGCTGGATAGTCCATCAAC
>ERZ651776.1496-NODE-1496-length-27716-cov-4.394841_pt1 | contig 27716 bp, 28 predicted proteins | sample MGYA00514761_ERZ651776 | MGnify/ENA metagenome assembly ERZ651776 | reverse complement strand
GGGGTGACGGTATTAGAATTGAAGAAGTGGCAGAGGAGAGTAAGGAGGCTCTCCAAGGCTGTGATCGTTGGGAACATTGTAGGGATGGGGGTGACTATCGTTGGCATGGAGCAGATTGTGGGGGTTCTTGTTGCTAAGACATTGTCGCAAGGGGGATTAGGGGGGGGGATAATTACCCAACCGGCTCCACCGTCTGTTCTGAGTTCTGTGAATCCGATTCAAGCTGTCAGGGCAATTGATATTTTTATTGTTCAGGCTGGGGCGAACACCATGTTGTCTCACCTCATTAGTCTTGTGTGTGGTCTGGGTGGTTGGAAATGGGTGAGGCGCTTGGAGGATGAGGAACGGGAGATTGGGGCTTCTAATAAGATGAAAATTGACTGACATTTTTGCTTCCCTAAAAGTCATTTCGTAAAAACAAGTACTATCTACTACAGAAAGTCCAGTTCCTCTACCGTGTATCCATTTGGATTCGCTGCCGTTTTTTTGGCTGGTTTGCCTGCCATACTACTGTCAACATGGTCGTTGTCGCTGTGAGCGTGATCTCTACCAACTTGGCCTCCACCACCACCACCGTTGACGTCAAGATTAACGTTGATGTCATCGTCGCTAACGCCATTTTCGTCATTCCTACCACCGTCACTAACACCATCACCACCAATAACATCGCCGTTATTCTTCCTCTCTTCCTCCCTCGTTATCCTCTCACTATGGGCTTTCTGTCTCCTAGCCCTCTCAACCTCTCTCCTCTCCAATGCTTCTCTCGCTTTCTCCTGCTGTACCTTGGCGCTCCCCTTCACATCATTTAGGAACCGAGACCCCCATCGCCCAACGACTCCCGCCGCATTGTTGACGGCCGACGCAGCCTTCTCAGACACTTGGAATGCACCGTTCATTACCATCTCAGAGTGGTGTTGGGGGACCCATCCTCCTTCTAGGCCGAAGGCATAGACAATTTTGCTGGGGGGAGGCTGGCAGAGGGAGAGGGCATTCTTGAGGCTGTTTCCTTCACTGATGCACACCATCACTCTCCTATCGAAGCTCCATAAATCGTTGCTCGCATCGAGCATGACATCAATGTCTACTGCTGGATAGTTTTGGAGAATCTTGAGGATTTCCGCAAAGTCGGAGCCAAGAATTTGTGAACGGACCCCCATGAGCATTGTGACACAGAAATAGCGGAGGAAATTGGAATGGTGTCGGCAGGCAAAGAGGCTATCCCATAGGCGGATCGTGTCGGGAAGGTGGAACTCGCGGGAGAGCAGGGTGGTGAGCCATCTTATTGAGTAGAATGTTGGTTCGATTGCGTTGCTATTTAAGTACTGATTGAGTTCAGGATCGTGCTTATCGAGAAGAGATATCATGCTGTTTATCGCCCCCATTACACCGGTGTCGGCTTCGTCCAAGTCGGACACAAACATATCCCGCATTTCATTCAAGAGAGTGTTGCAGATGTGGTATGTGTCGTGCTCAGCAAATTCGCTCCACTCCTCATTGGTGTCACTCCTGAGGACATAATAAACTGTTCCAACGACCTCATTCATTCCCTGGACGTAACCAATCCCACGATTCAACGAGGCCCAGGTAAACAGAATTCTCTCCAGCGCCGCGTATCGCTCCCTGGAAAAATCCGGGTCGATGAAGAACTGAATGTCAGGGTGAGTGCGAACAACATCCTTGCGGATCTCCTGGAGAAGAATGGAAGCAGCCTCGGCAGATGTGCGCGTGTCCGTGGAGCAAGAAATGGAGGAAGATGATAATGAACGGCGAATCATTTTTTTCTTTTCTTTTTCAATCTCGAGGCGGATCTTTGCAGCCTCTTCAGCATCGGGATTTGGTCGTTTTGTTGTTGCTGTTGTGCTGTCGTTGCTGTCGTTGCTGTCGTTGGTGTTGTTGGTGATGTTCGTGTTGCTGGTGTTGTTGGTGTTGTTGGTGGTGTTGTTGTCGTCGTCACTACCGACATTGCTAGAGAGTAGTCCCAGAAGGTCGTCGACATCGTCGAGTTTCTCGACAGATTTAGGCTCTTCACTTCTTCCGTCGTTCCCTGTGCCATTTCCATTTTCGCATTTGTCAATTATTTGGGAGACAATATTTTCATTTTTGCCTACAATTCCGTTGTCCCCGTTCCTAGTCCAACCCTCCTCTCCGAAACCACACCAGTCGAGGCGCCCCGCCACGCCGCCTCCTCCTCCACCCCCACAATCAGCCTTCACCCCACCCTTCCTTTCTTCCCTCTCCATAACAGGCTCGTAAAACTCTCTCACGAATCCATCGTACTCATCTCTGCTCTTCTTCAAGACTGACGGCCACATCGATGATTGTGGGGGGAGATAACCAAGGAGAAGGCGGTACACGAGCGCACGGTGGGAGCCACTCTCAGGGAGACCAAGGGAAGAGAGGCGACGAATAGCAGAGAGGTCGATCTCATCTGCATAATCGGAGCCTGGGTTAAATAGCAGTGCGGCGAGGCCATCATGGGGGGGAGGGGGAGGGATTACGTTCATGAGGAACAAAATGGATACCAGAAATGGCGAGAACAAGACTTCTGAATTTTAGTTGTCACAGCAAGCAGCAAAAAAGTTCTTGATCGAAATGTGAGCCCTTCCCTTCGCTTCCGCCGCCCTAACCCTAACCCGAACTTGTAAAATCACGCTCATGCTACTCTTCAATACATGATGTCATCAAATGATTTGTCACAATCGTCGTCTTCGCATGTTGAGGTGCTGAAGCTCCTCTCTCTTGCAGAAGAATCCCCTCCCCTCTCTACTGCTACTATTCTCAAATTCTTGTCCTGGAAGCAAGATCCAGCTCGTGCTGCAGCACGGATAAAGTGTCATTCCGCTTGGCGGAAGAATAGCCCAGGATCTACCTTCGATCTGAACATCAACACCAATGAAAGACTGAAAAAAATGGTTAAGGAGGGTATTCTCTTAAAGACCAATGTAGTTGCCGCATCAGGATCCCCTGTGCTCCTAGTCCGGTTGAGAAAAAACGATATGATTTCGGACAACCGCACTCCTGAGCACTGCGCTGAGCTTTTTATGTACATGCTCGAGCACTCTCTTGATGATCCTCTTGTGCAAAAGAATGGCATAACCGTTGTCCATGATGCTAGCGACATCCAACGGAAGAATATTAACAAAAAGATACCAAAAATAATGCTCCCAATGGTTATCAACACATTTCCGATGAAAATAAAGAACATTCTGATCATAAACGCCTCTCTCTGGGTTCGCGTGTTCATGCGAGCGGTCCTATTCTTGCTTCCCAAGAAATTCCATGCTGATCGAGTTCGATTCTGCACAACGAAAGAACAGCTGAATGAGTTTGGGTTAGATTACGATACCCTTCCAGGAGTGATGATGGAAGATGGAAAAGAAGCTGAAATGGTCGGTTTCAGTATGGAGGAATTTATTTCGGACTGTGTCAGAAGGGATATTCACAGAACTGGGCAATTAAAGGAATGTGCCGACTTGATTTTTACTGACGAGGCGACAGACGAGAGTAAGTAAATAATGATAGGATACTTTGTGTGTACAAATGTAGCGCTTCCTTTAGTACAGATCTTTATTGCACTAATATTACACAAGTCACTCTTTAATGTTGCGTTGGTTAAGTCTTCTCAACATCAAATAGTTGCTGCAGAGCTTTGGTGTGCTTCTGCCAGGCGGTAGCGCCAGGGCTGCCGAGGCCCCCACCTTCCTCGTCCTCCTTTTTGGTCGCTTCTAGTACAACCGACTTAAATTTGCTGTTCCCAGTACCTCCAATTTTCACCTCCAAATCCTTTGCATAGTTGCTCATTGCAAGGAGCCTCTTCTCAAGATTTTTAGTGCTACAACAATGCAAGTAGTGCTGGAAGTTAGCTACTGTGTTTATTCCTAGATCACACTCGTACTCGTACGCCATTAATTTTTTTTAATCATTTATCCACAACTCACCTGCTCTGCAAGCTGGTCGCCTGCTTCTCCATGGTCGCAGCCTTGGCCTCCATCTTACCGACCAAACTGTTCAGCCCCTTCTTCTCGTTGTGGAGTCTGCTTTCGTCTAGATCTGGCATTGCATTTAAGATCTCTTGAGAATTTGGCTTTCGCCGACTTTGAGACCCAAGGTTTCCCGCTAACTTTTCCAAATAGCCCCCAACGTAGCAGCTCAAGACGGCAAGTGCCAGCGCGTCATTAGGGTTGAAAGGCTTGACGGTGTGGTTTCCCTCGTCAGCGTGGATTCTGACCGCGCTCAAAACAGCAATCACGATTCCGTCGTAATCACGGACAGGGATACTAGGATAAAAATTACATTAGTTTGGTAGTTTCAATTACTTTCCGCTTTCATGGCGATTTTGTTTTGCGAACTTACCTCAATACCACCGGCGAGCCTCCTGAGCTGGGATGTTCGTGAGTCTTCGGCATGTTGCCGCCCCACCAAGTTTTCGCGCTATCACGAGAGCTCCCGTCTCCTTTCGTAAGCATCACGTCGTCAAAGCTACTGTCATAGCGTTGGTCCTCGAACATACTACTATAAACGCTTTGAGAGGTTTTGGCGACAAATCCGATGATGCCGACATTCATGGGGCTCCTCTTCTCCCGCTTTTCCTTCAAGGTCCACATTTCTTGTTTCTTCTTGTCCAGCATGATGAGTGTCCCCGCACTGCCATTAATCATGCTCTCAAGGCAGTCGGTCGTAACCTGAAGGATGTCATTTACACTCTTGGCGCTGGAGAACGCATGGGCAAACATGAGGAGGAAATTGTCAAGCCGTTTCACTGCCTTGTTACTCAGTGTAACTGTGTAGGTCGCAAGCATCCACTTAACAAAGGACTTTTTCATGTTCGTCTGTCGCAACGTCATTGAGTGATGCCTATGGCCAAGCACATGAAGAGCTCTCTCAACTGTTGCATACCTGCTAGATTCCCGCAGATTTTGCTCCCGCTCATTCTTAACAAGGAGGGCCCAGGTAGTGAAAGCTGCGCTTGTTTCTCTGTTGCTGACCTTGCCAAAAACTTTGCAGATAAGTTTTCGTTCATGGCGACGATGGACAATATAGTTTGCCCACGCGCTGTAGCATTTTCCCAAACAACTGTTCTGCATCGTGTATATGAACTTCTTCAGTAGTTTCTGCGACATTTCTTGTTTCTCGTCCATCATAGATTGTACAGCCAGCTTGTGATCGTTTCTGGCGGACTCGAGCTCGGCCTTTAAATTTTCGACCTCATCGATGTGCTTCTCGTGTAACGCGGCTCGATGGATATTTACGTGCCAAGCACGGAAGCCAGCAGATAGCAGTAGAACGTCTTTACCACCTAAGCAACGGTTCAGAAGTCCCCGCAACCACTTGCGTGTTTTGTAGTACTCGATCCAGGTTGTCAGGGCTGCCAATGCAGAGCGAGACTGCATACGCTTCGCAAAGCGTTTCATGACGGTTTTGTAGTATTTTTCTTGGCGGACAAAATCTTTCCACCCTTGCAGAGTATTCGCCAAGCATCCATGCATCATCTTCTGGATCATCTTCAGGCCTACTTGCTGCTTGCGATTCGCTTCTGCCAGCTTCATTTCCTCCATTTCATTGTACAGACGCTCCCGCTCTTCTTCCATCTCCTTCTCTCTCTGAGCTCGCTCGGCATCTACCTCGGCATATATCTGACGCTTCTCGTCCTCCTCTTTGAACTTCCTCTCAGCTTCCTTCTTCTCCTGCTCGTCCAAGAACCTCAAATGCTCCTCTCGCTCCTCTAGCTCTCGTTGACGCTCCACAAACTCGACCCATGGTAACCAAGCAGATAATATTTGGCCGTTGTTGGCTCGGTTGAGAATACGCTGGGCAAGGTGGCGAGCTCTCTTGCGCAACAAACGGTACTCTTTCCAAGTTCCCATTGACTTGGCAACTTCCATGTTCATGAATCGTTTGCGGAATCTCTCGATGATCACTCTGTTCTGTTTGTTTTCTGCCACCATGGCCTTCCAGTCATGGACAATCCGCAACAAACAACCGTTGTTCATCCGAGCTGCAAATCGCTTGACGATCATCTTGTTCTTTTTTTCCTCCCCAATGTAACTTACCCAAGCCATGAAGGTCTTTGCTACGCCTTGGTTCCGCCACTTCATCAAAAACCTCTCCATTTTGATCCGATCAGCGATAGCTTCCTTCGTAAACGTAACCCAGCTAAGGAAAGTCGAAGTTAGTGCCTTACTTTTCATCAACTGAATCATCTTGGTCGCTGATTTCATAGCCGCCTCATGCTTCGCCTTGGCCATCTCTCCTAGCGAGCTCTCCAGCAATTTGTTCATCGCCGCCATTTCGTTCAGCAATTCGTTCTGCTGTTCTATCTTCTGCTCGAGAGAGGATATCTTTGCCGACGTATCAGAGGCCGTAAATTTGCTTACGGCTGCAGACCACTGCCTCATCGCGGCGGAAAGAAGGCGAACATCCTTCCCACCAAGCATCCTGTTCAACAAGGATTTGACCCACTTCCGCCGGGCCACCATTTCTGACCAAGATCGCAGCGCTGACATGATCTTCTGGTTTTTCATTCTGCTCACGAATTTATTCACCACGTTTCGGTAATGGATCTGCTCTTTTGCGGTGCTCTTCCAAGCGGCAAAAACGCGCGTCTGGCACCCGTTTTTTAACCTCATCAGCACCTTCCTTCCTAGGCGCTCACGATTCATTCGTTCGTCTTCTTCTTGCTGTTTGCGCCTTTCACGATCTGTTGTTTCTAGTTTCCGTCTCCATTGGTCATTTACTGCAGCGCCCTGCATGGTGTCGATCGATGTGGTGAGGGTGAGTTAGGTTAGGAGGGAGATCCAGAGGGAAAGAAACATTCTACTCGATTTCAGTTGAGCCCTTTTGGCTGCTCACAGAATACGCGAGTCGTTTCGAGTGGAGGCAGCAGCGGGTAGAGCGCCGCATAAGTCCATTCAACTGCACGCTAAAAGAAAAACTGTAAGCCTCACCTCCTTCGCCCGGCAGTAGTGAATCCATGTTCGGAACGCTATCGATACCACACGATAAAGCAACTTCCCACCCAAGGTGTTAAGAGATAACAAAGCAGCGTGCTTGGAACGCTTGACGAAATAGTCTTCAACCTCGACGAGTTGCCGTTGGAAGGTCTCACGTTCCTCTTCCATTAACAAAAAAGCGATGGATAGGACGTGGTATAGATCTCCAAATGTTTCATTGCTATTTTTGCCGCCAGCCGTTGACGTCAGCCGGGACTGGAAAGCAGCCATTTGTTGAAGCTGCATAGTCGGCAGCATCGTGTTGAATTCCCTCTTTATGTTGCTATAAGTTGAACTAAAATTCACATTAGTTTCATCCTGAGCAGAGGATTGTTGGGCAACACCCTCAGATTGGTAAGTTGAGAGCTGCTCAATGAAACGATCTATTATCTCCCCGTCTGGATGTTTCCTAGATGCGGGTGATGAGTTTTGGTGAGCGCGGCCAAAAGCAGCATTAGAGTGTGATCGAGGATGGGAATTAGAATTACGAGATGAAGAGCGCGAGGCAGAGCGTCGCTGAGGATGGGGTTGAGGCTCAGAGCGGAGGGACGCGGATAGAAAATGCTCATTCATATCGGATGTCGTCGGTGAAGGTATGTCGTTGGTTGACCTGCTGGGATTTAATATCGGGGTATCATATTTGTGCTCCATGCCGGGGAGTTTGAAGGGTTATGGAAATAGTCAACTGGCGAGGGGGGAATAGCGGGGCAAGACAGGAGCAAGAGGGCCGGGGGTTCACAGTCGGCGTAACGACAAATATGTGTGCGTGTGGTAAGAAGGCAGAAGTAATGGGAAGGTTCTGCCTGAGAGGTAACTTACAAAAAAAATTGATCCGACCGGCGTTCGCAATTTTGCGAAGAGAAATGTAAAATTCACATTGAAAAACACACAAATGTGAATTCAGCTGAACTTTTCTCTTCTAAAAATGTATGTCTCTAGTTGTAAACCGCGTTGCGTTTGAAATCTTGCTTTATTTTCTCCATTGCACCGTCAAAGATCTTGACAAACTCCGGTGTTTCATCGCGACCAAAAGTTAAGCGAATTCTATCATCTTCTTCCAAACCAAATAGCTTGCTTGGGATTGCAAGCACCCTTGCGTGCTGGTAGCAGGAGTCTACAAACGTTGACGCATGGCAACCTCCCCGCAGCCGCGGGAAAATCCATGTCCCACCAGCGGGCTCGTAGAATTCAAAAATGTCTTCATTCTTCTCCAAAAATGTCTTCATGATAGACCAGCAGCGAGCGATCCTTTCCCGGTTCTGGCCGATTATTTGGCATCTGTTGCGGAGGGCGTAAGAAGCGTACACTTCAGAAACAACGCTCGGTGATATTGTCGTAAAATCCTTTAGCTCTTCAACTCTCTCAACGATTTTTTTGTCATTAGTGGAAAGCCAGCCAATTCGAATTCCAGGCATTGAGAGAGTCTTGCTGCAACCGTTGAGTGATATACCACGCTCGTATTCGCAAGCATTCGGTAGCTCCATTTGAGGATCTCGCTCAAGACCTTTGTACATCTCGTCGGAGAATAAATAGGCGCCATGTTTTCTGCAAATGGCAACAATTTCTTCGAAATCATGGGGTTTCAGGGCAGCACCAGTGGGATTGTGCGGCGAGTTTATTACAACCATTCTTACCCTGTAAGAACTCATCAGCTCTTTCAGGTCTTCCACCAAAAAAATGGGTTCATTAGTTCTGCCACACCATTGCACATTCCAATCTACAACCTTGCATCCAACAACGGATTTTGCAATTTCACTCAATGACTGGTAATTTGGGGACATGCAAACGACCGTGTCGTTGGCTCTTAACGCAGCGCTCATTGCCAAAAGAATTCCCTCGGAAGGAGCAACCACATTTATGTTTTCGATTGGTACTTCATTAGCGTAAATTATTTGCGAAATATCTTTGCGAAGAAACTAGAGGGGGGGTAAGTTGGTGTGAGGGGGGAGGATTTGGGATATAATGGACTGACCTCGCTCCCAAGCTGATTGCCGTACCCAAGATCCATGTTCTCAAGTATTTCCTTCAACTCAAGGTTTACAGCTTCTGACATGATTTTCTCATTGACAGATGAAAGTGATAAAGGCTGGCACTCACTGTTGCTGAGATTCCGAGCATCCATCAGATCCCATCCCTCCCAACGCTCCACCCCGAATCGTGATATCGTTGATATCGATCTCGAGAGGAGTGAGGAGGAGTATGCAAGAACAGTCGCCCCACTTCGGAAACAATTTTTTACAATTTTTAATTCTGCAGATGACCTTATCATATTTGGTGTTGGACATGAAGTGGAGTGGGTTCACGAAATTTTTTACTCATACCCCCCTAACTGATGTTGGCTTTGTTCGGACTGGGAAAATCAGAGATCTGACGAAGTTGAAAGATCCTGAAAAAAAAGGGTCGTTTATTCAGTCAGGTCAGGTCACCAACCCCATATTCTTAATACTCCAAGTTCAAAAATGAAGTTCAGTCTTGCTATTGTCGCCCTCACTGCCACAGGCGCTTACGCCGGTCGACCTAATCTTTCGGTGAGTCCCCCCCTTATGAGATTATTTGTCTGTTTAGAATCTGATGCGAGCGAACGTTCGGGGCTCTGATATATGGATTTTTGCGGGAATGGGCATTTGATTTTTTCAGATAGGCTCCATATTTGTGTATCCTTGTGAATGACCGAGGTATAAATCAATTTTAGATGACTGTAAGGCCCTGTGAGGGTCTGACAATATTGACACGGAAAATCCATTTCTATTCTCTGCACCCCTCTCACCCTATCCCTCCACCTCGACTCCTCTTTTCGCCCCTATAATTACCTATCACCTTGTATCCTGCCGTTACCCATTTTTTGGTTCCCAACGCGTCCTTTCTGCTCAAAAATCTTTCCTTGAATCTCCTGAACTGTGCAGATCCAAGTTCGTGATGGAGTCTTTGATGACGGAGCCGCCGCGCTTGAGCCCACTCTCTCCTGGGAAACTTCCACAAAGAGCGGAGATGTGAGCTACAACTTTGGTCTTGAGGCTGATGCCCGCCCTACTGCTGACCTTGCCTCCCTCCCCAAGTCCTTCTGGGGTAAGGCCTCCAAGAGTTTTGGAGCCTGGGGTGTGACTGCCAAGGCCACTGTTGATGCTGGAGATTTCAGCTCTGCTGATGTTGAGATTAACGCTGAAAACAGTGGTGATGACCTCAGCATCAAGGTTGATGCCACCGCCGGAAGCCAGTTTGCTGTTTCCAAGGTTGAGGCCACCAAGGGCTTTGACAGTGGTGATGCCCGCATCACTGTCAACCCTCGCTTCGACATGGCCTCCAAGGAGACTGATGTCGTCATTGGTTACGAGGCTGGAAAGACCTCGGTCGATATCACAGCCTCCAAGGAGGAGCAGGAGGTCACTGTCTCCCAGCAGCTTGATGCTGACAACAAGGTTTCTCCCTCCTTTGCCCTTCGATCTGGCAAGATGAGTGTTGAGTGGCAGAGGAGGTAAGTACCCCCATTTCTCGTTTGGTTGATTTTTGTTTTTTTCTTACTCGGACAGCTCACACATCCCTTTACCATCCCCTTACGTCCCTGCACCACCACCACCACGCTTTGCACGCATCACAACACAATCAATCACAATCAATCACAGCCTTGGTGCTGACAACTCCATCACCACTACCCTCAAACCCAACGAGGAGGTTGATGTCGAGTGGGCTGACGGAGAGTGGACTGCGAATGTGAACCTTCCCATCGTCGGCAGTAGCCTCGGGGGCGCCAACGTCTCCGTCAAGCGGGAGGTTAACTTCTAACCAAGCTATAGGCTCTTTTGAGTGGCTGACGGTTGTCCCTTGGCTATTTTTCAACATTGAATGATAAGTTTGGCGACCTGCTACTGTAGGTAAAATACGAAATGCCAATGATTGCACGAAAATAACCCTGCTTACTTCACTATTTGTTTTTAGTTCTACTGTCGATAGCTGCAAGTATTTCCCCTACGAGCGAGGGGCGAGAGCGAAGCGAGGGGGGAAGGGGGTTAGTTGCCGTTTGGGCCGAAGGCGAGAGTCATCGCTTTTGAAGGTTTGCTTCCCCCCCCACTTTGCTTCCCCCCCACTTGCTCGCTCTTACCGACATCTCCCTCCCACTTGAAATCACATAGATCGTCCCCTCTTGTCCCACCACTGTTCAAAATCAAAATTTTCTTCCCCCACTCGTTAGCTCTCTTAACAAAACGGTATGCGCTGAAAACCGATAACGATGAACCCACTACCATCAAGGTATCACAAGCCTTGGTGGCATCGTAGCATCTGTCCACAATCTCTCTCTTCACATTGTCCCCGAAGAAGACGACGTCTGTCTTCAAAACGCCATGACTGAGGTCGAGTGGAAAAATAGGGCGCACCAGATACAGGGTTAGTTGCCGTATTTGTAGGGTCGCCAGGGTCAGGTCACGCTTTTGTCGCCTCGCTGTCGATGCGTGCTGACAAAACAATACAATACAAAACAAAAGAACATTTTCAATAAATTCACCTGCAGCTCTCACAACCTGGGACGACAATTCCGCTGTAATCGCCGTCGACAAGTGCGTCGATATCAGCGTCTCCGTCGGGCTTCAGTTCACTGCCTCTATCTCTATCCCCAACCTTTTCCAAAAATAAGCTGTTAAGACTCATGAGTTTTCGGTGGAAGTCACCCCTTTTTGTTTTCTCCCTACAACTCATGCAGACAAGAACATCCCCACGTCCGTGTAATTCGACAACACCTTTGCTCCCCGCTTTTGCGTGCAAGCGATCGACATTTTGAGTGATTACTGCCAAGTTGTTTTCTTTTACTCCTATTACTCCCCTTTTCTCTAAATTGGCAAGAGCGAAATGGCCCTCATTGGGCTGGGCTTCAGAAAATTGCCTATAACCGACAAGTGAACGACCCCAGTAGCGCTTTCGCTTAAGCTCGTTGTTCATGAACTCGTCATGAATGATCGGTTTGTGGCCTCGTGAGTACGCTCCATTCGGGGAGCGGTAATCTGGAATGTTGCTAGCAGTGGAGAGTCCGGCGCCGGTTATTGTCAGTACCTTCTTGTCTGTAAAGAACTCATTGACAATGTGCTCAGCGGCAGTGGTGACAGCAGAACGCGTGTGTGCATGGCGAGTGGAGCTCCACGAGAGCGACCTGAAAGAGAGTGCCGTCCCAACACCAAGAAGACGCATGATGACGAAATTGGTTAGGTTCAAGTCTGGACGGTTAGGATTAAAAAAGACGGATAGGGTTGAAGAAAATAGCAAAAGTGTCCTATGGGGACTAACAAGGTGACACGAATGTTTGTTCTCCTTTCGCCATTCTGGATACTGACTGTACTTGTATTTCGAAAGAACACACAACAATGAAGCTCTTCCTTTCCTCTCTCTATAGTTTGCTCTTTGTGAGCTCGGTTTCTGGGTTCGTGATTCCCCATGTGGCCCCTTCTACCGCTATGAGGTAGGGTGAAGTGGCGTCTTTCAATGGTGCCTCCCGTATGTTTGTGTCAGTTTCCCTCTCGGAAAATGCCCTCTTGTAGCCGCTTAGCTTGTTTATACACTGGTTGTTACTCTTTTATTGCCAAATAATGTAAACTAACAACTATCCTCGCCTTCCTCCTTACCCTTGTCTTTGAATTTTTTATTGTGCCTCAGTCTTAACGCCGGATGGTTTGGCCTCGGCGATTCAGCCCCCGCAAAGAAGACTGTCGTCAAGAAGTCCGCTGCCAAGGCGCCTGCCGCCAAGAAAACTGTCGCCAAGGTGAGTAAAACAGGCGCGGAAGAAGCTGTGGCACAACAACAACAACAACAACAACAGAAAACACTCACTGCTGCCACTTCGCCATTTTTTAATTTAGGCATCCTCAGGTGTGGATAGGGCTAAGTTCAACGCTGCCCTGGCAAACAAGAAAAAGGAGAGCAAGAGTATTTCTCGCACAATCTTCGATATGGACCTCTTTGCCCCAAAAGCTACCCAGGTGAGAGAAATAAATAAACGGAAAAAATCGTGTGGCCACCTCCAATCTGTGTTCTCGCAGAATATGGCGCTAACATTTTCTCCCCCTTTTCAATGGAATAAAAACGGTAGAACGACTACGGTGCCCGTAGCTCCAAGAAGCTGAGTCTAGGCAAGATTGGATCCAACAGTTATGTACCTGCCGGTATGTCTGCATCCCAGTATGCGGCCGTCAGGAGCAAGGACAAGGCTGCTAAGGATGCCAACTACAAGCGCAATGTGGCCAAGGCTGGAAAGTTCGAAGACTACACGGTGAGTGGTTGTTAAGTTAGGACTGTGGAAGGGAAGGGAAGGGAAGGGAAGGGAAGTGAAGTTAGGGTTAGGAAGGGAGCAGCAAATGACAAACACAAAAAATCAACTAATATGCCCCAATGCTCAACCCCACCCCAAAAATCGCCAACAAATTGAAACTATGCCTCTCGAATATCTCACGCAATCGAGCAGGAATTCTACACTAAGCGCGGAACCGACACTAGCGGAAGTTGGAAGAAGTCTGTCACCCTCGGACACAGGATGGCAAAGACCAAGTATGACTTTGGTGAGGGCAGCTCGGCTCAGGTCAAGGGCTTTGAGTCCACTGTCGCTGGAAAGAGAGCTGCAGCCAAGACTGCTGCGAAGAAGACTGTTGCCAAGAAGAGGTAAACCAATAGGTTGGGGCTGGTCTGTCCATGAACTCTTGTGTTTTATTTGCGCTTTTCTGGGAAGGAACAGCAACAGTAACAACGTATGATGATATTGATGAGGGGATTTTTGAAGTTGGACAGAAGTTCTTTTTTGTTAAATCTGTCGCATCGTTTCCATTCTGCCATCCATTCAATAGTTCATTACAGCAAAATTAGCACGAGTGGTAGGGGAGAACACAGTCCCTTTGGCGTCCTTGCAGCTAAGACCCTCCTTCTCTTTCGGTACGCGTTTCCGAAGCGCCTTCTTTGTCTTTGGACTGAACATCATGAGTTTCGGGCTCAGTAAAATATTGTCTTTGTGAATGGCATTGTTGGCAGCATTAGTTGCGTCCGAAAAGGCTGCGCGCAATCGGTCGCAGTCAATGCTTTTCTGCACAATCTTCTCATCATTCTCAGGGAGAATATTCTCGCTGTTTTGGTCATTTCCAGTCATCAACACTTCAAGTGCACGCAGGCAATCATCTTCTGTGTCGCATCTTGACGTATTAGTTAAATTAAGCTCAAAGTTTGAAGAAGCATTAGTGGCAGTTTGTTTTCCGTCTGCTGTCAGGATTTTTGTTGTTAGAATGGGATCGGGAGTGGCTATAGTTTCCTCAGCTGATGTTTCGATACATGATGAGTCTTCTGAGTGTGTTTTGTTGTCGATGCAGTGCCTATCTCTCTCCCCAAGGGCTGTTAACTCCTTGATGATCATTGCCGTTTTGTTGTTCGCTTTTACATTGTGTTTCTTTGCAATGGTCTGTAGCTCTGCCCTTTTCAGAGAAGACAAATATGCTTCGGAGAGGAATAGCATTGTTCAGGATAGTGCTTTGATGGTGATTAGGGGAACACTTTCGTTTTTGTTCTGTGAGAAACCAACGAAAAAAAGACGTCAGAACCAAGAAAGTCAATTTATCCGCACAGTTCAACTCTCTGAACAACCCATCCATCCACCCACCCGCCTCCAACTCTTAGAAAATGAACGCTGAAGCACCAAGCTGATCCGAGCCATGAACGCCGACGCACCATGTTTCGTGCCCACCAGCTTTGCAAATCGCGTTTTATCTCCCCCTGCGGACCCCGTTGAGTTTGTTACCTTAATGACGGTTCCACCGGCACCACAGGCACCTCCTGGAAAACCTCTCGAGAGCACTCCCCAACTAAAACCATCCCACAAAAAAATTAATTACCAGCGTGCACGCTCCAGATGGTCGAAGCACGCTCTGTCCTTGCCACCGTCGTCGTCCCAATCTAGTGAAGAGACTGCTGCAGGAGCAGCCGAAGAAGACACCACTGTCACTGAAGGAGCCTCGACCATCCCTCGAGCTCCGAATGAGCTCGTTGAAACCAACAACCCGAATTTTACTCATATTGAAGCAGAGATTGCGAAGGCATCCCAGCCAATCATAGACTTTACCCCCGAGTACACGGCAATGGTGAGAAAAAACTCCGTCGGTGGAACCAGTGTACAACATAAATCTGTTAAGCGCGAAAAACTCTTGCGTTCCCTCCTGGTCAATTTCATCGAGAGCAGGGAAAAGAACAACCATGGCGACTGCAGTCCTGAGGCAGAAGCAAATATCACCAACTTGATCAAAACCGTTTCTGCCAAAAATCTACAAATCGTCGACAAAACCTCAAAATCAAGCGTAATACTCTTGGCCACAAAAACGAACTCTTCGGAGATCATCGAAGCCGCATTGAATCAGACAATGGGAGTGGGGGTTTACCATTTCAACAGCGCCAACGAGACTCCTCTTGCCGTCGCGGTGAAGGATACCAATATTATCGGCCTTGATATGATGCTGCTTCGATCGCAACGAGTGAATAGTAACAACAGCAAGAAGGACGCTCGCACAAGTATTTACGTCGGTTCAAACGCGTGTCTTTACTGCCCCTTTCTTCTATCAATATCTCTTGGGAAAAAAAAAATTGTGATGAAATTCCTTTCGATGGTCCAGCAAAGCTCCTGGCTGCGGACAAATTTGAATCTTGGGCTCAGTGTCGCCTGCGTGGGTGTTTGCAAGGGAGATGTCGACGTCAGTGTGGTGGAGAAACTCGTAAAGTCAGGTGCATCCCCGCACGCAATCGTCCGGAATCTAATTTACCGAGATGAAAAGGGCCGAAAGAAGCGACTCGAAACTTCGGCTCTAAAACTGGTGGCAGTCAAACTGAACAACCTCGGTCTGCTTAACAACTTGTTGGGCTGGTTTGCGGAGGTGCAGCCTGGGTTGAATAGTCGAGCACGGCAGAAGGCCTTAAAGGATGGCGTGTCTGTCGAGGTGAGTGGTTTGTTCACTGGGTGGAGTGAAGTTGAAACCTAGAAACTGAAAATTGGAGACTCGAAAATTGGGAATTCAGTTGGACTGTGGGGAGGTGCGATGTTTATTTCTCTCTACTCACATCGTCCTGCTCCTTCTCTCTTGTCCACAGAATTTTGCAAAATTCGAAGAGAAAAAGAAGAAACAATTTGACGAGCAGACGGGAGTGATATGGCACGATTTACTCTCTGTTTTCAGTGCCAATGGTGCTGGTAACAATGAACTCGACAAAAAAAAAATCCATATCGCCTCTGTCATGTTGAAAAAATTTGGATTCCAGGATTTAGAGAAGCTCCGTGAACTCTGTTCAGCTTTCTACACACCTTCTTTCGTCAATTTTGACACGACAAGGCCACCTCGAGCACGCTCACGCAAGGAAATCGTTTGCGATGGTGTGCTGATTGTCGAAGGGGGAGAGGAGATTGACATCAACATCGCAGACTTCACAGGGAGGGTCAAGAGTGCCATGGCAAACCTGAGCTTTCAGCAGAAGGCCACAGAAATCAACGCCGCCGGTGGTGCTGCCGATGGTGCTGAAAGAAAAAACGAAATAAGAATCGACGACTTGTCAAGAAAAATTGCACACATTATTGTCGATTTTTGTCACCACGGTGGAGAACTTGAAAGAATCAATGATTTTGATGTCTTGCTAGAGCTCGTCATCACTGGAGATTACCTCCTTTGTCCCTCTCTGATCTCATCAGCAGCACAGCGCCTTCTACAAACCAATCTAGGGAGATTCACGCTGGGCGGGGGGGACATACGTCACAAAATTACGCCCTTTGACTGCGAATCGGCATTCAAAGTCTTGTCTGTATGTCGGCATGTCGCAAAGCGCTTCCACAAGAAAGCAAAGCTCAGTGACCTCAAGTTCTGTGCAGTCTTTTGCCTGTTGCACTTTTTTCACCTCTGTATCGACGATGAGCACGACGAAGTTGCCTTTCTAAAAGAATTGCTCTCGGAGCTCCACATTTAATGGTATAGATTAGTTGTAGTGAATAAAAACAGTTTTTTGTAGGTTGATTATGTCCGGATAATAATAATTTTGTCCCATAAACAACCAATTGGCACGCGAGAGAAATGAGGTCGCCATCCATGAGGAGCTCTACGCCTGCCGCCATGGCAATAGAGCGGACAACATTGTGATTTAGACATATTGTTAACTTGACTTATTTACCTTAGTCGATGTTAGATAATAATGTAACAATAACCACACACCCCCCTGTTAGATAATAATTCTCCAACAGATAATAATTCTCCAACATTCTCTAAAAATAAAAAAATTGAATTTCGTTTACTTAAATACATTTTTGATACACTATTTCTTCTAATTATATTATTTATATAATTATTATAATTTTTTGAGAATTCTATATTCTTCAAAAATTAATAAGAAAATATTATTATTTTTATGATAAAATTTTTTTTAATTTTAAATATATAAATAATAATACATAATTATTTAAATTATTTGAATACTAAAGATTCAAAATAATTATAATAATGTTTATTTTATATCATTAAAGGAAATTGTGTTATAAAAATGTATTTAAATAAACGAAATTTCAATTTTTTTAACTTTTAGAGAAATGTTGGAGAATTTATTATCTAACAGGGGGGTGTGTGGTTATTGTTACATTATTATCCAACATTGACTAAGGTAAGCCAAGTAGATTATATTTATTTTGTTGGGAGGGCGTTGGGAAGCTATAGTTAGGCAGGAAGGTGTTTTTGGCTGGATTGGCAAACACATATAATATGAGGCGTTAGAGAGTTGTGGTCTTTTAGATCAAAAAAAGATCTCAGTCCTAGATAAAAATGTCCATCGTTTACTTTGTTATTGCGCAACCAAATGTACATAATCTACCCTCGTTATTTAGCGTCCGCGAAGAATTGGCCAGCTTGAATAAACTTAGACAATACAGTCGTCGTCTATTATTTCCTCGTCCTCATGGGAGTCTTTCTTGCAGACGCAGCAATAGCAATAGCAAAGACACAAGAAGATGGAGCTGAGTACGGTGAGCATAACGCCATGTGCAATGGTGGTGGGAAGGGCATTGACCACACCCATGAAAATTTGGATCTCAGGTCCGAGCAAGACACCACAAATCAACAATAAGATTATAACTAATGTGCAGTAGCATCCAGGTCCAATGGCGTCTCCCATGAGTTGCTTGATTGCATAAATTGGGTTGACCATTTTGCGAAAATCCACTCTGCCGTCTGGTTGTGGGCAGTAAGGGAATTGATTCGGTTCTTCTCTTCCCTCTCCACAAGGCCGGCGAGTCGTCATAGATTTGGGAAGTACCTCTACTGACAACAAGATCCTCCCTTCCTTGATTGTCTCGCCAGTTTTCCGATTTGTTGAGGTAAAATCGAGCCACTGTGAGTTTTCCGGTTTGGTGAGTCCAAGATGCTTCCTCATTTCTCCCAAAAACGTGGGTTTTACTTTGGATTTTTTCTTCTTCTTCTTCATCTTTGTTTTCCTGCCCTTGGGTGTCGTCTTCTGCGCACTGCCGCTGGCACCGCCGCCTTCCCGTTCTTCTGCTGAGGAGGGCACGGCTCCGAACAATGACGAAGACTGTCGCCTTCTACCGAGTAAACTGTCTCTCTCTGAAGGTGCACCCTCCCCCTCCTTGGCCCTCCGTTCAGAGTCTCTTTGTCTCCCTCTTCTCCTTCTCTCCGCTTCTACCAGCTGTCTTCCTTCACCACCAAAAAGCTGGTATGTATGGCCGCTATCCTTAAGTGCCCATGCACCGGACAATGCGTCACTAATATCGATCGAACTTTCGCAGAGACAGTCGCTGCTAGTGAAGAGGTCGGCATCCCAGCACTGCAACTTCAAGACTCCCCCACCTTCGGTTAGGGGGCGACCTCGATCTTTCAAAGTCAACGGAAACTTTAACCTGTAGTTGAAAGATCCCTTCCCGCGCTTTGCTAAGAAGTGGGTGTCCGTGCTCTGCCATTTGCTCGAACCGATTTTGCACTTTACGAACAGATCCGACTGGTTGGTGAATGCATCGCCAGCCCTTATTCCATCAACAGACCAGATAATCACGCGGGCTTCAAATTCCTCCTCGGGTGTCGGTGTGATGTCTATGAGTGGGTATAATTTCTCCTCTTCTCCAAGGGGTATAATATCGACCCACATCTTCAAAAAGCCCTGTGCCTGTGTCGTCCTTTCCGCGTGCAGCTGCCTAACTTCCAGCGGTTTGAGCGTTCCGAATCTCTGCCATACTGGGCTAAACAATCGGTAGTCCAATTCAATGGTGCTTCTGCCGATTAGGTCATTCGATCCCAGCTTATCGTAATCCATCACTTCTATCTGCAACTGAGCAGCCCCGGGAACCTTCAAGGTTAAATCCAGACGTTCGAAGAACTCAGGTTTCAACGTCTTGTAATGAGTAGCAGTGTGAACCCAAGGCCCATTCCCAACACGAGCGCGCAAGAATGGGTCGGAACTTCCGTTACTATCTTTTGCGACAAGTGCCCATGCATCCAACAGGTATATACGGACATGGAATCGCTGAGGCTTTGACAGCGATGAAATTAATTTTTCGACGACCTCTTTTTTAGCAGCCCGCTGGTTGTTTCCCCCACTCCCATCGTCGTCGTTAATGATTCGGATGAAGCAATTGAAGCGTCCTGCTTCCTCACTGTGATACTTCTCCAGGGTCCCCCTCTCTCCCAGAGTGTTTTCATTCTTCTTTCCCCTGTAAATGGTGACAATATTGAAGACCGGCCTTGGTTTGAATCCCTTCGTCAAACGCACCCTTCCCCTCAAATACTCCTGTTCGGTGGCCTCTTCCAGCCGATTCCCTTTTTTGCTGAGTTTTTGCATCTGACGTTCTTGCTTGAGAATTTCCTCCTCCTCCTCTTCGGCGCTCCCCCCTTCCCCACGCTCCCCCCCGCCTGCAGATCTAACGTGCTTCTTCAGGCTCATCGTCCCAGTGCCAATATCGCTAACTGAAACGGCCAAAAATGGAGCCAACCTCCAATCGTCCGGAAAGAAAACGTCTCGGAAGACCAATCTATCCCCAAAGTTTGGGTTAAGGACATCGGGACGTGTTGACTTTCTCGTCTTTTGCGACAAACCGCCGCCGACTTTTACCTCAACAAACGGTTTTCTCATGGAAATCCTGCTGGCTGGTCTAAGCTGACGAGCGCCCAAAGCCAGCACTTCAACTGTCCTACTTTTCCCTGGAACTTCGATTTTTCTTACACCCTGCACACCACCTACACTTTCTACGCTCACAGAGCAGAATACTTTTCCTCGTTTAATATCACCGTGTTCTTGGAAGTAGAGCTTGTGCCATGCCAAATCAGAATCACTACCATCCAGTCTAAGCGAGAACCTCCCGACAAAATCATCGCTTTCTAGAACGAATCCGACATCACGATCCCAAATTTTCAACACCACTTCGGGGCGCAACTTCGGATCACAGGGGAGCTCCACATCCTGGAAAGACAGTTCTTCAAACCACTGAGGATTGCGGGTATCATTGCAGACGGTTGTTTCCAATGTTGTCCCTCCCATCGTAACAGCGATGTAGGCATCCAACGCGCCGGTTTTTTGATCCGCAATGGGTAAATCACATCCCTGCAACAAGCGCAACTTGACGCAGAACTTCCTTCTTTCGAGTTGTTTATTTGTCTCGTAATCAATAAAATGTATGTTTGTCGACGAAGGCAACGCAGATGGACGCCGTATTCCTATTTGAAGCAGCAAACTTCCCGGAAAAACCTTGTCAGACAGGGCGTTGATCGCATTGTCTTCCTTCATATTTATCCACGTTGGATGCTCCATCGACGCTGCCAAAAGTTCGCTTGCTTTGAGTCTCAAAAAGCATGCTGGCAAGTTGTTGGCAGTAATCAAACTGACAATGACATCGGGGCAATTGTCGTCTTTCGTTTCGACCGTGAATGCCTTGATCCCCTCCTCGAACCAGCTTGCAATGTTTCCGTACTCGTCACAGCGTCCTTCCAGGGTCTCCGCAAAGAAGCGGCCACAGCTGACCCGGACGACGAATGTGCTCGAAACCTTTGTAGGGAGACTGCTGGCAAGCAACACCCTGGCGTTTATGTGAAATGTAAAGGCCGCATTTATTTCGGGGGCTTTTTGCGGCGAATCGACGACTTCCACATAATTTTTCTGCCTCCTGCCATTTGCTTCGCACTCAGTGAAGGTGCATTCAATGACTCCGCGATATGTGGAGGCCAGCTGATTGAATGAATTCATTCGCTTTTTTGCGCTATTGTTTTTACTTTTTGAATATAAGGCAACTGGAGCGCCGTAGAATGACAGGGGAACATTATTGTATTTGTCCGGTTCCCTCTTAATTCGGCTAATTTTGAGCATTTGACAGTTGGCGATCAGTTTATCATTACTCGTACCTGTTATCGAAGATCTCTTCTCCCAGATTGACAAGCGAACATTGTTTATCAATGATGGGGATTGAATTGCGAGATGAAGGACCTGGTTAACGATCGCGTACCGAGACATGACCTGATTCGCAGTTACTGGATTTGGGTAGGTAGAGATTGGGTTAGTTGCGATTTCCTGATTGCCAACCTCAGCTTTCACATAGATGGAATTGGCTCGCATGATCAACGACTCAATCGACCCAATCTTGATTGTCAAGAACCGCAGGGATTTTATAGCCCCGAGACCGGTGAATAAAGAAACATTCCCCTCCGCCAACGCCTTCCGCTCTCGCTCCAAATCCTTTTCAATGTTGTGGATTCTAGGTTTCTCGTTCGGACCACACACAGTGATGGAGAGTTTGACAAATCCTTGGCAACCTGACTCCTCCTCGTTCTCGCTGTATTGATTCTCTATGGATACATACTGTCGGTAGAGCTCGTGGTGTTCCCGAGAATAAACAGATTCCAGCATATCGCACTGAAAAATGCCAATCAGGTCCCCGACACCATGACCACCCACACTCACATCTGCATCAATCACTGATACGATAATGTTGCTCATCTCAATGTCCGGCATTTTGCATTCACGGAATTCAAAGCGAAAGTGCTCATCAAAAATTGCATTGCGGTCTTTCTTGACGATGCGCGTAGTCTTTCTCAGCTTTCTGCTCCCCATGGTTACGGTAAGTGCACAAACAGGATCGCAAGAACCATCAGGATCCATCGCTCGTAGCTCGTTCGTTTCTATGATGTGCACATATATCAGCCAATCGCCCTCGACAGCCGAATCAATCCGTCGTTGAGCTGCATCATCACTGGCAGTTTGGTCATCGTCAGCACTTTGGAGCGGAGTTGCTGGCTCCTGTTTTGTGGGAGTGCTTAACATGAGTGAAGTTGTCGCTTGCTGGTGCTGGGTCACCTCCGCGGGTAATGCCTGGTACAGTGGATTAGATGTGATTACAACGAGGGATTCCAAGGGAGGAGGGGATAAATACATCATTCATTTGGAATTTGGGGGGCCCCGTTTTTCTCCCCTTGTTGTTCATCTTTCTATTCCCATTTGATATATCACCTAGTGAATTTGTCGGCCTTTATTGTCAAGGAACGTTTGAAAATATGATGATACGACGTGCTGTTCGAACGAACTGTTAAAAATCACTTTTGTGAGTCAGAATTGTTCTCCGTGATGATGCTTTTCTCCTCTTTCCTTTTTGTTCCTTTATTGATTGATCTTTGATGGGAACACATTGGCGAAGAATCGTTAATCGTTGTTTGCCTTAAAAGGACACACTTACCGCATCGCATCGCATCGCATCGCATCGCATCGCATCGCATCGCATCGCATCGCATCGCATCGCATCATAATAAACAGGAAAAAAAAAGTTCATTGCTTTCTTCAACTTGCTGCGTTTTGCACTAAAATTGTTCACTTCTCGGGTGACACTCCCCCCCCCCGCCCCCCATCTGAATCTTCCTATTTCAAGAGATGCGGGTAGAATGATGACAGGACAGTAACAAGAGCTCCGACAATCCCAAGGATAACGCCCAGTCCTATAACTCCTTTGTTGAAAAGCCTCTCCAAGGTAAGCTTTTTGGTCGCGACCTTGCCCTTCGTTGACTTCAGGAACATAATGGATGGGAAGATGTAGATCTGTAGAGGGAGAGGCGAGAGAACGATGTGAGTGAACAAGTCATGTAACAGAAAGCACGCCGGCACTCTGTGAATTTACTTACGATAGCACTGCCCATTAGAGCTCCATTGAAAGATACCACAAAACCTGCGTTTTCGAGTACCAATGCCAGCGCAGTAATGGCGGCAAGACCGACCCTGACGATTTTCTTGTCCAACTCACTCCCTGCATCACCTTCCCTCTTAATCAACGCCAGCAATCCGTTCTTCATTCCAGCGAAAATAAAGGGGTAACTCCCAATGACACTGACACCCATGAGCAGCCTGCCGATATTCATCAGGCCGTCTCGAACGCTGTAATTGTTCAGCACCACCCCCGCGCTGTTGCCTCCGAAAGTATTGAACCCAAAAACCATGATCAGCACGGATGCAACTCCTGTGGCAGCGAATCCAAGGCCGCTGAGTAGCTTGAAGCGCTGAATTGGCAAAGCGAGAAGTTAAAGTTAAAGTTGAAGTTAGGTTAAGTTAAAAAAAAAAGTTGATGTGCCTACCCCCCGAGCACAATGCTGCGCCCCCTTTTGGATGACTAGAAAAGTAACTCACCTCCAAAGTATTGTCTTCCAACTCGTTGAAAAAGCCAGGCGCATTGAAGTGCGCCAAATAGGCCGTCGCTCCCATAGATACCAGCACCAGGATGGAAGGGGAGAGCCAATTGTTAGTAGATCCGAACGAGGGCCGCAGGTGACTTGCGATCGTGTCGATTGCAACGAGGTTTTTCATTCTCAAGCCCATCACAAGGGTAGTAAACGCCACCCCCGCTACCCCTATCACCGAAACTGGCGCCAGCGCGCCGAGGTTCTTCAAATTGCAGAGTGGGTACAACACAAACGTCGACAGCGCCAGAATCGAAGCCTGCCGGCTCGCAAGTCTCCCCGTCAGCCCAGCCGTCTTTGCCAGATTAGAGAAGACGTCCCCAAGCATAATGGAATACGCCACAGCAGCGCCTGCCGGAGTTGCAAAGCACGAGAGAGAGATCAGCCATTTGCTATCCTCTGACACTAATTTCCCCCAAACCTCGGACAAACTGCTACTTTTGGTCTCCTGGCACAACTTTCCAATAGTATAGAACGAATACGATGACAGTACACCCAAGAAGAAAATGACAACCGTCGCAGGAACCAGCGCAGCTGGCGAATCTCCAAAGGCGGCAACCCCCGCAGGAAGAGACAGGACACCAGAACCTACGCATGACTTCACCAGATTGAATGTACTCGAAGTCAGCGATGCGCTGCCTCTCTCACCACCCCCGCGAAAATCACCACCACCGGAAGTAACTCCGGATACCCCATTGCTTGATAGGGTCGACTTGAGGGGCTTTAGACCTGAATTAGAATCAAAATGGAGAGCTGAAACTGGGAAGTTTAAGCAATTCAGGGAGGTGACAGCTATAAACAGTATAACTACGCTGAGAGAGGACATAGGTACACGAAATGAGCCTCGCTCTGTTGTCCAAAATTGATTAACGAGTTTTCGATTTTCTTTTTTCTAAAATTGTTTTTTTTAGTAACAATTCGTCGATAACGTGTATTTCCTTTCCGCCGTAGGCTTCTCCCCTCATATTCGTAAATATATAGAACATAGAATTAACAATAGACATAGGCAGAGACATAGACATCGAAATAACAACAATGGCAGCAAAGAGGACAATCTCTGCTGCTACCAGGCGCCTCCTGAAAGACACGGGGGCCTCTGTCCCAGTAGTATGCGGTCCAATGTATCCTGGCAGCAACCCGGAGCTCGTCGCGGCTGTCAGCCAGGCCGGGGGGTTCGGAGTCGTGCAGCCCATCTCTCTCACCCGCCTGTACAAGCATGATTTCCGAGAGGGCCTTCAGCTGATAAAGAAGCTCACGGACAGGCCCTTCGGCGTGAACATAACAATTTTGCCGAACACCGCTGCGGCGGCGAAATACCGGGGGATGAACGAGGAATTTTTGGAGGTGGCCATCGACGAGGGTGTGAAATTCATTCTGACCTCCCTGGGAAAACCGGATGAAATCGTGAAACGATGCCACCGTGCGAATGTCAAGGTCTACCACGACGTCCATTCTCAGAAAATCGCCCTCCAAGCCGCCGGCGCCGGAGTGGACGGGTTGAACCTGCTGAACGACGACATGGGCGGTCAGACTGGCACTTACTCCGCCTCGGAAATAATTTCCTGCCGTGAGGATATCAACCGTCTGCGCGGCTTCGACGGGGACTTCCCCTTGCTGTGCGCGGGGGGCGTCAGCACTAAGGATGACTTAGAGTCCCGTCTCGAGATTGGGTATGCGGGAGTCCAGTGCGGGACGCGCTTCCTCTGCACCAAGGAGGCTGAGGTCACAGACGCATACAAGAACGCCATCGTAAACTCGACCAGCGACGACATCGTCTGGACGAACAAAATGGCGGGGACAAACTCCAGCGTCATCAATACGCCGCAGGTGTCGGAGGGAGGTTTGAGGGTCGGGTTTCCGTTCAGTGCAATGCTCAAACACCCCTGGACGAAGAGCATCGCCAGGATGTGGTTGTTAAAGGGGGCAATGGAAAAATACGACCAGGCAGCTTTTGACCCCAATGTTCAGTACTGGCAGGCGGGGAAGGGTGTAGATGGAATCGACTCCGTATTATCTTGCGAAGATGTTATCAAGAGCTACGAATGGTGAATGGTCGTAGTGCAGGGGCAGGGGCAGGGACAGGGGCAGGGGCAGGGGCAGGGGCAGGGATATTTTTTGCGCTACCCCTCTTCAGACCGAGAAGGGGGTTCTCGAGAACGGACGCAGTCACTCATCCCACGACTGTCAGTGCAGTGATCTGCCTCCATCATGGCATGGCATGGCATGGACCCCACAATGGCGAAGAAGTACGCCGAAGTCTTGACCAGACCTGATTAGATAAAATGCGAAAATGCGCGTGTTGTAGTAGGGGCCATCGTCCATCGTCCATCGTCCATCATCCATCGTCCATCGTCCATCGTCCATCGTCCGTGCAAATTTTTTAGTTGGTAAAACGATAAAAACAAGAAAGGAAGGGTTGTGTACGGTTGCGCTCCATAAAAAACCCTGCTACTTTTTCTTTTTCCCCAGCGACGCCCGAATCCTCTCGAACTCGTCATCGTCAATGTCCTCCGGTCCCTTCCCTTTCGCCTTCCCCCCCTTCTTGCTCCTCTTGCTCCCGCCGGCGCCGGCGCCGGCGGGGGGATTGTCCCCCCCGTACCTGTTCTCCATGTCGGAGATCATCTTGTCAAAGGGCGTCCTTTGCTTGGCGACGGCGGCGCCGGTCTTCTTCCCGAGGATCGAACGCATGAGATCCTCCGACTCGAGCTCTTCGAGGACGGCCGAAGAGACCTTCGTCCGCCCCCTCTTCTTCTTCCCCTTCCCCTTCCCACCCTCCCCGCCCGCGTCCTCCTCCTTCTCCTTCTCCTTCCCCTTCTCCTTGTACGCCTTGGTCTCCAAAAACTCCCTCATCTTGGGCTCGTCCCTGAGCTCCCCCCTCCCGACGGCGGGCAGGATCCATTCGTCGACCCACCTCGCCTTGTCCCCCTCCCCCGACAGCATGACGCACTCGACCATCCTCCCCAGGTCCCCCCCCGTCGCCCTGTACCACTTCAGAACGTCCCCCCTCTCCTCCTCCGATCCCTTGTACCCGCAAGCGAAACCGTCAATCAGGTCCGACGTTACCCTCTTATAAACCGCCTCAAAGTACTCCCTCCAAACCGCCTCCCCCCCGCCCTCGCCGTCGCCGTCTCCTCCTCCGCCGATCCCCTCCCCGTCGTCGATCTCCCCGCTCTCGTCATACCACCCCCTCCTCCCCTCGTCCCCGAGCACCCCGTACGCCCCCGTTACCGCCTGGAACCGTCCGGTCGCCTCCTCCCTCTCCCCCGGCGGTACCTTGTCCGGGTGGCAGGTAAGGGCGAGACGCCTGTAGGACTTCTTGAGGGCGGACGGGGTGAAGGAGGAGCGGGTGAGGGAGAATATCGAGTACAGATCACAGGAAGGACCGAAGACGGACCAGATTATATCCTGGACACCGCCGCCCATTTTTGGCTTTTTGGGAGAGGGGACGGGGGGGGGCCGGGAACGGGAAAGGAAGAGGAGGAGATCCACAAAGGGTGTTGTTTTATTCGGTGGATTATGCGGAATTGTCTGGATTTGTTTTCTTTGGCGGCAGCGGGGGAAGTTTTCGGGGGGAGTTTTTCTTTTCTGACGCCAACCAACGGTGGTGCCAACGTTCCGACGTCCAAACCTAAAAAAAAAAAATCGTTTCCTTTAAAAAGAACGCACAACACAACACAAAACACACCCCTTCCGATCCGTTTTTTAAAATAATATATAAGCCTCCCCAACAATTCGTCGTCGTCGTTTGTTGTTGTTGTCGTTGTTTTTTCTTTTCTTTTCTTTTTCCGTTAGGTCACAGCACGACCTCCCTCCTAATAACCGTAAGTTCCACTCCCTCCTCCCTCCCCTCCGTCCTCATCGCGGTTGTGGTGGTGGTGGTGGTTGCGTTGTCGTCATGGTGTCGGTCGCGGTCGCGGTTCCGGTTACGATTGTCGCCCCCGTCGTCGTCGTCGTGGTGGTCGTCTCGTATACCACCGGCGCCTCCCTCCTCCCCTCCCCCCCCCATTGTGCTCTCGTCAACCGAGTCCAACCGTTCCCT
>ERZ651776.1493-NODE-1493-length-27746-cov-3.529257_pt1 | contig 27746 bp, 26 predicted proteins | sample MGYA00514761_ERZ651776 | MGnify/ENA metagenome assembly ERZ651776 | reverse complement strand
CTGTGCTCAACGGAATCTTCGCCATTGGCCAAGGCTCCTAGGTCAATGGGTGCTGAAGCCTCTTCTTTATTTGACATACGTCAACTCCAAATCATCGATTAAAAATGGCCACCGTTTTTTCAATCAGCGAGCCAAGTAAATTATTTAACCTACAGCTTAGTTCAATAATTCAAACCTGCATGGAGAATTTTCAGTTTTGCTGAAATTTTTTAGACTAAAACGCAATAAAGCAATTTGGTAGTTTTGGGCACCTAAAAGCAAAAAAAAAGCGCCTTAGAGACCTAAGACGCTTCACGTAAAATACGCAATAAGAGAGTTACATTACAAGTTACTTGGCACTGGCAAATTCAGGATAAGCTTCCATTCCACATTCAGACATATCCACACCTTCGATCTCTTCTTCTTCAGTGACACGAATACCCATAACGGCTTTCAGTGCAAACCAAACGATAGCGGAGGTAGCGAATACCCATATGAAGATGACTAGCAAGCCAATTAATTGGCCCATGAATGTTGCATCAGGGTCTGAGAACAATACAGCGAAGATACCAAAGATACCTACGGTACCGTGCACTGAGATAGCACCAACCGGGTCATCAATCTTGAACTTGTCTAGAGTGATGATGCTGAATACAACAATGATGCCGCCCATGGAATTGCCGTGACCGCCCAGGAACTTGGTAGCGGAGTGGACGACGATATCCGCTCCGTGCTCCAGTGGGCGAAGCAGGTAGGGGCTTGCAACCGTGTTGTCGACAATCAGCGGGAGCCCGTTCGAGTGAGCAACCCCAGAGACACCCTCGATGTCAAGGATGTTGATCCGAGGGTTGGCAATGGTTTCCCCGAAAAAAGCTTTGGTGTTGGGCTGAACTGCCGCCTGCCACGCTTCGAGGTCGTCCTGGTCGTTCACGAAGGTGACATTAATCCCAAGCTTCGGCAACGTGTATTTGAACAGGTTGTAGGTTCCGCCATACACGGAAGACGAGCTCACAATGTGGTCACCGGAGTGCGCGATATTCAAAATCGCGTTGGTCGTGTGCAGGTACCGCCATAACAGCGCCTGAGCCGTAATGCATTAATACAAAGTTAGCGACCCAAATTGGTACTTGCTCGCCCGTTAATGGGTGAGTTGCGTAAAAGCCTGTTGCTATGCCTTTTTTCTCCATTGTTGCCATGTCTGCTTCGGCAACTTTGGTGTTTTTGCATTCTTCAACAAACATTGCAATAGCGTCGCTATTTTTAGCGGCTTCTTGCGCAATAGGGTGACCACCAGCAACAGCAACATACGTAACACCCATAAAGGTATCTGGACGTGTTGTGTATACGCTAAATGTTTCGTCGTTATCGGTGCGTTTAAATTCAATATCACACCCTTCAAAATCTTTTGCTGTTAGCTCCTCACTTGGGTCAATATTGTTTTTCATTAACTCAACTCTTTCAGCGTTAATGTCAAAACCAACAACTTTAATTTTTCGAGCAAATTCTAATGCTATTGGCAGTCCAACATAGCCAAGACCAATAACTCCTAATTTACTTTGCTTGTTTATTATTTTTTCTACAATCATGTTAGTTTAATTTCTTTACAGTACCGTCAATTAATTCATATTTTTCTTTTGATTCTTCACAAGTTGCCTCTCCATTTTCATCGAAGACTAATCGAGAACCATATTCACTCATCCAGCCGATTTGTTTAGAGGGATTACCAACTACAAGTGCATAATCAGGCACTGCTTTTGTTACTACTGAGCCAGCTCCAATAAAAGCAAACTTCCCAATGTCGTTTCCACAAACTACCGTTGCATTTGCCCCAATTGAGGCTCCTTTCTTTACAAGGGTCTTTTCGTATTGCCCCCTTCTATTTACCGCACTTCTGGGATTGTTAACATTGGTAAATACCATTGAAGGGCCAAGAAAAACATCATCCTCGCAAATAACTCCCGTATATATCGAAACATTATTCTGGATCTTTACATTTCGACCTAGAATTACGTCAGGAGAAATCACACAATTCTGCCCAATATTGCAATTTTCGCCGATAATACAATCCTTCATTATATGAGAAAAATGCCAAATTTTGGCTCCTTCGCCAATTTGACAACCTACATCAATTACAGCAGTTTCATGACTAAAATATTCCATTTTATTTTTTAATATAATCGGTAAAATCATTATGCTCAGTTTTGTATAATTCTTCTGAACTCAATGATTTGAAAAAGTCATAGGTTATTTTTAATCCTTCAGATCTATTAACTTTCGGCTCCCAACCCAAAATATTTTTTGCTTTTGTAATGTCTGGTTGTCTTTGTTTAGGATCGTTTACAGGCAAATCTTCGTAGATAACCTTCTGATCTGTATTGGTTAATTTTATTATTTCTTCTGCAAAATCCCCTATTGTGATTTCATCTGGGTTTCCAATATTCATTGGCTGAGTGTAATCTGAAAGCAGTAAACGATAAATTCCTTCGACTAAATCATCGACATAGCAAAAAGAACGAGTTTGTGAACCATCTCCAAATACCGTGAGAGACTCACCTCTTAGCGCCTGACCAATAAATGCGGGTAGTACTCTTCCATCATTTAATCGCATTCGAGGGCCATAAGTATTAAAGATTCTCACAATTCTGGTTTCTACACCATGAAAATTGTGATAGGCCATTGTTATTGCTTCTTGAAAGCGTTTAGCCTCGTCGTAAACCCCGCGAGGGCCTACTGGGTTAACATTTCCCCAATATTCTTCAGGCTGAGGATGAACCGTTGGGTCGCCATATACTTCGCTTGTACTTGCGACAATAATCCGTGCATTTTTAGCCTTAGCTAAGCCTAATAAATTGTGAGTTCCTAAAGAGCCTACTTTCAGGGTTTGAATTGGTATTTTTAAATAATCTATAGGGCTCGCAGGAGAAGCAAAATGAAGGATATATTTTAGTTCTCCGGGAACATTGACAAAGTCAGATACGTCGTGATTTGAGAATACAAAATTCTCGTTCAACATCAAATGTTCAATGTTGGTCAGATTTCCTGTGATAAGGTTATCCATTCCAATAACTCGATACCCTTCATCTAAAAATCGCTCACAAAGGTGAGAGCCTAAAAATCCCGCTGCACCGGTTATTAAAACTTGTTCCATTATCGTCCTATGCTAAAATAATTAAAACCTTTTTCTTTCATTTCTTCTATATCGTAAAGATTACGACCATCAAAAATAGATTTCGAGGAAATCCCAGTGCTTAATTGGTCAAAATCAGGAGTTCTAAATACCTGCCATTCAGTGCAAATAAGTAAAGCATCACAATTCTCGATTGCTTCATTTTGACTACCAGCAAAGGTTATTTTATTGCCATAAATTGCTTTTACATTATCCATCGCTTCCGGATCAAATGCGGTTACTTCAGCACCTGCTTTCAGTAATAAATCAATATTATAAAGCGCTGGAGCTTCTCTGATATCATCCGTATTTGGTTTAAAGGCAAGGCCCCAAATTGCAATTTTCTTTCCTTTTAAATCATGGTTGAAATAGGCATTGATGCGCGGAAATAAAATAGTTTTTTGAATTTGGTTTACTTCCATTACCGCATCTAGAATTTGGAAATTGTAGTCGACCTCATTCGAAGATTTCACTAAAGCTTGTACATCTTTTGGAAAACAGCTTCCTCCATAACCAATGCCTGGAAATAAAAACCGCTTTCCAATTCTAGTGTCAGACCCCATGCCCATGCGCACTTGGTCCACATCAGCTCCAACTTTTTCGCAAATATTTGCGATTTCGTTCATAAATGTAATCTTGGTAGCTAAGAATGAATTTGCGGCATATTTTGTCAATTCAGCAGATTTTTCATCCATGTAAATGATTGGATTTCCTTGCCTTACAAACGGTTTGTATAAGTCGTCCATGTGCTTTTTGGCCTTTTCAGAGGATAACCCAATAACAACACGGTCTGGTTTCATAAAATCATCAACCGCAAAGCCTTCTCTCAAGAATTCAGGGTTAGAAACCACATCAAACTCACATTGAGCATTTTTAGCAATTGCCGCTATTACTTTTTCAGCGGTGCCAACAGGAACGGTACTCTTGTCTATAATTACTTTATAGTCGGTAATTATTTTTCCTAATTCATCAGCAACTCCAAGAATATACGATAAATCAGCAGACCCGTCTTCTCCCGGAGGAGTTGGCAAGGCTAAGAATACATATAAACACTCATCAATTGCTGATTTTAAATCAGTAGTAAAACTCAGTCTTCCTTGTGCAATATTTCGCTCAAATAATAACTCTAAACCCGGCTCATAAATTGGAACCTGGCCATTTTTCATTTTTTCAACTTTCTTGGCGTCAATATCAACGCAAATAACATGGTTTCCAGTTTCAGCTAGACAAGTTCCTGTTACTAAACCAACGTACCCTGTGCCAACTACAGCTACTTTCATTCTTCTTTATTTTTTAAGGTTATTGATCTAAAAATTCGATTACCGAAGAGGTAATGAATTCTAGTTGTTCGTCATCTAATTCGGTGTGCATTGGTAATGAAATCACCTTTAACTTTAAATAATCTGTATTTTCTAAAGAAACTCGCTCTTCAAACTTGCCCTCAAAAGACTTTTGTTCGTGCACGGGTAAGGGGTAGTAAATATTAGATGGGATTCCTTTTTTGTCCAAGTGATTCATTAAATCATTGCGATCTACACCATTTAGAATAAGGGTGTACTGGTGAAATCCATGATCAGAATAGTTAGCAGTTTTTGGCACCGTTAGTTCTGGGCGCTCTGAAAACTCGTTGTTGTAAAAGCTAGCAGCTTTATTTCTATCTGCAAGGTAAGTGTCTAAATGTTTGAGTTTAATGCGCAGTATTGCTGCTTGTATAGAGTCTAAGCGACTGTTTACACCAATTACATCATGATAGTATCTTTTACTTTGACCGTGATTTGAAACCATTCGAATCATTGCAGCTAAATCGTCGTCATTAGTCATTATCGCCCCACCGTCTCCATAACATCCGAGATTTTTGGAAGGGAAAAATGAAGTAGTTCCAACAGTGCCTATAGTTCCCGCTTTTTTTGAAACCCCATCCTTTCCTTTGTAGTTCGAGCCAATACCTTGAGCAGTATCTTCTATTACTGCGATACCATGTTCGTTGGCAATTTCCATAATCTCTTCCATAGGAGCACAATGTCCATATAAATGAACGGGTACAATAGCTTTTGTCTTAGGAGAAATTGCAGCTTTTAAGGAATCAGGATCCATGCAAAAAGTTTCTTTATCGACATCTACAAAAACTGGAGTAAGGTTTAAAAGTCCAATTACTTCAGCAGTTGCTATGTATGTAAAACTTGGCGATATTACTTCGTCACCAGGCTTTAGCCCAAGGGCCATTAAAGAAATCTGCAGGGCATCTGTGCCATTTGCCACAGGAATAACATGTTTTACATTTAAGTAACTTTCAAATTCAGTTTGGAATGATTTTACCTCTGGACCATTTATAAATGCTGTTGATTTTAGCACATTAAGTACAGCTGTATTTACCTCATTTTCAATCTTTTCGTACTGCGTTTTGAGGTCAACAAGTTGTAAGTTTTTCATTGAAAATATTTGCGTAGAATAAAGCTGCGAATATAATTAAATTTGCACCCTTCAAAGTGCATTAACTCCCGAAAAACTTGGTTACTCCGTACATTTTTAAATATTTATTAAAGCTGGTTTTTTGTCTCTTACTTCTTATTGCGGTAGCTTCAAAGACCAAGGCTCAAAAAAGTATTTCAGATTCTTCGATAAGTGTTTCTCATATCGACTTCATGTATTCTTTGCAAATTCCTTCTGCAGATTTAGCAGATCGTTTTGGTTTTTTTCATGGCATTGGAGGTGGCTTTTTTTATAAATCAAGTAACAATTTTGAATATGGAGGAGGAGCAACATTTTTATTTGGAAACCAGTTGCGAGAGCGATCAATTATTGATAATTTACTGACTCAAAATAGCACTATATTGGATAGCGATGGAAGAGCGGCAAATTTATTGGTATCGATGAGAGGTTGGCAAGTTCGGGGCAATATCGGGAAGGTTTTTTCATTTAATAGACCAAACCCAAACTCCGGTGTTTTAGTCAGACTCGGCATTGGATTTATGCAGCATAAAATTCGTGTTGAGGATAGGCAGGTTAATACTCCGCAGTTGGCTTGGCCTTATCAAAAAGGTTACGATAGACTATCCAACGGGTTGATGCTGACTCAGTTTGTTGGTTACCAAATTTATAGTAACACTAAACTTGTGAATTTTTATGCTGGAATTGAGTTTAATGAGGCATTTACAAAAAATCGAAGAGCTTATAATTTTAGCGAAAAAAGACAAGATACTGATGCAAGATTTGACAGCTCTATAGGGTTTAAATTTGGTTGGATGATTCCTATTTATAAACGCGCACCAAAGGATTTCTATTTCGAATAGCCTATCAAAACAATTTATTCAATAATAGTTAGGGCTTATGGATTAGCAGTTAGAATAGCTGGGTTATTTGGCAATTCAAAAGCTAATCATTGGATAGAAGGAAGGCGAAATTGGTATTCAATTTTAGAGAATAAACTAGCTCAAAATAATAAGCCTGTAATTTGGATTCACGCTTCATCTACAGGCGAGTTTGAGCAGGGAAGAACGGTGATTGTAGGGCTTAGAAAAGCTAATCCAGATCATTTCTTCCTATTAACCTTCTTTTCTCCAAGTGGCTTTATAGAATACAATGATTATGAGTACGTTGATGCGGTAAATTACCTGCCTTTAGATAGTAAATTGAATGCTTCTTTGTTCATAACCGCCGTAAACCCAAAAATCGCAGTATTTATAAAATACGAGTTTTGGTATTTTTACTTTGAGGCACTTGCAGAGCGAGATATTCCACTTTTTATGGTGTCGGCTAAATTGACTAAAAACCACCTATTTTTTAAATGGTATGGTGGTTCTTATAGAAAGGTCTTACAGCTTCCTACATTGTTTTTTGCACAAGATAATTCGACCAAGTTGTTGCTTAAAGAATTAGAAGTAGAAAATATAATAGTGACTGGAGATACCAGGATAGATAGAGTGCTAGAAGTTGAGCAAGCTGGAAAGTCTAATAAAATTGTTGAGTGGTTTCTTAAGAAAGAAAAAGCTGTAATTGTTGGTAGCTCATGGTCTGTTGAAGAAAAAATAATTACCAAATGGTTAAACCTATCTTCTTATTCTGGTAAGGTAATTATAGCTCCTCATGAAATTGATGAGCAACATATTACTGACTTTTCGAATTCTTTGAAAGTGAAATCAATTAGATATACGCAGGCAGATACACAGAGAACTGAACCGGAAGCACAAGTGTTGATTATTGATTGTATTGGGGTCTTAAGAGAAATTTATAGTTACGGTTCATGGGCACTTATAGGAGGTGGGTTTTCAGACGGAATTCATAACATACTTGAGCCTACTGTATTTGGATTGCCAGTCGTTTTCGGGCCGAATTATAAAAAGTTTGTCGAGGCTGTAGATCTTATCGATCAAGGCGGGGCTATTTCCATTAAGAATTATGCTGAATTCAATGAACAGTCTAAGAAGTTAAGGAACTTTGAGGTTCTAACTAAACGCTCAAAAATTTGCAAGACCTACATCGAAAATAATCATGGAGCCTCGGCTAAAGTTATACATCAAATAAATCAATATTTATAATATGAAGTTATTTATGATTTTTATTGGAGGTGGTGCCGGAAGTATGCTAAGATATGGTGTTGGTATTTTGTTTTCTGCTAAGTCCAGTTTTCATCCTTTACTAGCGACATTATCCGTTAATGCTATTGGGTCCTTGATTTTAGGGGTTTTGGTGGCTTATTTTACAAAGCAAAACCTCCAGAATGAAAATATTGCATTAGCATTAACTATCGGTCTATGTGGAGGATTCACTACGTTCTCTACTTTTTCTCTAGAGGTATTTAATTTATTGAGGTCAGGCGATTTTTTGCAAGCAGGTATTTATATTTTGGTGTCGATACTGGTCTCGGTTGCGCTACTTTTTTGTGGTTGGAAACTGTTCGCTTAAAAATGTCAGGTGATTAACAATCATTGTCGAGATTAATCGTTAGCCTCTTTTGTGCGTTAAAAAGTAATACTGAACATATTTGATTGCACATTAATATTTTTTTATCCAGTAAGATGAACTCTAAAGGTTTTATTAAAGCTACTCTCAATATTACGATTTCAAAAGACAAAAAAAAGGCTTGTCAAATTTGACAAGCCTTTCAATAAAGTATATATAAAGTATCGTTTAAACGACTTTCACATCTACCGCGTTTAAACCTTTACGACCTTCTTCTACATCGTAGCTTACTTTGTCGCCATCTTTGATTTCGTCTACTAATCCATTTGCGTGTACAAATACATCTTTACCACCGTCATCTGGTGTAATGAATCCAAATCCTTTAGAATCATTGAAAAATTTTACTGTTCCTTCACTCATAACTTAAATATTAATAAGCTGCAAAGATATGTTTTTCAATCAATTATCCATGCTATTTAAAAAAAGAAGTTAGAATTTAAATTAAAAGGTCTAATTTGAGTCAGTTGAATACAAGTTTCTGTTGTGGAAATGGCTTGAATACTGCGTTTTGTATTTAACCTTCTATATTATTAGTTTGCTCTATGTTGTTACTTTAATATTTACTCATTCTTCTTTTTTCTTTTTTAAATATAAGGTACAGAGCTAAAATGTGTTGTACTTTAACCTCTTGATCCTTACCTTTCTGGTATTAGCAGAGTTTTTTTGCGTCCGTTTAAAAAATTCATAAAAGCACATTTTTTCGGGTACTGATTGGTATTCACCTTCACTAACTATCTGTATTTACAAGGATTGAATACTGAGGGAATTTTATGAAAATTTGGGCAAAAAAAAGCCCTTCGCTAACGAAGGGCTTTAGTACCCGGAGCCGGGATCGAACCGGCACGGCCGCGATGGCCACAGGATTTTAAGTCCTGCGTGTCTACCAATTCCACCACCCGGGCGTGATGAATATTCTAAAGAACATTGTTTCGCGCTTTTAGCAAAACATATGAGGCTGCCAAAGCAGCCTCTTTTGAGCGAAAGACGGGATTCGAACCCGCGACCCCGACCTTGGCAAGGTCGTGCTCTACCAGCTGAGCTACTTTCGCCTATCGGTCGGCAAAATTATGTAAAATATTAAACCGTCAAAGGAATTTAGCCTTTCAATAAACTTTTTATTTCATTCAGTTTTAAAAGTGCCTCTACAGGCGTTAACATATCTATATCCGTACCCAGTATTTCTTCTTTAATTTGCGATAGAGTAGGGTCATCCAATTGGAAGAAACTCATTTGTAAGTTAGGCTCAACTTGGATATTTTTCTCCTCACTGGAATGACTTTTTTCTAGACCAGAAAGAATTTTATTAGCTTTATTTAGAACCTTAATAGGCATTCCTGCCATTTTTGCAACATGAATTCCAAAACTATGTTCACTGCCTCCAGGAATTATTTTTCTTAAGAAAATAACTTGTTTATTATGTTCTTTAATCGATACATTATAGTTTTTTATTCGTTTATGTGTTTTACACATATCATTCAGTTCATGGTAATGTGTAGCGAATAAAGTCTTTGGATTTGATTTGTGATCGTGCAAGAACTCTGCAATTGCCCAGGCAATTGAAATACCGTCGTATGTGCTTGTTCCTCTGCCAATTTCATCGAGAATAATCATACTGCGTTCTGTAATGTTATTGAGAATGCTAGCAGTTTCATTCATTTCCATCATAAAGGTAGACTCGCCCTGCGAAATATTATCACTTGCTCCTACACGGGTAAATATTTTGTCTACCAAGCCAATTTCAGCAGCTTTTGCGGGAACGAAACTTCCAATTTGAGCAAGTAAAACAATTAATGCATTCTGCCTTAAGTATGCAGATTTACCAGCCATATTTGGCCCCGTAATCATTAAAATTTGCTGACTTTTTCTATCTAGGATTAAATCGTTTGTAACATATTCCTCTCCAATAGGAAGCATTTTTTCAATTACCGGATGTCGACCATCTTGTATGGCAAGGTCAAATCCATCATTAATTTGTGGTTGTGTATAATGTTCTTGAATTGCATGATTAGCAAATGAAAGTAGAGTATCTAATTGGGCAATTATCTCCGAGTTCTGTTGTATAGCTTTTGTGTAACCTGAAACTGTGGTAACCAAATCGCTATAAAGGTTAAACTCTAGAACAGCGATTTTCTCTTCTGCACCTAATATTTTTGTTTCGTACGTTTTTAATTCTTCTGTGATGTATCTCTCTGAGCCAGTTAATGTTTGTTTTCTCAACCATTCAACGGGTACTTTTTCTTTGTGCGCATGGGTGACTTCAAGAAAATAACCGAAAACATTATTAAAGCCAACTTTAAGGCTCGAAATACCCGTTTTTTCTATTTCACGTTCTTGGATTTTTATTAAATGAGACTTTCCAGAATTCATAAGTTCGCGAAGCTCGTCGAGTTCGTCATTCACGCCTGCTTGAATAACGTTTCCTTTTGAAAGTTGAACGGGAGCATCAGGATGTAATGTTTTTTGAATTCGTTCTGTGATTTCTTGACAAAGGTTTAATTGGTCGGAATGTATTTTTAAAACTTTATGATTGCTTGCGTTAAGCTTATTTTTTAGTTTGGGTATAAACTCTAGTCCTTTAAATAAATAGAGTAGTTCTCTGGGGTTTACACGACCAAAAGATACTTTAGATATCAACCGTTCAAGGTCACCCAGATTTTTGAACTCTGCGGATAACCATTCATTCAATTCATCATTCTTCATAAAGCAAGAAACCACTTCTAAGCGCTTTTCGATAATAGTTTTGTCTTTTAAAGGCAGTGCCAACCAGCGCTTTAGGAGCCGAGCGCCCATAGGTGTAACGCATTTATCGATAGTTTCAATTAGAGACTGCCCATTTGGAGAACTTGCTTTAAAAAGTTCTAGGTTTCTGATTGTAAACCGGTCAAGCCAAACGTATTTATCCGATTCAATACGACTGATTTTTGATATGTGTTGAATTTGGTGATGTTCTGTTTCGGTTAAATAAGAAAATACTGACCCCGCAGCGATTACACCTGCAGACATGTCTTCGATTCCAAATCCCTTTAAAGAAGCGGTCTTAAAATGTTCTTTTAATCGTGTTTCGGCATTATTAAAATCAAAGGCCCAATCTTCTAACTGAAAGGTATTGAAATCTGTACCAAAGCTTTCTTCGAACGAAACCTTTTTACTGCGCTGATGCAGCACCTCATTTGGCTCAAAACTTTGTAATAACTTATCTATGTATGCAATTGAGCCTTCAGCAACTAAAAACTCCCCGGTTGAGATATCCAAGAAGGAAACTCCTGCAGTTTTTTTATCTAGATAAACAGCTGCTAAAAAATTATTTGAATTGTGATCGTAGGTCTTATCGTTGTACGAAACGCCAGGAGTTACTAACTCAGTTACTCCGCGTTTTACAATATTTTTAGTCTGTTTGGGATCTTCTAGTTGGTCACATATTGCAACTCGTTGTCCTGCTCTTACTAATTTGGGTAGATAAGTATCTAGGGAGTGGTGAGGGAAGCCAGCCAACTCAATATGAGAAGCACTGCCATTTTTACGCTTGGTAAGAATGATTCCTAAAATTTTTGATGCAGTAATAGCATCTGCACCAAAGGTTTCGTAAAAGTCACCAACGCGAAAAAGTAACAAGGCTGTAGGGTGTTTAGCCTTGATTTGATTGTACTGTTTCATGAGCGGAGTTTCGCTCGATTTTTTACTACTAGCCACTTAAATTCTTATAATTTGGAAAATCTAAGTTACATACACTTGCAAAGTAAGAGTACCTTTGCAAACTCATTGTTTCCAACAATTATGAACAAGAAACTCAAACTAGAAGAGTTAAATCGGAAAACTGTTTCGGAGTTTAAAAATGCTTGTAAAAGTCCGATAATTATGGTTCTTGATAATATCAGAAGCGCTTTTAATATTGGGTCAATCTTTAGGACTGCAGATGCATTAGGTATAGAGGCGGTGTATTTGTGCGGAATAACAGCTACTCCGCCTCATAGAGAGATTTATAAAACAGCATTAGGAGCATCTGAATCAGTTGATTGGGAGTATTATGAAAGTACTCTTAATGCAGTTTCTGAGCTTCAGAATAAGGGATTTAAGGTTCTTTCGTTAGAGCAGGTGGAAAATAGTTTGATGCTTGATAAGTTTAAACCAATCAAAGAAACTCGATATGCTTTGGTAGTTGGAAATGAGGTTCAAGGAGTGCAGCAAGAGGTCATCGATACTAGTGATGTATGCCTTGAAATCCCCCAATATGGTACAAAGCACTCCTACAATGTATCTGTAAGTGCTGGAATTGCACTCTGGGATATTACTGGAAAAATAAAAAGAGCTTAATTTATTAAGCCCTTTCCATTATTTTATATAAAGTTTCAATTATTTTTTGGTACAAGTCCAGCCGTTTCGATCGTACATTTCTAATACGTGATCATACTGCTTTCCTTTTTGGCAAACATCATCGCTTACCAATTCTCCTTGTTCTGGATCGTTAAATGTACAAGTGGAGCATTTTTCACATGAAGAAAGGCTAACTAAACTTCCAACGGCAAACAAAAACAATAATTTTTTCATAATTCTTTTACTGGAGGGACAAATATAGTAATATAGGTTTTGTTTTCGCACGGGGGCAAAAAAAAAGGCGCCTGAAGCGCCTTTTTTTAATAAGTATTCAATATGCTATTTTGCTGCAAAATCAGCATCCGTTCTGAATTTCAAGAATTCTGCGTCATTCATAGCTTTAGTTTTCAAGTTCGAATCTTTAGCAATTGCAGATTTTAAGTTATTGTTCATTAACTCCTTATTAGCTGTTCGAGCTCCGATAATAGCTTTTAGGTAATATCCCTCCGCACTATCCTTTGCTTCAGAAGCTTCAATTGCTTTAAGCGCTCCTTCGTTATCACCGTTCAAAACTTTCGCTAATGCTGAATTAAAAGTGTTTTCAGAGCCAAATTTACTAACAGCGTCGCTATAATCAGCTTGTTTGACAGCAACAATTCCTTTGTTATAGTTAACCTCAGCACCGGCACCAGAAGCTGCGCTAAACATTTCTTTAGCTTCAGAAACATCTCCACCAAATAAAGCCACAACACCTTGGTTGTTGCTTACCGTTGCATTTTTGTTAACTCCAGCGGCCGCATCAAACTCAGTTTTAGCAGCAGTCATGTCATTTTTTAGAACATAGATATAGCCAACATTGTTATGACCTCTCCAATCTTTTGGATACTGTGTCTTGGCCAATTTGTAAACTCTCATTTTTTCTTCTAAATCATTTGATAGAGTAGCAGCATAAAGCAATTCTTCTATACTAAGCACTGAAGGATCAGATTTAGTCAATTGAGTAATTTCTTCATTAGTTCGCGCCATTTCGTCAGCGTTAATTGTGATGTTAGACCTTCTTAACTGAGGTAGAATTTTATCAGCGATTTCCACATATGTTGCTGCTAAATTTTTGATTTCAGTTTCGCGCTTTTCGCCATCACTTGACATACTAAGAATTCTAATTATTAACTCCTTGTCCTTTATGTCAGAAGCATTCATTGCGGTTTTAAAGCCTTCCCAATCTTCGCCTTTTCCATTTTCAGTAATAAAGCCTTCGGTTTTAGCAGCCTCAACTTTGTTTTTCTTTAAAATTTTGCCAATTGAGTTTCCGGCTGTTTTTGCACGGTTATTAGCAAGGTTATCATTAATAGTTAATTCTCCATCTGGAGAAGCATAAGCATCAATAGTTACACCTTTAAATACAAATTCATTTGCAACTGCATTTTCAACAAAAGCCTTAAGAGCTTTCATGTCTTCATCAGAAAGTTCAGAAGAACGAACGTTTGATTGTTGAATCAAATAATTGATATCAGCTTTTACAGAGCGAGGAATTACTTTTTTGAAGTTGTCTTTTCCTAAAATAGGACGTGCATCAGTCTGCGCCATTGTTGAAGTGGTAATTGTACCATCGGCAATTTTTACCGTTTCAAACTCTTTGGTTTTAGTTTTATAACCGGCAACAGCTACAATTGTCATTGTTACATTTTCCATTGCTGCATCATATGGGATTTTGTCGGTATAACTAACTGTTCCACCTTTTTCAAAATCTACTTTTTGACCATCGCCGTCAGCTTCGACTCCAATCATTTTTAATTCTTTAAACTCTTTTACAACCTCACCGTCTGAATTCTTAAGTACAGGTTTAGCAGACATAGTAGCCAGCTTGTGAAAGAAATTTGGTGGAAATTTCGCCGATATGGACACTTCAACACTGTCTGCGTGAACCTCTAGCGGGTTGGGCACAACATTGTATTTAATGTTTTCAGCGTATTTACTCATTTTATTTAATGGGTTACATGCCATTAAACTTGTAACTGCGATGGCTGCTATCGCGATACTTTTTAAACTTAGTTTCTTCATGATGTAAAGCTTGTGATAAGCGTTATAGATTTCTTTCAAATTTTATTGAGGTGCAATAATAATTAAATGTTTCGGTTCAAGCTATATGTTAGCCTTTTAGCTATTGCGTTTTATCGCAAATTTATTGGGTGTAAACCAATTTTGAACGGCTTATTTATTAATTCGACAAAATATTCGATTAAAGTTGGGTCTTCTACGAAATCAATTTCGTTTGTATTTATGAATAAAACTGGATATTGGTTTTGTTGCTTGAAGTAAGTAATGTAGTTGTTGTAAATATCTTCTAAATACTCTGCCTTAATATCTTGTTCATAGTCTCGTGCTCTTTTCCCAATGTTTGAAAGCAAGTGTTTTGAATCTTTATGAAGATAAATTATCAGATCGGGCTTAGGAATAGACTTTTGGATAATGTCATATAATTTCCTGTAAAGCTGAATAGATTGATCATCTAAGTTGTTTTTTGAGAATATTAAACACTTTTCAATCATATAATCTGAAAACATGAATTCTTGAAATAAATCACGGTTTTGAATTTCTGTTTGAATTTGTTGAAATCGCTCGGCTAGAAAACTAAGCTCCAATTGAAATGCGTATCTGGAAGGATCTTTATAGAATTTTTTCAAAAATGGATTTTCCTCAAACTCCTCAAGCATTAGTTTTCCACCCAACTTTTCACTCAGCAACTTTGCAAGGGAAGTTTTACCACTTCCAATATTCCCTTCTATAATTATATAATTGTTAGTCATTAGTTATTCAAGAATCTTCAAAACTACTTTATCTTCAAGCGAGTTGAGGATTTTGGATACTGATTTTGAACAATTGGGAAGCATAAGATTAGGCGCAATGTCTGCCAAGGGCTCAAGTACAAATTGTCTCTTGTGCGCATAAGGATGGGGCAGAATTAATTCATGGGTTGAAAATACTAAGCCATCAAAATCAATAATATCGAGATCGATAATTCTTGGTCCCCATTTTTCTGTTCTAATTCGACCTAATTGATTCTCAATATTTTGCAGAGCAAGCAAACACGATTGAGGTGATAATTCAGTGTTAATTTTGATGATTCCATTTTTAAAATCGGGCTGATCAGTTTTACCCCAAGCCGGCGTTTGGTATGTTTTAGATTTTTGAATAATACTTCCTACAGAGTTTTCAATTAAAAGAAACACTTTTTCTTTAACCTCCTCCCAGTTTCCCATGTTAGATCCATACGCGATATACACCGTTTGTTTCTTTTTGTTTTCCATCAATCCTATTCTATCCTATTTCATAAAGAGTAATTTCCTCTGATGTAATATAGTCAACTACTAATTGCAAAGCTGCAATACCTTTGGCTCAAAATTAAATTGAAAAAAGAATGAAACAGTTTTTTAAAATAGTATTTGCTTCAATGATTGGATTTGGAGTTACATTGTTTTTAGGAATAATGATAATAATTGGTGTTGTAGCTGCAATGTCAGGAGGTGATAAAGATGAAAAGAATTTAGAAGTAAAGGAGAACTCCGTGCTTCATCTTGATTTCAGTGGTGGGCTAGTAGATCGAGGATCAGATAACCCTTTCGAAACATTTGATTTTAATACGATGCAGTCAAACAAAAAATTGAGTTTGAAAGAAGTATTAGATAATTTAAAAAAGGCTAAAGCTGATGATAAAATTGAAGGTGCTTTTTTGGATTTAAAAGGTGTAAGTATGAATATGGCCAACCTTGATGAAGTAAGAGAAGGATTGGAAGACTTTAAAACTTCAGGAAAATGGATTGTTGCATATGGTCAAGATATTAGCCAAGGCACCTATTATTTAGCAAGCGTTGCAGATCAAATTTATGTTTACCCAGAGGGTGGTGTTGAATTTAATGGCCTTATGTCTGAAATTATGTTCTTTAAAGGAATGTTAGAAAAGCTAGAAGTAGAAGTTCAAATTATAAGAGGTAAAAATAATAAGTTCAAAAGTGCTGTTGAGCCATTCATGTATGATAAAATGAGTGACCCAAACCGCGAACAATTGAATAAACTGCTTTCAACGATTTGGGAAAACTGGACGGAGAAAATTTCTGAATCAAGAGGAATTACTGTTGCGTCTCTTAATGAGTATGCGGATAGTCTAAGAGCTTTTGATCCTTCAAATGCTATTGCATATAAACTTGTTGACGGACTGTTGTTTGGAGATCAGGTTTTAGATACGCTGAGAGCTAAGCTGGATGTTAAAACCAATCATGATATCAACTTTGTTTCATTATCCAAGTACACACGCGCTCCAGAAAAATTTGAAGATGGAGCCCCAAAACCATGGGAGCTAAAAGATAAAATTGCTATAATTTACGGCGCAGGCGAAATAAGAAGTGGCAAAAGTGACCAACAAACAATGGGTTCTAAAACCATTGTAAAAGCAATAAGAGCTGCAAGAGAAGATTCTTCAATTAAAGCGATTGTGTTTAGGGTAAATTCTCCGGGCGGAAGCGCTCTTGCAAGTGATGTAATGTGGAGAGAAACTCAATTGGCTAAAGCCGCAAAACCATTTGTAATTAGCATGGGTGGTTTAGCTGCTTCTGGTGGTTATTATGTGAGTGCTGGTGCAGATAGAGTTTTTGCTGGTGCAAATACGATTACTGGTTCTATAGGTGTTTTTGGGATGATTCCTAATGCTAAAAATATGTTGAATAATAAGTTGGGTTTAACCTTTGATGGCGTTCAAACCAATGCCAATTCAGATATTGGAATGCTAACTCAGCCACTTACCCCATTTCAATATGGCAAGATTCAGCAATCTGTTGAAAAAGTTTACGATACATTTCTTGGACACGTATCTGAAGGAAGGAACATGACAAAGGAAGAGGTTGATGCCATTGGGCAAGGAAGAGTTTGGACTGGTGAAGATGCTTTGGAATTGGGATTGGTTGATGAGCTAGGAGGACTAAATGATGCTATTGCTTATGCTGCCGAACAAGCAGGCGTAGCAAATTATAGATTAAAAAGCTTTCCTGAAAAGAAAGATGCTTTCCAAGAATTGATTAAGGAGATAACGGGAGAATCTAGTAACCTATTTTTAAGGTGGAAATTGGGAGATTTTTACTCTTATTATCAAACCGTTGATCGTCTTACAAACTCGGAAAGAATTCAAGCTCGAATTCCTTATGATATTCAGATTCGATAAATAGTTTTACTTGCAGAAATGACATAATAGCTCCTCAATTTGAGGGGCTATTTTTTTATAAGTTTTTTGCTGATTTGGTTAACTGGATCAACATAAAAATATATACCAGATTTAAAGTTTGTCATGTCAAAAGTAAATTCAGGTTCGGTCTGATTAAGCTCTTCAACCACCTGGCCCGAACTATTGAAAATTTTTATTTTAGAAGAACTAAAACTAGAATAGCTAACCTCAACAATGTTGTTTGTTGGAATTGGGAAAAAAGTTGTTTCGCTTATTGTTTCTACTTTCTTGATAATTGAAGGGAAATTAGGGGTTATAGAGAGTATTTGAGTTGATACTTTTCCATTTTCTAAAATTCCACCTGCTAAATAGGTAATTGAATAATTTGAAGAATTGCTTGATAATACAAAAGAGATATCGCGCTGAATACCCCAATCCCTTATATCCATTGGAATTTTAATGTTTTTATCTTGAAATAGAAGCTCGGGGTCATCATAGGTGGTAATGGAGTTGTCTAATACAATTGACCTTTCCAAAGGCTTAAGAAGCGCTCCAGTGCTATAATCCCGTGCATTATAATTGTAGCTTCTTCGACATCCGCCAATTATTGCTGGATTTTCACTTCCATCAAAAACAATTGCCGATCGATAAGATGTAACAGAATCATTACTTGTCTTTGTTTGCCAAGATATTTGCGAAGGGAAATTAGGGTTAATGGTACCTTTGTAATAAGCACTAATCGAAGGAAAAGCATTTCTGTCACTTCGTGCTCCGCCTTGAATGTATATGAAATCCCCATTAATTCCGCCACTGGCTCCAAATGTGGGAATCATTGTACTATTGTAAGGAGTACCAATACACCAATTATTTGAAACTGGGTTATAGATCTGGGTTCTTCTGACATTCGTTGAGTCATACCAACCATTTATTATATACAATAATGAATCCCTCCAAACATCTTGAACGTGGTCGTCTATTGGAACAGGCAATACAATTTTCTTGCTGGTAAAGGTGTCACCTATAATATCAAATTCATGAACTATGTTTGAGCTTTTTTCACTACCATTTGGAAAAACATAATACCCGCCAACAATGTATATTTTGTTTTTAATTCTACTAGCAGATAAAGCAATTCTTCCCAAGGTATCCGGTAGGTCTGGAAGGCGCTTAACATCGCCTGAATTATTAATGTTAATTTTATAACACCTTCTATGAATTCCTGTTGATTTTAAACTACTATCCAGCCCTCCAAAAACATAAATATAAGTTTCGCTCCCAACAGAACTTACCGATACAGCACCATTGGTAAATGGTTCGGGTAAATCCCCAACCTTTTCAACGGTCCACTTAAAAGCACTAATTGAACTTCCCTGAGCAGGGCTTTGCATAGAAAAAAGAAAAAAACAAAAGATAATTCCAAGGTTCAAAACCAATCCCTTTCTTTGTTGGAAGATTGAAATTAAACTATGGAACTCGTAAATTCTATTGCTTCTTGGGTGCTGAAAAAGCGAATGCATCAAATCGAGTTGTTTCGAAAATATCCTCATGAGGTTCAAATTGAGTGGTTTAATAAACTCATTAACACCGCTAAAAATACAGAGTTTGGGAAAAAGCACGATTTTAACAGTATAAAGACAAGGCAAGATTTCCAAGAACGTGTACCAATTTCTGATTATGAAGCCTTAAAGCCATACATTGAAAGGGTTCGGCAAGGAGAGCAAAATGTTCTTTGGCCTACTGAAATAAATTGGTTTGCTAAAAGTTCGGGTACGACATCAGATAAAAGTAAATTTATTCCTGTTTCAAAAGAAAGTTTAGAAGACTGTCATTATAAAGGGGGTAAAGATTTGCTCTCTATTTATTTTAACCAATTTCCAGATAGCAAATTATTTGTTGGTAAAGGAATGGTTTTGGGCGGAAGTAGCCAAGTAAACGAATATAAAAAGAACTCCTATTACGGAGATTTGTCAACCATTATAATAAAGAATTTGCCGTATTGGGCTGAGTATGTTAGAACTCCAAGTATAGATATTACTCTATTACCGGAATGGGAAAAGAAGATTGAGAAAATGGCTCAAGTTGGAGCTAAAGAGGATGTTACAAATATTAGTGGAGTGCCATCTTGGAATTTGGCATTGTTGCAACGTATTCTTGAAATAACTGGCAAGAAGAATATGCTCGAGGTTTGGCCAAACTTTGAAATGTATGCGCATGGAGGAGTAAGTTTTATTCCGTATCGCGAAAAGTTTAAAAAGTTATTTCCTAGCGAAAGTGTAGTCTATATGGAAACCTATAATGCTTCTGAAGGTTTTATTGGTCTGCAAGATGAGTTCAATTCTGAGGAAGGCGATTTGCTGCTTATGTTGGATTATGGAATTTTCTATGAATTCTTGCCATTAAGTGAATTGGGAAATGAACTCCCTAAAGCGAAATTATTGGAAGAAGTTGAACTTGATGAGGAATACGCTATCATAATGAGTACTAACGCAGGATTATGGCGTTATATGCTTGGCGATACTGTTCGCTTTACCTCAATTGAACCCTATCGCATTAAAATTAGTGGACGAACTAAATACTTTATTAATGCGTTTGGTGAAGAATTGATGGCTGAAAATGCAGAAAAAGGCCTTCAATTGGCGTGTGATAAAACAGGTGCAATGGTAAATGAATACACTGCTGGTCCTTATTTCAATAAAGATGCAAATGGCGGTGGGCATGAATGGATTATTGAATTTGAAAAAGCCCCAAATGATTTGGAATTCTTTACCGAAGCGTTAGATAATTCCTTAAAATCATTGAATTCGGATTACGAAGCAAAACGATATAAAGATATCAATATGCACGCCCCTAAAATTAGTTCCGTAAAAAAAGGAACGTTTTATGAATGGCTAAAATTTAAAGGTAAGCTTGGAGGCCAAAACAAAGTTCCGAGATTGAGTAATCACAGAAAAATAATAGAGGAAATTCATGAATTGCTTTAAGCTTTTATTGAGTGTTTTAGTTTTATTGATAGGCTCTGTTTCTTTTGCGCAAGAACTAAAACCTAAAGCTAAAGTTACAACCAATGCTGAATTGCTAAGAGTAGATAATTTCGGAAAACTTTATCTGGTAAGCCAAAATGAAATAAGCTTATTGGACCCCACGGGAAAGTTTATTGTTAGAAATAGCAATAAGCTATATGGAGAAATTAGCGACTTAGATGCCAGTAATGGGTTGGAATTACTATTGTTTTTTAAAGGCCTGTCTCAAATTATATTCTTAGATAATCAATTGGCTGAAAAGGGCAAGGAACTTGCTTTAGAAGAAATTGGGTTTGACCAAGTAACGTTGGCCTGCACGAGTCATGGTTTAGGTGTTTGGTTGTTCGATCAGACTCGTTTCGAGTTGACTAGGGTAGATCAAAACGGAAAGTTTACTACTAAGAGTGGTAACTTAATGCAAGTGCTAGGTTTTGCCCCTCAGCCAAATTTTATGAGAGAAATTAATAACTGGGTTTATCTAAATGATCCTAAACGAGGAATTTTAGTGTTTGATAATTTTGGTGCCTACTACAAAACAATTCCAATAACTGGAGTCGATTATTTTCAAATAAAAGAGGATCGAGTATTTCATACAAAAGAACAGTACTATATAAGTTTTGATGCGAAGGAACTAAAGTTCGATACACTGTTCAAATTCGAAGAACAAAACAAGGGTGTATTTATAACTAAAAACCAACTTAATATCCTTAATAATAAAGAGTTGAACTTATTTGAGTACAAGCGTTAATTGTTAAGAACTTTTCCCGTTTCTAGCTGTCAGATTTTTTACTTTAGTGTGCTTTAAAACAGAGGAAAATGCATATTGCAGTCGCAGGAAATATTGGGTCAGGAAAAACTACTTTAACTACACTGTTGTCAAAACACTATAAGTGGGATGCACATTTTGAAGACGTTGATGATAACCCTTACTTGAATGATTTTTATAGCGATATGCAACGCTGGTCCTTTAATTTGCAGATTTATTATTTGAACAGTCGTTTTGCGCAAATTCAAGAAATAAAAGAATCAGGTAAGTACGTAATGCAAGATCGAACGATTTATGAAGATGCCTTCATATTTGCGCCTAACTTGCATGCAATGGGCCTTATGACCACTCGCGATTTCGAAAATTACTTTTCTCTTTTCAATCTAATGGAGACATTCATTGCTCCTCCAGATTTGTTAATCTATCTTAGAGCTTCTGTGCCTACCTTGGTAAGTCAAATCCAGGCAAGAGGTAGAGAGTACGAAGAGCAAATTAGATTAGACTATTTAAAGCGATTAAACGAACGTTACGAAGCTTGGATTTCTACTTACAACAAGGGTAGAGTAGTGGTTGTAAATGTTGATGACAATAACTTTAAAGAAGACAAAGAAGACTTAGGTAAAATCATCTCGATGATCGACGCCGAGCTTCATGGATTGTTTTGATTAACGAACTGGATTAAAGTTAAAAGCAGTTGGTTCACTACCTGCTTCATCGTCTAACCAAAACCTATAAATCAAGCGTACCTGGAATATTAATCCATCCTTAAGGTTTGGGTTCAATTGTGTGCGATTATCTCCAAAACGAAAGGCGCTAAATCCCCAATCTACATTATCGCCATAATTGTAGTGTTTGAACTTTCTTCCAATTGATTGCCCAACTTTTGTCTGAATAAGAAAGCTCCTTTTAATGTTGAATTGAGTGTATAGAAAGATTTCGTTTGAAGCTTTTACCATGTACTGGTCGGTTAATTTTCCGCCTTTGAAATTTGAAAAATATTGTGGAGCATAAAAAGTACGAACAAAGGACTGAAAATTAAAGCCTGTCGTTAACCAGGGTTTCCAGGTATAGTTCATGTCAGCCCATACTGGTAAGGTCCAATTCATTTCAAATTTTTTGTTTGGGCTTCTGTACCAAATTCCAAGGAGAGGGACGAAAAAAGGACCGAATATTTCAGAATTGTGATAAGCTCCGTACCGTAGAAAAAGATTCTCTTTTTTCTTTTGTTTTATTAAAGCAAGGGCAGCTACTTGGCTGTTTTTATTATTAATATCGTCTAACGATCCGGTAGTCTTCGGAATTAGTAGGTACTGCCCCGACCATGTGTCATTATGTTGCCACGAAAGACCGAGTTTTGCTGAGTGCATTTTGTAGGTTGATGATGGGCCGGTTAACTGCTGTGGGAATGTATATAATTCAAGATTGTCATAAGAATAACCACTAATAATTACGAATTTATCGTTGAGTTTAATAGGTAAAGTCAGGTCTACTCCAAATTCCTGAACCCCTGAACCTGCATTTTTAAATCCGCTTGTATCATTTTTGAATTCATTAATTCCAGTATTGCTATACTGAACGCGAAACAAGTCCACATAATCTTGGCCCTTAGAAATATTAACTAGCCCAATAAAGAGCAAAAAAAAGAGCCATGAAGAATATTTCCACATGGCTCAAATTTATAATTTCTTTGAGTCCAGATTAATTATCGTTAAATTCTTTCAAAACAATACTAAAATCAAGCTTGATTTCATCATTAATAAACTTATCCCCTAAATCACTAAAAAATGATTTTGACTTGTACTTTATATCATAATTCGTCCTATCAAAACTGCAAAAACCGTTTATTACGACCTGCTTTTCTTCGTATTCAATATTATATGGAATTTCAACAGAAGTTTGAATTCCTTTTATGATAAGGTCTACCATCATTATATTTTGATCTGGGTCCACTCTGCTTTCTAAAACTACTAAGTGAGCTTCAGGGTATTTCTCAACATTAAAAAAGTCTTCATTTTTTAAGTGACCCAATAACTTCGCATTTGATTCCTTATCTTCAATGTCGCTAACAGTCATTGACTGCATATTAACGGCAATATCTCCATGTACTATTTGCTTACCATTTAATTCAACTATGGTAGGAAGTAGGTTTAGCGTTCCAAAATGTTCTTCTGTGGGTTTACTGCCAGTCCATTTAATAGAAGACAATGTTGTATCGATAATGTACACCTTGATATTTGCTGAGTCAGCATTGATTTCGCTCGATTCAGTAACTTCTTCCTTTTTTTGTGCTTCATCTCCACAAGAAATTAGTCCAAAGACTACAATGGCTGCAACTAATAATTTATTCAACTTCATTTTTTACTTTTTCTATTACAACTTCTTTTACTACTTCCTGCTTTTCTTCACCATGAGCATTTCCTGACATTTGAGCCAAGATAGGAGCAATCACTAAACCAACTAAACAAGTAAGTTTAATCAGAATATTCATTGAAGGTCCAGAAGTATCTTTAAAAGGATCTCCAACTGTATCACCAGTTACTGCAGCTTCATGCGCAGGTGAACCTTTGTATGTCATTTTTCCGTCGATCATTACACCAGCTTCAAATGATTTTTTAGCGTTATCCCAAGCTCCACCAGCATTGTTTTGGAAGATAGCCCACATAACACCTGAAACACAAACTCCAGCCATATAGCCGCCAAGTGGTTCAGCACCAAATAATAAACCAACAACTATAGGAGTAATTATAGTTAATAAGCCAGGCATAATCATTTCTCTTAAAGCCGCTTTAGTTGAAATGTCTACACATTTGGCATATTCAGGAGTACCTGTTCCTTCCATAATTCCAGGAATTTCTCTAAACTGACGTCTAACTTCTTGTACCATTTCCATAGCAGCTTTACCAACTGATTCCATGGCAAGAGCAGAGAAAACAACTGGAATCATTCCACCAACAAATAACATTGCTAATACATCAGCTTTGAAAATATTAATTCCGTCAATTCCTGTGAAGGTAACATAAGCGGCAAATAATGCTAATGCCGTAAGTGCAGCAGAAGCAATTGCAAATCCTTTTCCAACTGCAGCAGTAGTGTTTCCTACTGAATCCAAAATATCAGTTCTTTCACGTACTTCTTTTGGAAGTTCACTCATTTCAGCAACTCCACCAGCATTATCAGCGATAGGTCCAAATGCGTCAATTGCTAATTGCATAGCTGTAGTCGCCATCATCGCTGAGGCGGCAAGAGCAACTCCGTAAAAACCTGCTAAAGCATAAGAACCATAGATTGCTGCGGCAAATAAAATTACCGATGCGAATGTAGATTTCATACCTACTGCTAAACCTGTAATAATGTTTGTAGCTGCTCCAGTAGAAGAACTTTGTACAATGTCCATAACTGGTTTTTTGCCCAATGAAGTGTAAAATGCGGTTACGTAAGAAATCAATCCACCGACAGCCAAGCCAATTACCGCTGTGTAAAATACGTTAATAGAAGGAATCTCTTTGACTCCTTCTCCAAAGAAGTTCATTTGAATAGTTTCTGGTAACATCCAGTCAATTAAGAACCAACATGCTAATAACGTAAGTCCCATAGAAACCCAGTTTCCAGTATCAAGAGCTTTTTGAACTTGAGCTTCTTTTGCGTCATTGCTAGAAATCTTTACAAAGAAAGTTCCTATTATGGAAGCTATAATTCCTATTCCTGCAATTAAAACTGGAAGTAGGATAGGTCCCATATTATTGAATGCATCGGTGTATTGAACAGTTGCAGACATGTCTCTAATTATATAGTTTCCTAAAACCATAGTTGCTAAAACCGTAGCAACATAAGAACCAAAAAGATCGGCACCCATTCCAGCAACATCACCAACATTGTCGCCAACGTTATCTGCAATTGTGGCAGGGTTTCTTGGATCATCTTCAGGAATTCCAGCTTCTACTTTACCTACTAAATCAGCACCAACATCAGCAGCTTTGGTATAAATACCTCCACCAACACGAGCAAAAAGTGCAATAGATTCTGCACCTAAAGAAAAACCAGCTAACGTTTCAAGAACAATCGTCATGTTATTGTAAAAGTCAGCACCACCGTTCATAAACTGACCTAAGAATATCATGAAAAATAAACTGAGTCCAATTACAGCTAAACTTGCAACACCAAGACCCATTACTGTTCCTCCAGAAAATGAAACCTTAAGAGCTTCAGGAAGACTGGTTCTCGCCGCCTCTGCTGTTCTGGAGTTTGAAGCTGTTGCTATTCTCATCCCGATATTTCCAGCTAACGCAGAAAATATAGCTCCGAAAATAAATGCTGGGACAATCATCCAACTTGTAGTTGATACTATCATTGATATACCGAAAAGTGCAACTGATGCAATTACTACGAAAATCAATAACAATCTATATTCTGCATTTAGAAACGCTAAAGCTCCTTCTTGGATAGCCTTAGATATTTCTTGCATTTTTTCATTACCAGCCGATTGCTTTTTTACCCAAGCAGACTTTACCAACATCATTACTAAACCAATTATTGCGCAAATTGGTGCGATATAAATTACATTCTGAGTTAATGCATCCATTTTATATGTATTTGTTCATATTAATAATAGCAAGAACTAATCTCGCTAAAAAAGCTGCAAAAGTAGTTATTCGGTTGATTTAACCAAGAGGATTTTTTTGGTTGAAGTTATTTTGACTTTATCATGTCAACAACAATTTTTCCTGTGTACTTGAAACCATTTAAAGTGGTATCAATGGGTAGAGACAATTGCAATATTTGAAGGTTAGCACTATCGTATTCTGTAAAAAATATTTCTTGAACATTCCCTTGATTCGCATAAAATGTTAATTGCTCATCTGATTTCAATTCCCATGTTCCAGCATCGTTATCATCATAATCATAGTCTTGGGTTGTGTTTCCATTTTTCCCAAAACGCAATTGCAAAAGTGTCTCAATATCGTAACTGTAGGAATTTTCATTTTCTCCAACGCTTAAAATGTAGTAACCTTTTGGAGGAGTCAAGTTTGAACCCTCTGCTGGAAAACTAGAGTTTCCAACTTTGACATTTCCTATAGCTTTAGTTTGAATAATATTCCAAGTTCCTTCCAGTACTTTTTCTGGTGAGGGAATTGGTATCGGATCAATAGTAATATCATTTTCCTTGCAAGAAAGAAAAAATAGAACCAAGGCAATTGAAATATTTATAAGAGAGATTCGTATATTTCAAAGATACGAATAAAACGAATTCAACCAACAAAAAATCATTTATACATCAAAGCCTTAATTGCTTCAACTACATCTTTTGCATGAGGTAAGGCCTCATCTATCAGTGTTGGAGAAAAAGCAAAAGGAGTGTCAGACTGAGTTAGTCTTTTAATTGGAGCATCTAAATAGTCAAAAGCTTCACGTTGCACACGATAAGTTATTTCCGTCGAGATAGAAGCAACTGGCCAAGATTCTTCTACAATAAGAAGTCGATTTGTTTTTTTAACTGAATTAATTACGCATTCTTCATCCCAAGGTCGAATAGTTCTTAAATCAATTATTTCTACATTAATCCCCTCTTTCGCCAAGACATCCGCCGCCTCTTCGGCGATTTTGATAATTTTCCCAAAGCTAACTATGGTACAGTCGCTTCCTTCTCTTTTTATGTGGGCCTTGCCAATCGGTAAAACATATTCACCTTCAGGAACTTCACCTTTTTCACCATACATTTTTTCAGACTCTAAGAAAACAACTGGATTTTCATCTCTAATAGCCGCTTTCAATAAGCCTTTTGCGTCGTAAGGGTTTGAAGGGGTGATGACTTTAAGTCCAGGAACATGAGCGTAAAAAGCCTCAAAACTCTGAGAGTGTGTAGCTGCTAATTGCCCGGCAGTGCCATTCCCGCCTCTAAACACGATAGGCACGTTGTACTGACCACCAGACATTTGCAGCATTTTTGCTGCACTGTTGATTATCTGGTCTGCTGCTAAAATTGCAAAATTCCAAGTCATAAATTCCACAATGGGACGTAATCCATTCATAGCTGCGCCTACACCAATCCCGGCAAACCCAAGTTCCGCTATTGGTGTATCAATTACACGTTCAGGTCCAAATTCATCAAGCATACCTTGAGAAACTTTATACGCACCGTTATATTCGGCTACTTCTTCGCCCATTAAAAAGACATTTTCGTCTCTTCTCATTTCTTCATTCATGGCCTCATTTAGGGCTTGTCTGAATTGTAATTCTCTCATCTTGTCAATTTCCTGTGAATCGAAATTAGTACAATTTTATTTCGCTCGACAAAAATAGTAAAACTACTATCAAAATTGAAGTTTAATTTTCACA
>ERZ651776.1491-NODE-1491-length-27820-cov-12.272862_pt1 | contig 27820 bp, 27 predicted proteins | sample MGYA00514761_ERZ651776 | MGnify/ENA metagenome assembly ERZ651776 | reverse complement strand
GTCATATGCCACTCTAATATCATCAACCCAACCCGTAATTTCGACGTTACGAGTGGCTAAAGTCCGCACCTTATGACTCGGCGATTTTCCACAAATTTGCACAGTTGTATTGGGGTCTATAATAGGGAAAATGTTTTTTACCAAATACTGAGCAGATTCCACATTAGGTAGGTAACCCATGTTGCCAGTAAATAAAATATCTACTTTTTTAGTTCGGTGCTCTGATTTAAAAAACTCCGAGTCAATTCCGTTGGGAATAACCGATATTTCTGTTGCATTTGAATGCGTAAGGTGTTCTTTATCGGCTTGACTTATGATTACTTTTTTTTCAAAGTACTGAAACATTTTTTCTTCATATGCACGCAAGCGTTTCGCTTCAATAGAGACGATTGGTTTTAGATAAAAGGGAGCTTTATTGGCTCGGCGTTCCATTCCAATACTAAGTGCATCCATGTAGTCCAATGTCTTGCTAAAAATGGAATATTTTTTTGCGTATTCAGCTACTCGAATCAATTGACACAAAAACCGTTTGGGTAAGTGCTTTTCGATAATTGCACCTAATTCTTGCTGTGCTTTTTTAGAATAGAAATAAGCAACCTGAAAGGGTTTATCGTTGAACAAAGCCAAGAATAATCGCCAAAGTATACCCGCATAATTCAAATGAATAATATTCAGTTCACTGCAAATTTCCTCTAATTTTTTGGTTGTTTTTGGGTCTATTGCATGGGTACTCAAACAACAAAGAATAACTTCATAGGAGTCATTCAAATCTTTGATTTGATGAAAAGCGCGCAGTTTATCTCCTTTATCCAACGGATAAGGGATGCGAGACAATAGGACCAGTAATTTAGGTTTCAACTTCATCTTTTGATTTTTTCCAAAAGATTAGAAAACGGAGCTTTTTAAGAATGCGTGAATAGAATTCGGAGTCTAAAATTACAGAATCGGTAGTGGCTTTGTAGGTTAAGAATACTCCAATAGGTGTAAGAACAAAACTAGAAAGCCACATACCTACCCATACCGGTACGTCACCCGACTTTGCCATTTTCTCCCCTGTTAATGAGGTAATATGAAATAGAATAAAAAATAAAATTGAAATTACAACGGGCATACCTAAACCGCCCTTTCGAATAATGGCTCCGAGTGGCGCTCCAATAAAAAAGAGAATAAGGCAGGCTATAGACAATGTAAACTTGCGATGAACCTCTATATAATGCCCTCGAATATGCCTATGTCGGTTGTTCACATCATTAGCAAATCCGGTAGCGTAGGAGTTTGAAGCACGCGTAACATTTACCGCTAAGTTCAAATATTTTAATTTGTCCGATTTTGTCAATTTACCAAACCAATCGAGATCAACTGCTGCTAAGTTGCTTGTATCTATCTCACTCAACAAAACTGAATCTTGAATAAGGTAAATATCATGATTCATTCTTTTTTGGAAATAGCTAAGTCGATCTTTATAACGGGCCTCTACCGTATCAATTTGTTGGATAATTTGCACAAAATTCATCATTCTAAAATTATTGGCAAACATTTCCTCATCGCTGCGCTGAAGCTTAAAGCCCGAGAGATCAAAGGTTATGGTCTTGCTCTCAAAGTCTTGGCGATGCATTGGATATTTGGCACCTTCCATATCGGTGTATAAATAACCATTATTTAATTGAAAGCTCAACCCAAGACCATCGGGAGTCATATCCATTCTTCCTGTTTTGGCTCTAATTATTTTTCGGTTTCCTTTTTTTTCGGTGTGATCGTATATAAAAACGTCTTCTAGTTCTTCGGTCTCTTCGTTTCTATTTTTTACCCGAATTACAAAACCTTCAATGTCTTTATAATACACGTTATCTTTAATGTCTAAGGCTGGTTTTTTCTTTCGAATGTCATAAAGAATAGAGGCAAATTTTTGGTTAGAACTGGGCCAAATTGAATTGGAAAACACAAAAGCTCCAAAACTCAGAAATATCATAAAAATAATCAGCGGAAACATAATGCGCTGCAAGCTCATTCCAGCGCTTTTAAGGGCCACCAACTCATATTGCTCGCCAAGATTACCAAAGGTCATTATAGAAGACAACAAGACCGCTAAAGGAAGCGCAAGTGGTACCAAGCTAGCAGATGCATAAAACAATAATTCTACAATTATCCTAAGCCCCAGACCTTTACCAACCATTTCGTCGATATACACCCAAAGGAATTGCATAACCAAAATAAATAGGGTGATGAAAAACGTGCTGATGAAAGGACCAACAAAGGTTTTGAAAATAAGGATGTGTAGTTTTTTCAAACGCTAGATTTCAATGCTAAACAAATATAGTTTGTCCCTATTGTTTAGGGCTTGCCAAAAAAACAAAAACCCTTTTCCGAGTCATCGAAAAAAGGTTTTTTACTATTAATATCGTAAATGATTAAGAACCCAAAATCATTTTAAGTTTACCAATTTGCTTTTCCCAAAGTTGCTTGCTTGCTTCAACTTCGTCATCGTCTACATGGTCAATTACTAAAAGTGCAACATCTCCGGTAAGCTGATCAATCTTAATTCTAAACTCAAAAAAAGTATCATCTTCATCGTCGTCCATCCAATGGAAGCGCACAAATTCATGGTCTCTTTTACCAAGTAACTTTGCATCTTCTCCCATTCCTTCCCAAACAAAAGTGTAAATCTCGTCGTTTAGTTTTACGTTATCAGCAAACCATTCAGCAAGTCCTCCTGGTGTAACCAATCGATTATAAAGGATTCCCGGTGCTGATCGAATTGCAAATTCCAGGTCTATTCTTTCTTTAGCCATCTCTAATTCAATTATTTACCTTAATGGTAACTGGTTCGCAATATATATAAAAACTTGCTGAATTCTACCCCGCTTAATATCCAAACAGTTCTTCTAAAGAAATTTCGGTTATACTACCGTATTTCTTCAACGATTCTAGGTCAAGGTCTTCTTTGTTGCCCATTACCATTAAGGTGTAGGTGTTTCCTTCAATTTTTGACTCAAAGAAATCCACCAAATCTTCTTGCTTTGCTGTTTTAATGTATTCATAAGTATCTTTTCTATTATCGTAGTTAATTCCTCTTTTTAGATTGGATAAATAGAAAAAGTACTTCTGATCTTTGATTTTTCGATCACTGGCAATTTGTTTAAGAATGCTGTTTCTCGCCGCTTCAATTTGATTGTCAATTATTGGCATTTCGGTCAACAAACCCATTGCAGTTTCTAATGCCTGATTCAATTTATCGGGTTGAGTACCAATATATCCTCTGAAATAATGTGATTTCTTAGGTTCATCTGGAGTATCAAAACGACAGTAAGCAGTGTATGCCAGTCCTTTTGCCTCTCTTATTTCTTGAAAGAAAACTGAACTTAACCCACCACCATAGTATGAATTGAACCAAGAAGCTACAGGAATAATTTCTTTATCGAATTGTTGCTCTTTGCTCAAAAACAGTAAATCGGTTTGAACTTGAACCCTGTTTACAAAGTAGATTTTGTTTTCATTGGTTTCTTGTTCAACCAACTCAATCGATTCGGGAATTGCCGTCAAGCTTTCCTTTTTAGGGTGCATTTTTTCTAGTTTTTCTTTAACGACACCCATTTCGTCATTTCCATAGTAGAAAATACGGTGTTCCATGCTAGAAATTTCAGCGACCTTATTTGTTAAGACACTTGGGTCTATGGCCAATAGCTCTTCTTTAGAAATAATATTTGTATAAGGATTTACTTTCCCGTACTTAGCATAAGCAGGCATAAAGCGATTTTGAATAGCGCCTTTTTCTAATTTGGCATCTTCTCGTTTTTTAAGCTCTCCTTCGGCAAATTTTTTGAATGCTTCAACATCTGGTTTTGCATTTGCTAAAATGTGTTCTAATAGTTCAATACCTTTATCAGTAGATTTTTTTAATCCACCCATAACAACATACGTTCTATCGGTTCCTGGGTAAACGCCAAAATCTAGTCCATGCTTGTACAACTCTTGTTGCAATTCACTCGCACTGTATGTTGAGGTTCCTAAAAACGGAAGGTAATCGAAAGCCATTGTAGCAATTTTATCGTGATTTGTACCCATTTCAATTATGTACATTAGGTTAAACAGCTCACTATCTTCATTTTTTATGTAGTCAAAAGTTATGTTATCGTTTACGTTTCCATGTTCTATATCATTTTCAAAATCAATGTACACTGGTTTTAGGTCTGGAGATTCTTTCGATTTAAAATCGGCCAAATAAGCTGAAACAGTGTCTGTATTCATTTTTATTGGAGTGATTTCTGGCTTTTCAACTTTTACGATATTGGTGTCTTCTCCAAGGTTTTTTCTGATAGTTGCATAGTTATTTCCAAATTTTTCGTTTGCAAACTTCACCACTCCTTCTTTTGTAATAGCATCCAATCGACTTAGTCTTTCGGCTTGTTCATTCCAAGCAATATCAGATATAAATGCATCCAACAGCTTGTAAACTCTCCAATTGTTCTCATTGCTTTGAATTTCGTTTTTTCTCAAATTGTTTACAATTGCATTAAAGGTTTCATCCTCAAATTCTCCTTTCTTAATCAATTCTATTTGAGAAATGATAAGCGCTTCTGCTTCAGCCATAGTTTGACCTTCTCGCAAGGTTGCTCTCACGGTAAGTTTACCATAATCGTTCATAAAATCAACTCCTGCACGTGCATCTAAAATCTTCTGCTCTTGCACTAAATTCAAGTCAATTAACCCCGCTTTACCATTGCTTAATAGGTTTGCCATAAGCTCGCCATAATCCGCGTCGTTTGATTTTTTTCCATCCAGTCGATATGCTAGAGTTATAAACTCTTTGTCAGAACCATATACATCAACTGATATTGGAGCAGCAATAGGAGCTAATTTTTCAAAAGTGGGATGCTTTAATTCTGGTGTTGCCTTCATATCGCCCCAATGCTTTTTAAATAATCCAACTGTTTTTTCATAGTCAACATCTCCACTCAAACAAATGGCCATGTTATTAGGTACGTAGTACTTTTTCCAATAAGCCCGAATGTTTTTCATAGACGGGTTTTTAAGGTGCTCAGCCTCTCCAATAGTTGTTTGATCGCCATAAGGGTGCCCTGCAAAAAGTGCTTTGTTTAACACTGCATAAGCTTTTCTGCCATCAGAATCTTGACCCCGATTAAATTCTTCATATACGGTTTCTAGTTCAGTATGAAATAATCGTAATACTAGATTTCCAAAACGTTCACGCTCCAACATTACCCATTTTTCAATTTCGTTTGCAGGAACAATATTCATATAGGCAGTTACTTCATTACTCGTAAATGCATTGGTGAATTTACCTCCAATTGAGCTAATAGCCTTGTCAAATTCATTTGGAGATGCATACTGAGCGGCTTCTGAAGAGAGGCTATCTATTTTTTTATAGATGGCTTTTTTGCCTTCAGCCGAAGCTTCATTTTTGTGTAATTCGTACAGTTCCTCTATTTCGTCAAGAAGTGGTTTTTCCATTTCCCAATTAACAGTTCCTAGATTTGGAGTACCCTTAAACATTAAATGTTCAAGGTAATGTGCCAGTCCGGTATTGTCCGATGGGTCGTATGTACTTCCTGCTTTTACGGTTATAAACGAAGTAAATGTAGGCTCATTGGTATTTTTACTCAAATAGAGTTTTAACCCATTTTCTAGTTCGTATATGCGAACCTTCATTGGGTCGTTTTCAACGTAACTGTAAGTATTTCCGCTTTCGTCCGTGGCTATTTTCATACCTGTATCAGAGTTCTCTGTTTTTGAAGGACTGCATGCAGTAGCTAAAAATGCAAATGCAATTGCCCATAAGTTTAATTTGTTCATCTTGATTTATTTAATAAAAGAAGTAGTGCTATGGATAACAACTACTTAATGATTGAATTTACTTGTTCTGAATTTTTTCAAAGAAAGCGAAACCATTCTTCTTATACAACAACTTGAACTGAGTATTTTTTTCGGCAAACTCGTCTGAGCTAGTAATTTTTAGAACGCAATAAACCGGCTTATCCGTCTTTCCATTTATTAACCAACTTGAGTTACTGTGATTTTCATTTTGTTGATTTGGCTTTTGCGTATAGAATAAATGCGCATAACTTTTGTAATTAACAGGAGTTACGTAACAATCTTCATTTGCTTTTGACTCGTAAAATTCAATTGCCGCCCGTTGAGTATAAGCTTCAATTTTAGGTACAAATGCGGTGAGAATAATAAAATAGGAAACCAGCATAGCCGCCATAAAATATAAATAACGCCTAAACCCATTAATCGAAAAGAAGAGAAAAAGCCCTGTAGCAAATATTAACGGAAGTAAATAGTCTAAAGCGCTCCAAGTATTTTCTGCTTCAAAATTTGCTTTTGCAAAGTCATCCTTTATCCAGGTCGCAGCGCGCAAAACATCTATATGGTTTCCTATGAAGGGAAGTGCAAAGAACACGATAAGTAATAATCCGCCAATTAGTGGAAGTGTAATTTTCTGAATGGTATTTTCCTTGTCGTTGGTGTTTAATTGAGCATTCAGAAAATTAGCCGCAAAAAAGCTCAATGGAAAATAACAGAGGCTAGAGTAGTGGATAATTTTTGTGTTTACCACTGAAAAGAGTAATAAAACTAACGCAAATAGCAGCAACATTATACGTTGAAACTCTTTCTGAGCTCCCTTATCTTGTTGAATTGTAAAGCCACCAAGCGCAAAAATTGACATCGGAAAACAGCCTATTAGAAGCACAATGAAATGATAGTAAAAAGGTCCGCCGTGACCTGCATCTTGCGTTTGCATGAGACGAATCTGATATTCAATGAAGTCTTCAATGATATATCCCCTTCCACTGATATATTCAATAAAAAACCAAAGCCCTCCAACAACAAAAAGGCTAATGGTAAAACCAAAGAAATGGGAAAAATTAGCAGGAACCTTAAATCTTTTCCAGAGGTAGAAAACACCAAATACCATCAAAATTACAAGCAAGGCAACGGGTCCTTTTGTCATAATTCCTAAGCCGATTGAGGCGCCCGCAATAAGTGACCAAAGCAAGTGCTTCCCATCAGAGTTATAAATAGCCTTCCAGGTTGCGTAAGTGCCATAGAATATAAAAAGGTTGAACCAAGGATCAATAATTCCGCTTTTGAAATACAAAATGGGAAGTAAAGCGCTACAATATACCATGGCCCATAACCAGCCGAATGAGTTGCTGAAGTTTTTTCTGCCAATTGAATACAAAGTAATTCCTGTTAGCGCCCCTGCAATCGCATTGGGTAAACGCGCGCTAAATTCATTGATGCCAAATAAATTCATGCATAACGCTTGAAGCCAAAAGAATAAAGGCGGCTTTTCCCAAAAAGGTTCATAGTTGATTAGAACCAAAGAATAATTGCCGGTAACAATCATCTCTCGAGCGGCCTCTGCAAAGTTTATTTCGTCCCAATCAAAAAGGTGACTTTGGCCATTGAATGAAGCGAAAATAATGAGTCCAATGATACCAATTAGGCCAACACTTTGTTTGTAGGTTAACTGTAATATATGTTTCATCTTTTCAGCAAACTTTTCTGAAACCATGATTTGTCTAGCCTACCCAACGCTACAAAAATTAATAAGGCCCATAGGGTTCCCATAAGGGAGCCAAAATAAATGTCTACGAAAAAGTGCTGTGACAAGTATACCCTAGAATAACCTGCGACGAGTGCCAGCAGGGTTAGGAATAATGTCCAATTGGATTTTTTGGTTAATAGTAAAATAGACACATATAGTGCAAATGCTGTCGTGGTGTGGCCAGATGGAAAACTGTTGTGGATATTCAGGTCCATCCCTTCTATAGTTTGAATGCTATTTTCACTGAAGTACTTAAAAAACCAAGAAGGTCGATTGATATCATCAAAAACGAAGTTTTTCAGCAGTTGAGTAGAACCACCAGCGAACACTGCAGTTAATCCAATTTGAAGCGCTGATTTATAGCTTACAAAAAGCGAAACTATGATTATAACAAAGGCCGCAAGTCCATCGCCGAAATGTGTGATGTTTCTGAAAAATAAGTGAAGTGATTCGTAAAAAAATTGATTGAGAATTAAGTGAGTGTTTTCTCGATTAGTTGATAGCAGAAATATTCCGCCTCCAATAAGAAACAGGATGTAAGCGATGTAAAACGGTATATAGGAGCTATGTCGTAAGGCAGAATTCACAATGAGCGAAAATACATTAATTGGTCTTTTTATATCAATTATCAATTGATAAGGGGATGTGAAAAAATATATATTTGCAGCCCCAAAAAGGCGAGGTAGCTTCCCGAAATTAAACCGTTCGGGACACGCAACTTCACCACCTCTGGCGAGGTAGCTCAGTTGGTTAGAGCGTCGGATTCATAACCCGGAGGTCGAGAGTTCAAATCTCTCTCTCGCTACAATATGAAAGGCTGTGCAGATATGTGCAGTCTTTTTATTTTTAATTAACTGGCTCTGAATTAAAAACAGCACAATGTTTATTGCATGGAAGATTCAAATCTCTAAAGAAACTATTTTACGAGCTCTCAATTTGAGCTTTCTTTTTTAAGGCAGCTTATCAACCCTTAAAAACACATCCCAATATTTTTCTTTTGTCATGTGCGCCCAGTGAATTTGGTAGTAGCGGTATTGGAAAGTTTGTATTTGACAAAAGACAATTACCAGAAATAGTAAGGTGACATAGCCTTTAAAAAACCATTTTTTAGCCCATTGAAGTCCCCCACCAACTAGCAAGGCGAAAAGGGGTAAAAATTCAACAAAAACGCGTGTTGAAAAACTTCCGCCATAAAACCAGCACCACCAAGATGAAAGCACATAAATGATAATTGATAAAAATAGTAGGAGACTAAATGCTTGAAACTTATTTTCCTTGTAAAATGGAATAATTCCGAGAAGAGCAATTAAATAAATTGGGGTATAAACAAATAGTCCTTTTTGATAACTAAACAGAAAGTTAAAGATTTCGGGATGCAAAAAATTAAACCCTTCATGCCGATAAGAATAAATAAAAAAGGAACCGGTTTGAATTTTATAAATAATCAACTGAATTGAAACAATAAAAAGGAATAAGAGCACCGAAAATATGAGGGTTCGCTTGTTTAGGAATAAGGTTTTTAGCAAGCTAAGAAGTGAACTTAAATTCCCCGCTAGGAAAGGAAGTGATAAAACAATTAAGATATTTACGGGGCGTATGAGAGTAATTAACCCTAGAGCTGCTGCAGAAATTATTAAATGCTTTGACTGAGAAAACTCAACGTAACTTTTTGCAGAGTATAGAAAGATGGAAATGAATGCAAAGGAGTATACATGAGACATTCCTAACTCGCCCACGGTGTAATAAAATAGATTAGACCCAAATAATATGGTAACTACTGAAATAGCAATATTAATGTCACTAATTCGGTACAGTTCCATTAATCGCATGATAAAAAACAAGCCTAATAAACAGTAAAAAACTGCTGCAATAGTTTGCGAAACCATATATAAATAGGAATACCCGTCCTGATCGAATCCCCAAACTGAGCTAAGCCAATGGGCAATTAAGTAAAACGGTGTGCTCACTAATGCGGTTCCACAGAAATATTTATTTACGTAGGTATCATTAATTGGAATCCTATAGTCATAATCTGATCCGTTGTGTTTGTATTTAACAGTTTGAATTTCTTCAAAAAAGCCAAAGTTGAGGTCTTGGTATACGAAAACGGCCGGCAGATAGGCGAAATAACCTTTAGCGTCAGATTCTAAGTAATCTTTCCAATTTTCACCATACCAGTTTAGGTTGGACGTAATGAAAATTAAAGTCGCAGTGGAAAGAAGTAGTGTTATTCTAGAAGCCTTCATGGACTTGTAAAACTAACTACAAACTCATCATTTCTTTTAACCGTAAAGCTTGCCTTCTAGAAATCTCAATTTTGTCACCCGTTTTGAGTTCTACCTGCATTCCTCCATTAAACCAGGGTTCAATTTTGTGAATCCATTTTAGATTAATAATAAACTTGCGATTTGCTCTAAAAAACTCCTTATCGCTAAGGCGTTTGTCTAGGTTATTTAGAGACTTTAATATTAATGGCTTATTTCCATTAAAGTAGACTTTTACATAATTTCCAATGCTTTCGAACTTTTCGATATCTCTTAAATGAACAAACCAACAGCGTTCACCATCTTTTAAAAATACTTGATCATCACCTGTAAGTTCTTTTGAGTCCGGATGTTTTAACTGCTTTTTCTCTTCTGTAATCAATTCTATTGCTTTGTTTACAGCATTTGTAAACCGCTCCTCATCAACAGGCTTAAGTACATAATCCATTGCATTTACCTCAAAGGCTTGAATGGCAAATTCATCGTAGGCAGTAACAAATATTACATGGGGCGCTCGTTCCAATTCTTCAAGTAGCTCAAACCCATTTTTACCAGGCATTTGTATGTCTAAAAACAACAAGTCTGGCTGTAACTCTTCAATTCCGAGTCTTGCCTCTTCAGGGTTTCCATAATCAGCAATTACTTCTAAATTTGAATGCTGCTCAATTAAAGAGAGTAATTCTTTTCGTCCTAACCTTTCGTCATCAACTACAATGGTTTTAACTTTCATATACGTCAATATTTTGGGGTAATTTGAGCACACAAATAACCTCGGTTTTGTTTTTATTTTTTATTTCAAAGGAAGCTTTTCCCGCAAACAATAAGCGCAATCGCTCCTGCGTGTTTTCAATTCCAAAACCGGTTTCAGAAATTTTATTTGAGTCATACTGTCCGCTATTTGTAATGGTGATTATTAAAAAATGAGGATCTAACTTGGCTTCAATTACTAGGGTTCCACCCTCAGGCAAATGAGCGATACCGTGTTTTATCCCGTTTTCGACCAATGTCTGAATCATTAAAGGAGGTACCATTATGTGCTTGCTTTTTGGAGGAATATCAAAAGAAACCTTCAACCTTTCTTCATATCGATAACCTTCGATTGCCAAATAATCATGAACCAATTTTAATTCTTCAGAAAAATGAATTAGGCGCTGCTTGCCCATAAGTAAGTTGCTACGAAGAATATTGGATAATTGTGTGATGGCTTGCTTAGCAATTTTTGGGTTTTCTTCCACTAAAGCTCGAATACTATTCATTGAATTGAATATAAAATGTGGATTGAGTTGGGATTTAAGTTTATTCAATTCTATTTCGTTTCTTGCTGCTTCCCATCTCAAATTTTTAATTTCTTCTGCTTTATAGTTTTTAAAGAAATGGTAGAAAAAATAAATAAATGACCAAAGCGTAAAAAGGATCATCCAACCCGCCAACTCTTGAAATACAACAGCAGTATTTAGCGCTTTTTTCCCAGAAAAGATTAGGTATGTTAGCCCGGAATACGCAAACTGAAATAATATGGCAAGCGCTAATGATCCAAGTATAAATCGAGGAATCATGCGAGGAATATTCAGCTTTAGCCAATCATTTCTAATTATGATTTCTCGATACACATGGCTAAGACCAATTCCTAACGTAAAGGCAGAAGCAAGGGTCAGAATTAGTGGGGCAGAAAGCGAAACACCGCTGAGTTGATTTAGGACATATGCTATTAATATATAGCTACCCCAACCTATAATTTGACAAATTATGTACAGTCGCTTTTTTGCACTCACCTATCAAATGTAAAGCAAGCTTGCTTTAAATAACAGCACACAATACACAAGTGGAGCTATTTTACGACAACCTAATGTTTCTTTGGTGCCAAGCGGCTTTTACTTCACGGTGGCAATGCACTTTAGTTCTATCGCGATTGGCGTGGGTAATGCATTAATTGCAACTGTAGTTCTGCAAGGTTGATTTTCTTGAAAGTATTCTGCGTATATTCTATTGAAGGTTTTGAAATCTCTTTTCATATCAACTAAAAAAACAGTCACGTCTACAAGGTTCTCCCAACTTGAGCCAGAAGACTCTAATACCGCCTTAACGTTCGCAAAAACACTGTGCACCTGAGCTTCAAAGTCAAACGCTTCAAAATTGCCATTATGATCTAGCTTTAACCCAGGAACAGCGCTATCATTTTCATTCGATTTTGCAACTCGTGGTCCAACACCAGAAAGAAATAATAAATCGCCTACTTTTCGGGCATGTGGATATGCGCCAACTGCTTTTGGTGCTTTGTCTGAATTTATTTTTCCTTCCATGATTTTGACTTTTTTACAAATATAATTTTCAAGAATGATTCTGTTGCATTGTGCGTATTTTTACAGCAAATAGTACAGAATGAAAACTAAGATTTTAGGTTTACTGTTTACTCCTATTGCTCTATTCGCGCAGGTAAACAAACCCGATGCGCCTGATTTCATCAAACAAATTGAAGTTGCGCAACAGCAGGTGATTGAAATTGCAGCTCCAGAAACGGCTGACTTATTGGCGATGCAGAATTCTGCAATCAAGAACCGAACACTGGTTCCTATGGGAAAAATTGTTGCGGTGTCCATAAATGAATCTGCAGGAAGACGAGAACAAATTAAGGGTAACTTGATTAGAAAAACGATTGAAATAAAAACCGGCAAAGTAAAAGGCATTACCGCCTATTTGACCGAGGTGTTTTTGCCTATAAGCTCAAAACTGTATGTCAGTAATGCTGATGGCAGTCAAATACAAGGTCCTTTTACATTTGATGACGTCCGGAATGAAAAGCTGACTCCATCTATGATTGATGGAGCATTTCTGCGAATTACAACTGTTTATCCCGAGCATATTTCAGTTGAGCCCAGCTTTTCTATAAATGAACTGGGTTTTAATTTTGGAGACCTTACTGAACCTTTAGTTGATTTTGGATCGAGAGATTTTGATGACTCAGAGAGCTGTCAAGTGAATGCGAATTGCACTGAAGGAGAGGATTGGAGAAAGCAACAAAGAGCAGTAGTAAGAATTAAAATGCGAATTCAAAACTTTGAAGGCTGGTGCACTGGAACAATAATGAACAATACCCAACAAGATTGCACGCCCTATGTGCTTACTGCCGACCATTGCAGAGAACTTGAGGGGCAAGAAGCAAGCGTGGGGAACTATGATGACTGGCAGTTTTATTTTAATTATGAAGGAGCCGAATGCAAAAACCCCAGAGAGCGCGATGTTTCAATTGGTTCGCTGACAGGATGTAAAAAAATTGCAAACACAAAAAGAATGGGCTCGGGCGGAGCAGACGCTTTATTACTCAAGCTATCGAGTGATATTGATCAGTTTTATTCACCCTTTTTTGCGGGTTGGCAAAACTATGATGAGATAAGCCCAAGTGGAGTTATGATACACCATCCAGCAGGAGACATAAAAAAAATCTCAACGTATAAGACAGCTATCATTGAATCGGAATGGGATGCTAATTTTGGTGAAGACACACACTGGCAGGTCTACTGGTCGTCGACTGATAACGGTTTTGGGGTTTCGGAGCCAGGATCTAGCGGTTCGTCATTATGGAACGATAAAGGACTTGTAATTGGCCAATTAACTGGTGGTGCATCAGCATGCAAAGAAGATACCGATAAAGGAGTTAGTCCAAGCTTTCCAGACTATTTTGGGAAATTTAGTCTGGCTTTTGGATACGAAGGATCTGATACTGAGTCTACCTTATTTTCATATTTAGATGGCAGTAATTATGCTGGTAGTATCGAAGGAATTGACTGGCCTTGCAACGAAAAGCCACTTGCGCTGCAAGATATTCAAGAGGGTCTTGCAAGTCAAATTTCTATTTTCCCCAATCCATCACAACATGATGTTATTGTAAGTTTTGGGAATATAAATGTTAAGCAAGTCCTAGTTCATAATAGTCTAGGAGTTGAATTAATCAATATGGATAGTAGAGGAATAAGAGAGCTTACTTTCGATGTTTCGGAATGGTCAGAAGGTTTTTATTTGGTTCAACTGCTAACTGCTGAGCAAGGGCTGATAAACAAAAAAATAATTGTAAAATGAGAATAGCATTATTAATTATAGGTGTGGCTTTATTTTTTGGCTGCAAGAATGGGTCAAAATCAACAAAACTCGTTGATGAGTGCCAAGAAATGCTTGTGATTACTCCAGATGTTACTGTTCCTATTTCAGAAAACATTGAGGTGACCAAAGTTTTTATGGAAAACGATTGTTTGTTAGTTCGGATTAAGTTTAATGGATGCGAGAACTCCAATTTTGATTTAATTCACAATGGTAAAGTAATGAAGAGCCTTCCGCCTCAGGTTAATCTAATGCTAAGACCTATAGACGTGAATTGTGAAAGCACAGCAGAATTAGAAAAAGAATTCAAATTTGATATCAAAAAACTACAAGGAATTGGTGGAGATGGGAAGGCGATTATTCGCGTTCAGAACTTCACTGAACCCGTGGTATATGAATACTAGCCCTTATTAATAACCTTAGGAACCTTAAAGTAAAAACTGTCTTTTTGGGGAGCATTTTTCAAAGCTTCTTCTTTCGAAATGGTGACTTTACTTTCATCCAAACGCGTTTTACCTTTTTCGTCCGTCATATAAATTAAAGGCTCAACCCCTTCTGTAGGAACGGATTGTAATTTTTCGATGAAATCGAGCATTCTAGTTAGGTCGCTTTTAATTGCTGCTTTTTCCTCTCCCTCAAATTCAAGTTTTGAAAGACTAGCTATTTTGTCTATAAGTTCGTTATTAATTTTCATCGCTTTGGAATTGCCTTTTGAATAATTTCAAATACTTGGTCGCGCAAATCTACAATATCCTTTTCGGTCATTCCCTTTGTTTCTATTGGAGGGTGTACAATTGCATGGGCTAAGCCAGGAGAAGCAGGAGCTTTGAGAAAACCTCCATTTTCCAACCGCTTGTAGTTTTGAGTAAACGTAACGGGCACAATTGGCACCTGTTGTTCTATCGCTAATTTAAAGGCCCCGTTTTTAAATCGTCTCATATTAGGCACATCAACGGGAATTGTACCCTCAGGAAATAAAACCATGCTATTGCCTTTTTTTAATTCTTCTACTGATCGCAGATATGCATCATGTCCGCTTTTTCTTTTTCTTCTGTCAACAGGAATATTCATGCCTTTGGTAAAAAAAATGTTGAATAGCGGCCAATTCATTATTTCGGCTTTTCCAATTATGGTAAAATAATCGGGCACCAAAGGATAAATCAGAATAATATCAAAGTAGCTGCTGTGGTTACTTACAAGAACATAGGGCGGTTCTGGAAAATTTTTCGTGCCATGTCTTATCAGGACAACTCCTGTAATTAAAGACAGAAACCAAGACCATATTTTTTTGAGTTTAAACGCGGTTTTATAACGCTTTTTCTTTCCAAATAGGAACAAAAACATTGGGTAAACAATAATCATAGAGATGAGAAACCAAATGAAAAAATAGATTTTCCAAAGGATTATAAAAGGACGTTTAATGATTTCCAAAATTGACATTGCAGCACAAAAATAGACTTATATTATTTTTATAAAGTGCTATTAGCATCATATGCGTATTTATATTGGTCCTATTTTAACTTTGCACCTTAAATAGGAAAGATGTCAAGAATATTAACAGGGATACAAAGTACAGGAACACCACATTTGGGTAATATTTTGGGTGCAATTGCACCAGCCATAAAAATGGCAAATGATCCAAAAAACGAGTCTTTTTTGTTTATTGCTGACTTGCACTCCATGACGCAGATTAGAGATGGCAAAGAATTAAGCGACAACACATATAGTGTTGCAGCAGCTTGGTTGGCCTTTGGTTTAGATGCGAGTAAAACAGTTTTTTACCGTCAGAGTGATGTGCCCGAAACAGCTGAATTATCGTGGTATTTAAGCTGTTATTATCCCTATCAGCGACTAACATTGGCGCACTCTTTTAAAGACAAAGCAGATCGATTGGCGGATGTGAATGCCGGTCTTTTTGTGTATCCAATGCTAATGGCCGCTGATATATTGTTGTATGACATTGATTATGTACCGGTAGGAAAAGATCAATTACAGCATTTAGAAATGACACGAGATGTAGCCAGCCGTTTTAACCATAAGCAAGGCGATACTTTTGTAATTCCCAAGGACTTAGTTCAAGAAGAAACGATGCTAATTCCTGGAAGAGATGGGCATAAAATGAGTAAGTCCAGAGACAATATCATTAATATCTTTTTGCCAGAAAAGCAACTGAAAAAACAAGTGAATCAAATAGTTACTGATTCGACTCCTTTAGAAGACCCAAAGAATCCAGAAACATGCAATGCATTCGCAATTTATAATCTACTGGCCACTGATGAAATGGTTAATGAAATGCGCAAAAAGTACCGTGACGGGGGTTACGGTTTTGGACATGTTAAACGGGACATTTATGAGTTGATTGTAGAAAAATATAAAACTCAAAGGACACTTTATGCTGAGTATATGGAGAATAGGGGGGAACTGGACAAAGTGTTAAAGGAAGGCGCTGAAAAGGCTAGGCTTACTGCTAGAGAAGTACTAAACCGCGTTAGAGTTAAAAGTGGCTATTTGGCACGATAAGCAACAGCTATTGAACCCGAAAGATTCTCGACGTTCAATTCCTGGCCATCCAATGAAGTTAGGGTTGTGTTCGCATGAAATGTAATTTGTTTGGTTGGATTTCCCATTTCATTCTCATCATAATCAGCTACTGATAACAATTCAAACTCATTGTTATCATTTAAATTAGGTCTAGAATAATACTCTTTACCAGCTGCATCCGTATATTTTAGATATACGGTTCCTAGTTGAAGCTCACCATTTGGATCTTGTCTTGATGCGCTTTTAAAACTATAGTTAGCAGCACAAAAAGCATATTCTTCTTTTAAAATTAAGTTTTTACAACGTTGCGATCTTACGCCATTTTCATCAGTAACCGTTAAGCATACTTTCTCAATACCTTTATTAGGATCCGCTTGATAATCAACATATGGAGTGCTTGCCGTATTACCGCTCTCAAACTCCCAAAGGTAGTTTTGAGGGGCAATGTCTTTAACGTCTGGTTCGAATGCCAATGAACGTTGGGTTTGCGTAATCAAAAAGTCTGTTGTCGTTTCACTCTTTATATAGATTCTATTTTCAATATTACTTTCACAACCTTTAGAGGTCTTTACATTTAACTTCACTTCAAAGAACTCTTGGTCACCAACAAATAAATGAGTTGGGTTTTTTTCCTTACTAATGGTACCGTCGCCAAATTCCCATTCATAATCAACTTCGATAGCTTTACTGGTAAAGGACTCTTCAGGATTAAATGCAACTTCATATTCATTACCCGCATTTGGATTAGTAAATGGCTTGAACCCTGTTCTTAATTCAGGTTCAACCGCTAAACCTTCAACCGCTTCTTTTTCTCCTGTATAAATAATGGTAAAAGATTCAGGGCAACCAGTTTCGCAATTTTCGGTTTTCAATTCTCCAATGTATTTCGGAACGGTGTTTTCGTTTTCTTCAAACGAACTGTACATGTAGTAATCATTATCTCCTGCGACTAAATTAACCGGCAATCCATTTACTGTACCTTGAACGTAAAAAGCTGCATTACCGATAACCTCAGGTTGTAATTCTTCCTTTTTGCAACTAGCAAGAATCACTAAGAAAGACGCTATGTAAACGAGGAATTTCATTAGAATCTAAAAGGTGTGTATTTTAATGTAACACGCACTTCCATGTTATTACTATTGTCTTGAACTTCAAACGTTTCGTTGCTGGTAATATCTATTAAGCCATATTGCACCATACCACCAATAGAAAGGTTTTGATTTAGTTTATAATCGTATCCTAATCTTACTCCAGCATCTAATTTATTGAACCCATCTTGATAGTTCCAGGTATTCTCTGTAGAATTTGTAGAAGATTGTAAACTTTCCTCGTGTGTTGTAGTTAAGGCGCTTTTAACACCAGCTAAGTAGCTTAAGCTCGCACCTGCAAATACCGAGTGTTGTCCTTTGATATCATAACGAAGCTCTACTGGTAAATCGATGTAATGTAAACGGTTTAAAGCAAGAGTTTCTGTTGTTTCAGTTTTGCCAAATCCGTATTCAGTTTGAGTACGGATAAGCTCAATTCCTTTTCCAGACTTACTTCTATACCCCAATCCAGTTGAAATTGAAATATTTTGAGTTGCCTCAATATTGTAATAAAAGCCAGCTGTATATAAAAAGTTGTTTGCAGATAATTGACCAGTTGACCCTAATCCGTTTTCTAGCGTAATCCCACCAAATACTGAAATAGACTGAATATTTCGTTTAGGCATACTTGATTTGTCCACAGGATCAAACCCACTTTCAGCAAAATCGACTTTTAAAGGGTCCAATGCGCTAGCTTCGATCTTAACGATATTCACCTCGTTGTATTTAGAGTAAAATTCATTCGGTTGATTTGCAGGAACAACATCGCCAGTTTTCGATTCAAAAGAAGAGTTGTTTACTTCAACAACTTCTACAGGCAAAGCTTGTCTGTCGTTTCCTGCAACTGCAAGTAATACTTTATTTGTATTGTTAATTTTTGGCTCTTGATTAGTTCTAATATTAGCGCTTTTATTAAGCGAATTTTTACTTTCTAAACTTCTCGACTCAGCTATTTTAAGTTGACCAGAGTTTTCGGAGCTAGTTTGCGTATAACTTGCTTCGGTATCCTGAATCGACTTTCCTGAGCTAGCAATTAGCTGAGCATCGGGAATATTACTTCCAATAAGCACCGTACTTAGAAAAAGAGCAGCAGAAGCTAATTTTCCCAGGCTCATCCAGGAAAACTTATCCCTCTCATTTAGCATAGCGTTCATACTATCCCAAGCATTTTCATTAAATGCATGAGGAGTAGGATTACTTAACCCGTCTCTGAACAGTTCATCTATGTTGCTTTTACTGCTCATAAATTACCGGCTCTTAACGCTTCTTGCTCAACAGACTGAGCGATTAATTCTCTTAATTTTTTTCTAGCAAAAGATACGTGCCATTTCGATGTACCATCAGAAATTTCAAGCATTTCAGCAATTTCTTTGTGCGAATAACCGTCAACCGCAAAAAGAACAAATACTTTTTTACTTTCGGTAGGCAACCTATCAATAAAGCCCAACAACTCTTCTGCTTCAAACTTTAGATCGGCTGCATTGTATTCTACCCAACTATTTTCGGTTCCATCATTCTGGATATCCTTAAATTGAATAATACTTTTCTCTTTGCTGTTTTTTCGGTAGTCGTCTATTATCGTGTTGATCATTATTCTTCTAATCCAAGCTTCAAATGGACGGTCTCCCTTAAAAGAGTCTAGCTTAGTTACAATCTTCATAAAACCTTGGTTAAGAAGGAACTCTGCGTCTTCTTTGTTTTTTTCATAACGCAGGCAAATACTGAGCAGAATACTATAGCATTGCTTGTAAAGTAAAAATTGCGACTTGCGTTTGTTTGCAATACAACCTTCTAATATTTCGTTACTTATTTCCAATTTGGTAAATTCTGATACCTTACAAATATAAGCTCTTGATTAACATGATTTTGACTTTTTATTTAATCTATAATTATTGTTTGGCTAAATGTCTTCTCTTCGCCAATTAACCGAAGTATGTAAGTTCCTTTATTCATTGAAGAAACATCTATTTCATTTCGGCCAATAACTATGCTACCACTCTTTTTTAAGGATCCAGAAATGTCATAAATACTCAATAAACTATAGTTATTTTCATTAATTACGGTTAAAGTTGATTTAGCGGGTATCGGAAATATTGTGGTAGCTCGATTTTCCAAACTTTCCTCAATATCCAATGCATTTGTAAGCCCATAAGATCGAGTTCCAGTAACCCAAAAAGTTAACTCATTTTTTAATGTTGAAGGATTTACAATATAGCCAGAAGATTTTTTTCCAGGAGAATTCACAATTATTTTTACTTCTTCATTGGGTAAGTCGGAGAAAGCATATAGACCCGAACCATCAGAATTAGTAAGTGCTATTAGTTCATTTTTCAAATTATAGACAAGCAGAGCAGCATTAATAACGGGGTCACCTTCATTATATCCTGGGACATCGGTGCCGAATTTTATAGAGCCATTAAGTGCTTCATTTCCTGTAGTAGCGACAATCGGAGTTAAATTGATGTTTTTGTTGGAAACGGTTCCTTGGATGTAGCAAGCTTTTGACAAAGACCAAATCGCACTGTCTCCATAATAGGTTGGTGAATATCGCTTTTTTAAAGAATAAGTCATTGGTTCAGCAGAAAGGTAGTAAGTGCCTTCTTCCAAATCGTGAATACGGTAATAGCCGCTGTTTGAATTGGTTTGCGTGGCTTTTACAAATTGTAATGTATTTGGACTAGACTCCTTGAATACCGAGACCCAAACCGAATCTGCAGGTAATCCTGAGGCTAGAATTGTTCCACTAATCTCAGCATTTGAACCAGCTAATTCTCCAAGAAATCGAGAGTATGGAGGAACCTCAACATTTGCCTGTTGTGCTTTGCCAAAAAAACCAAAAGCTATTAAAAGCGTGAGTATTAAAAGTCTATTCATGATACCGTAAAGATGTAGACGTAAAATCTTGTTCAAAAGTTGGCTGTCAATCGGATTTCTTGCGACTTCTTTTATACAGAGATATTGCGGCCCATAGTAGAAATGCAAACGCAAAAATTCCCAGTAGACCCCAAAGCCAACTTATTTGGTCTCGAAGAATAATGATAAAAACAATTGCAACTAAAAAAATAGTAGCTAATTCGTTGAATACACGCAGTTTATTGCTGCTCATTTTAAATGATCCAGATTGAATTTGCACAAACAGTTTGTGAATGTACAAGTGATATAAGTACAGCCCGATTACAAAGGCTAGCTTTACGTGCATAAAAGCTTGGGTTAAAAAACCAGGGCTATGATAGAGCAACACCAAAGCTGAAATCAGGACAAGTATTGCAGAAGGCCATGTAATTCCATACCACAGTCGTTTTTCCATAATTACAAATTGATTAGAAAGAATGGTTTTTTTAGCGTCTTCTTTTTCTTGTGCTTCTGTATGGTAAATAAATAAACGCACGATATAAAATAACCCAGCGAACCAGGTTACTATAAAGATCAAATGAAAAGCTTTTGTGTAAAGAAAATACATTCAGATAATTTTTGGTAAAAATAACCCGAAACTATACTACGATATGATTCTTGGTCTTAGGAACATTTAATTTTGTTCAAAACAACATAATGCATTCAAAAACAGCATCGTCTTCATTATCAACCTCAAGTAGAATTGTACTTCCTAATGACACAAATGTGTTGGGAAACCTTATGGGGGGTCAATTATTAAATTGGATGGATATTACCTCAGCAATCGCGGCACATAGACATTGCGGTCGAGTGGTAGTGACTGCGGCGGTTAACAATGTTTCTTTCAATCATCCGATAGCCCTTGGAGATATAGTTACCATCGAAGCAAAAGTGACAAGAGCCTTTACTTCTTCGATGGAGGTATTTATGGATGTGTATGTGGAGCACCGTTTAACAGGAGAGAAGAAAAAGTGCAACGAAGCTATTTACACGTTTGTAGCAGTTGATCAAAACGGAAAGTCTATTGATGTCCCAGAACTTATTCCAGAAAGTGAAGAAGAAAAATCGCGCTACGATGCTGCCCTTAGGCGAAGACAGTTGAGTCTTATACTTGCTGGAAGAATGAATGCAAACGAAGCGACTGAATTAAAGGCGCTTTTTGAACAGTAATCAGGTTTCTGCTGTTGAAACTTGCTTGTTTTTTCCGTACAAAGGTCCAAGGTATTCAGTATCTCCCGACATACCCAGATACATAACGTAAAGGCCGTTAAACACCAATACTAAGACATAATCTATAAAAGTACGTTTGCCGAAACACTTGCAAAGTTCGATGTATAAGGTAATGGTAAATAGAAGAAACACGGATAGCATACTTATAAGAGCAATATTTGCAGCCATAGAGGTATCTCCTGTATAAACAATGTAAATTATTATTGGAGGTGGGATTATAAAAGCTATTACTTGCCATGCGGGCCTGCCCATTATTTTTAGGAAAACGACAACATTCCAAAACGGAACAATTGAAGCAATTCCCGGCAGGTCACACTTGTAATATAAAACCCATTGTCCAAGTACACCGAAAGCAGCGACGAGGGCAATAATTATATACAGGAATTCATATTGCTCGGCATATTTAAGAATCAGTTCTAGTGGTAACTTAAGCGTATTGTGTAGAGTTTCCATAATTTAACAGTTTTAAGACTGCATAAATTTAAGAAATTAACAAAAAACAGCAAGGCTTAATTCGGATAAATCTTCAACACCGTGAAAAAACCCTGTTTTACGCAGTTTTTTCTTGTTGACTTTCAAAACTTTGGTTGATGTCTTTAATCGTAGCGCCCATACTACAAGCGCCTGTGAAGTTAGCGCCAGGTTCAATAGATAGTTTAGCTGTCTCTATATCTCCATTAATATTTGCTGTTGATTGAAGGGACAAAAGTTCATTTACCACAATTTTTCCTTTAACGGTTCCAGAGATATTAGCATTGGTACATATGATTTCACCTTCCAGTTTTCCACCTTCGCCAATAACCACTTTTCCACTACTACTTATAGTTCCAATAAGTTTTCCGTCTAAGCGTATATCTCCACTAGTCTTAATATCGCCATTAATTTTAGTACCCGAAGAAATATGATTCCTAGTACCTTCTAATTCGGTTTGCTTAGCCATGGACTTTGAGTTTTTGAACATTTGATGTTTTCTATTAGTGCAAAGATAAAAATTATTAACAAGAATAATTCTTTTTTGTGATTTAATCATGAGAATTCGTGCAAAAAATCATAGATATTATTTCTGATTTAAGATCATTTAAAAATGAGCTTAATGTAAGCCCAGGTTCTTTCACGGATATTTCTATTAAAAATTTGAATAAAGATAGTCAAAAATTTATTAAAGATAACGAGACAGTTTTAAAAAAATTAGGAAGAATAAATAAGTTTCATAATGAAGATTTAGATAAATCTGCAGCTTCAATGGTAATATCTGGTGAAATTTATAAGATTTATTTTGACGAAAATGTTGATCTTGATTTGATAAAATCTAACTTACTTAAAAAGCAAGAAAAATACCAAAATGAATTAAACAGTATATCTAAAAGATTATCTAACAAAGGATTTGTAGATAGAGCACCAAAAGAGATTGTTGAACAAGAAAAAACTAATTATAATAATTTAAAGAATGATATTGATAAAATATCAGTAACAATTAAGGGTATATAATGGCAAAATTTAACAAAAAGAAACTTCCAAGTAGACATACATCTTTAGGTGCAGATAGGGCCCCTCATAGATCATTTTATTATGCAATGGGTGAAACTGAAAAAGATGTAGCAAAACCATTTGTAGGAGTTGTCTCTACATGGAATGAAGCGGCGCCTTGTAATATTGCCCTAATGAGACAAGCTCAATCTGTTAAAAAAGGTGTTAGAGCTAATGGTGGTACACCTAGAGAATTTTGTACAATTACTGTTACTGATGGAATTGCAATGGGTCATGAAGGAATGAAATCTTCTTTAATTTCAAGAGAGGTAATAGCAGATTCTGCTGAACTTACTGTAAGAGGCCATTGTTATGATGCATTAGTTGGTATCGCTGGATGTGATAAATCTTTACCAGCATTGATGATGTCAATGGTTAGATTAAATGTACCAAGTGTGTTTATATATGGAGGCTCAATTCTTCCAGGAAGATACAAAGGAAAAGATGTAACAGTTGTTGATGTATTTGAGGCTGTTGGAAAACATTCATCTGGTCAAATGTCATCAGCAGAACTTAGAAAATTAGAATTAGTTGCATGTCCAAGTGCTGGAGCATGTGGAGGGCAATTTACTGCAAATACTATGGCATGTGTATCTGAAGCTATAGGACTTGCTTTACCATATTCTGCAGGAACTCCTGCTCCATATGAGGAAAGAGATAAGTATGCCAAAGCTAGTGGTAAAACTGTTATGAATCTTTTAAAGAAAAAAATTAAACCTAGAGATATTGTAACAAAAAAAGCTTTAGAAAATGCTGCAACCATAGTTGCTGCAACTGGTGGATCTACTAATGCTGCATTACATTTACCAGCAATTGCTAATGAAGCTGGAATTAAATTTGATTTAATGGATGTTGCTAAAATTTTTAAAAAAACTCCTTACCTTGCTGATTTAAAACCAGGAGGAAAATATGTTGCAAAAGATATGTGGTTAGCAGGTGGTGTTCCTATGTTGTTAAAGACACTGTATGATGGAGGTTTTATTCATGGTGATTGTTTGACGGTTACTGGAAAAACTATGAAGGAAAATTTAAAAAATATTAAATTTAATCCTAAGCAAAAAGTTTTAAGAAAATATGATAATCCATTATCTCCAGATGGTGGTGTAGTTGGTTTAAAAGGAAATTTAGCACCAGATGGTGGTATTGTTAAAATTGCAGGACTTAAAAAATTACAATTTACTGGTAAAGCTAGATGTTTTGATAATGAAGAAGATGCAATGTCAGCTGTTCAAAACAGAAAGTACAAAGAAGGGGATGTTATCATCATTCGTTATGAGGGTCCTGTTGGAGGCCCAGGTATGAGAGAGATGCTATCAACTACTGGTGCAATTTACGGTCAAGGCATGGGTGAGAAAGTTGCCCTTATAACTGACGGAAGGTTCTCAGGAGCTACGAGAGGGTTTTGTGTTGGTCATGTAGGCCCTGAGGCGGCTCTAGGAGGCCCTTTAGCACTACTACGTAATGGAGACATAATTGATATTGATGCTAAAAAAGGGTCAATTAATGTCAGACTATCTAAAAAAGAATTAGCTTCAAGAAAAAGAAAATGGAAACCAAGAAAATCAGATTTTGGTTCTGGCACACTGTGGAAATATGCGCAAACAGTAGGACCAGCTTATTTAGGTGCTCCAACTCATCCTGGTAAGAAAAAAGAAGTTAAGGATTATTCAGAAATTTAATGAAAATTCGTCCAGTCATTTTATGTGGTGGTGCTGGAACTCGACTTTGGCCTAACTCAAAAAGTCATCAAGCAAAACAATTTATTGATTTTGGTAATTGGACTTTATTAGGCAAAACTTTAGAAAGAACTAAAGCGTCCATTTATGACTCACCAATTATAAGCACTAATAAAAAATATTTAAAACAAGTTAAACAACATCTTAAAAAAAATAAGATTAAGAAATTTAAAATTGTATTAGAACCAGCAAAAAGAAATACAGCTCCAGCTATTTTAAGCACAGCTCTAATTAAAGATATTCCTGATGATCAACCGTTAATGTTTTTTACAGCTGATCATTTGATTGAAAAGATGAGTATTTTTAATAAAGCAATTAATAGAAATAAATCAAATTTAACTGATCAAAATATTTTTATATTTGGAATAAAACCAACATCTCCATCAAGTGAATATGGATATTTTGTAACTAAAAAAATTAAAGGAAATGTTAATAAAGTAATTAAATTTATTGAAAAACCAAAAGAAGCTAAAGCTAAACAGGTTATAAAACAAAAAGGTTATTGGAATTCAGGAATGTTTTTCCTTAGAAAAGATTCAATAATAAATAACTTTAAAAAACACCAGCCAATTATTTATAAAAATTGTGTTAACTCTATTAAAAAAGCAAAACTTAAAAATAATACTTATTATTTAAATAAAGCGTCATTTATTAAAGCAACTGCTAAATCTTTTGATTATGCAATCTTAGAAAAAACAAAAAAAATTAATGGTATTAAATTAGATATACCTTGGTCTGATCTTGGAAGTTGGAAAGAGATTTTAAAAATGTATGACAAAAACAAAAATAAATATGCTAAGAAAAAAAATGTTTATTACCGACCCTGGGGTAGGTATACTAATTTGTTTGAAGGAAAAGAATTCTTAATTAAAGAATTATTCGTTAAACCTAAAGGTATTTTAAGCCTTCAAAAACATCATCATAGATCCGAACATTGGTTAGTTACACAAGGAAATCCAAAAATAACTTTAAATAAAAATAAGTTTATAAAAAAGCCTAATGAACATGTATTTATTCCATTGCAGGCTATTCATAGAATTCAAAACCCTGGAAAGAAACCAGTCAAAATTATGGAAGCACAAATAGGATCAATTCTTAAAGAAACAGATATTGTTAGATATCAAGATATATACGGCCGTATTAAATAATACTTTCAGCTATTATGCTTCTAGCTGTGTTACCTGTACAAACGAATAAGATATTTTTCTTTATAAAATAATTTTATAAATTCCAATTAAGAATAGTGGTATTTGTAAACCAAAATTAGTTAGTATTGCTTTATCTTTTGATAAAAATCCTGCAACAGTCCACCCAACCACACCTAAACCATGAAAGTAAATATTGATAGGATAGATATTTAAATTAGTTAATAATATTCCAGTTAATACTAAAGCAGTACTGATCCATTTAAGGTATTTTTTAATAAACATAGTCTCCTCTATAAGTAAGTTTTGTTGCGAATTTATTACAATTATAGAGGAAACTAAAATATTAAATTAAAAAATTATTATGAATTTGTTAAAATTCACTACTAAATTTTATACCAGCCCCAATACGTTCAGTTGTTTTATTGTCCTTATCTTGACTTTTATATCCAAAGTCTAATCCAACACCTGATCCTAAATAATAGCCAACAGATGATTGAAATATATTTCCATTAAAACTTTCATCAGCTTCATCCGCATCGTTATCGATATATGTATAAGAGGATCCAATGTTCCATTTTTGATAATTAAGTTCTAATCCACCTGTCGTATAACTTCGATTGTGTGCGGCTTCAGCAGCTTTATTGTCAATTTGCATTCTTTCAAATATAATCTTACTTCCAAGATCATCAGATATTTCATGTTCATGCATAATAGAAGCTGAATAACGTGTGTTATCAGTAGCATCATTAATACCTGCTGCTTGTTCAGCAAATCCTAACCTATAAGAGATTTCTTTAACAAAAGAGTTATTTTGAAAAGAATAAGGCAATGAGCCACCTAGTGAAACTGAATAAGATGAAAAGTCCTCGGTGTTTGCTACTCCACTATCTTCTTTACTATTGTGACCTCTACTAAAAAAAAGAGAGTCACTTAAGGGACCCGTATCAGCATAGAAGGTAGAGAAGTTTAGATCGTGAGCACCCAAAGATCCAGCATAATGTTTTATTGAACCACCAAAACCTATTTTTTCTTTAATTCCATATTCTTCAACAGCCTGGTAACCATACATCCCTGGAAAATTGTGGTAATTAAAACCAACTACAGGATTAAATTTACCTAAATAAGCAGAAAATTTCTTACTATCATAATTTAACTTTAGCTCTTCTAATACTAACATATGATCATTAATACCGTGGTCTTCACCATTTGGAGCTCTGTAACCACCATGTACATGGCTATCACCATCAGGGCCACCTTCTAATTTTATATTAGAATTGATTGACCAACCTCCATCGAAATTTTTTCCTAGCTCCATATGTGAGTGTGAATAAATTTCATTATACTTTCCATCTTTATCAACTTTTCTCATAGTGTCTGCAAATATAACTACATCTAAATGACTATAGAATCCTTTCTCACTATGATTATGATTATCATGATCATGTTTGTCTTCAGCATATACTGCTGTGATCAATAAATTAAAAATTAGTAATATCTTAAATATTTTTTTCATTAAATTTCCTTTTTTGAATGTTATAATATAACATACATAATGTTATAATATAACATTGTCAAGATGAGGCTTAATGAATAATTTTTATTATTATGTCTCTGTGTGCTAGTCTTGTGCTGGTTTTTACAAATTAATTAACTCTTATTTTCTAACATTAATAGAAAGCTAAATTAAAGTTATATGATTTTATAGGATATTTAGACTACCTTAGACTAA
>ERZ651776.1490-NODE-1490-length-27842-cov-6.278084_pt1 | contig 27842 bp, 23 predicted proteins | sample MGYA00514761_ERZ651776 | MGnify/ENA metagenome assembly ERZ651776 | reverse complement strand
GTGAGCGCAGCGAACAAGAGCGGCAACATCGGCCCGGAGGCATCTGGGCTCGCACCAATCCGCGCGGCCTCCTGGCACCGGCTTCGTCGATGTGAGGCGTGTCGAACAGCTTCGCAGATCAACCGGCCATGGCTTGGCCGACATCGACCGGATCAGTGGCCGTGATCGGTTTGCAGGAGTGGCCGCCGCAGACATCGTCGACGCTGCCAAATCAACGATCGCCAACCTGGTGTCACCAGCGCGTCGAACTAGCTGTCGGTCAACGCGACGTAGACCTGAGCGGCCACGACGGCACCGCTGCCGAGCGTGACCTCCACCGAGCGACGTTCGTAGCCCGCTCCTTCGAAATCGTCGATCTCACGCCACCGATTGGCGAGCTGCGACGAACGCAAAACAGCCACCTGAACCAACCCGCCGCTCTCGTCGGCCACGAACCCTTCGTACCCCTCGGCCGCCCCCCACGTGATCTCGAAGGTGTAGCCACGAACTGTTCCCGTGCACCACTCGCCACCGATACGAGACAGAACCCAATGGTTCTTCTCGCCCGGCGCCAGGGTGCCGTAGACCGCCAGAGCCTCGATTTCATCTGCCATTCGAGCAACGTAGCTAGCCATGATGCAAGCTCCACGTCTCCGCCAACCTCCGCCAACCTCCGCCGCGGCGCTACTCGACCAATCGCAGCCCGGCTGGTTCACCCGTGGGGCCGCTGAGAGTGACTTCGAACTCGGTGCGATGTGCTGGATAGAGATGCTCGCTCACCAGTGCGTTACCCCCCGCACTGTCAGTGGTCACGCGTCGCACCCGAAGTAGCGGCGAGCCCTCGTCTACTTTGAGCGCAACCGCGATCGCTGCGTCAGCAGCGATGGCCGAAATTACTTGAGTCGCATGACCGAGGCGGTCAAGAAGCAGGTCAACGAACGTCGACTCTTCGACATCGCTCCGCGACAGGTCAGCGCCTAACGAGGCCTTACACCAAACAGTGACATACGCAAATGGCTCACCGTCGGCCAGGTTGAGCCGTTTGACCTCAAGCACCTCAGCACCTACCAAAGCCTCGACTTCAACGGGAGCTTGAACAAATCCGAACTGCAACACCCTGCGCTCACTGGAACGACCTGCTTCAGCGAGTTGCCCTTCGATGGTTTCGAGACTGTCCAAAGATTGACGGATTGGACTACTGCCCACAAACCAACCAAAACCCTGACGGCTATCGACCAGTCCCTCGCCCCGAAGCTGCTCAAGCGCCTTACGAATCGTCACCCGACTCGCATCATGAGCCGCCGATAACGCCGACTCACTGGGGAGTAGCGCACCAGTCGCCAACACACCTTTCTCGACATCACCGCGAATCGATTCAGCAATCTCTTGGTATCGAAAGGAACGGGCCATAACGTGGGCAACCTGCGGGCAGTCGGAGAGCGATCTTCGCAGAAACGTGCTGTCGGTCGTTGACAGCTTGTATCAAACTTGTAGCATACAAGTTATCACATCGAGAGGTATTTGTTATGGCCGTCTTTGCCGAAACCCCAATCGAACTCGTCAACGAGGTGTACAGCACACTCGACGAACGTCTTGCGTGGGGTCGTGAGAAGCTCGGACGAGCCCTTACCTTGGCCGAGAAGATTCTGATCAATCACCTCGACGATCCTGGAACTGCTGGCCTCGAGCGGGGCGTTTCCTACACCGACCTTCGCCCCGACCGGGTGGCCATGCAAGATGCCACCGCCCAGATGGCATGGCTGCAGTTCATGACTGCTGGCCTCGCCCGCACATCTGTGCCGACCACGACCCACTGCGATCACCTGATCCAGGCTCGCGTCGACGGCAAGACCGACCTCATGGTCGCGGCCGACACCAACAGTGAGGTCTACGACTTCCTCGAAAAGGTCTGTGCCAAGTACGGCGCCGGCTTCTGGGCACCAGGTTCCGGAATCATCCATCAGGTCGTGCTCGAGAACTACGCCTTCCCCGGCGGCATGATGCTCGGCACCGATAGCCACACGCCGAATGCGGGCGGCGCTGGCATGATCGCTGTAGGTGTAGGCGGCGCCGACGCCGTCGATGTCATGACCGGCTTTGCCTGGAACGTGCGCTGGCCAAAGGCCATCGGCGTCAAGCTCACCGGCGAACTCGGTGGTTGGGCCGCACCCAAGGACGTCATCTTGAAGGTGGCCGAGATCCTGACCGTCAAGGGCGGCACGGGCGCAATCGTTGAATACTTCGGCCCCGGCGCCGAAAGCCTGTCGGCAACCGGCAAGGCAACCATCTGCAATATGGGTGCCGAGATCGGTGCAACCACGTCGCTGTTCCCCTACGACGATGCAACCAGCCGTTACCTCAAGTCAACCGGCCGCGAAGCCATCGACGATGCAGCTCGGGCCGTCGCCCATCACCTCCGGGCCGACGACGACGTCCTTGCCAACCCGGGCGACTACTTCGACCAGGTCATCGAGATCGATCTGTCCACGCTTGAGCCACTAATCAACGGTCCACACACCCCAGACCTGGCACGACCTCTGTCTGCACTGGGTGCCGAGGCAGCCGAGAAGGGCTGGCCAATGGAAATCAGCGCGGCACTTGTCGGCTCGTGTACCAACTCGAGCTACGAGGACATCAGCCGCGCAGCATCAATCGCACGCGATGCTGCAGCTAAGGGCCTGAAGGCCAAAGTACCGTTCATGATCACCCCTGGCTCTGAAGCCACCATGCGCACCATCCAGCGCGACGGCATGCTCGAGCCACTCGAAGCAATCGGCGGCGTCGTGCTTGCCAATGCCTGCGGACCGTGCATCGGCCAGTGGAAGCGAGATGACCGAGACGGCATCGAAGGCACCACCAACCTGATCATCACCAGCTACAACCGCAACTTCCCCAAGCGCAACGACGGCGATGCCGCCACGTTGGCCTTCGTGACGTCGCCCGAGACCGTGGTTGCTTTGGCCCTTTCTGGCCGAGTTGACTTTGACCCTCAGACCGACACCCTGACCAACGAGGCCGGCGAACAAGTCAGCCTGATCGTTGGCGAAGCAATCGAGCTGCCACCTGGCGGTTTCGAGAGCGGTGACTCCATGTTCATTGCACCACCTGAAGACGGCAGCAGCGTCGAGGTCACGGTCAACCCGGCGTCTGATCGCATTCAGCTGCTCACGCCGTTTCCCGCATGGGACGGCAACGATTACCTCGAACTACCAATTCTTGGCAAGGGCATGGGCAAGGTCACCACCGACCACATTTCGATGGCTGGAGCCTGGCTCAAGTACCGCGGCCATCTCGAGAACATCTCTGGCAATCTGTACCTCGGTGTCGTAAACGCATTCACCGGCGAGACCGAACTTGCACTCGATCCTTCCGACGGGCAGACCAAGAGTTACCCCGAGATCGCCAAGAGCCTTCACCAGAAGGGCATCAATTGGGTCTTCATCGGCGAAGAAAACGTCGGCGAGGGTTCCAGCCGCGAACACGCAGCGATGGAGCCTCGTTTCCGTGGTTGCCACGCGGTGTTCGCCAAGTCGTTCGCTCGTATCCACGAGACCAACCTGAAGAAGCAGGGTGTACTCGCAATGACCTTCGCTGACCCTGACTTCTGGGGTGCGATCGGTGAAAGTGACACCATCTCGATTACCGGATTGTCAGAACTTTCGGCTGGCAAACCAGTCGAGTGTGTACTCCACAAAAGCGATGGCGAAAGCGTTGAGTTCCAGGCGTTGCACACGTTGAATGACGACCAAATTGCATGGTTCCATGCTGGTTCTGCACTCAATATGATCCGTGCTCAAGTAGCCGGATAACGCCAATCGACTTAGTGGCCCGGGTTTTGCGTCAAGCTGACACAAGACCCGGGCCGTTATTCGTTTTCACCACCATCTCAGCAGCGGTCTGAGTTTCCAGAAACTATCCATTCGGCCAGCCGCCGCAGATCAGCGGAGTACGGACAACGCCGACAGAGGCACGGTCACGGATCGGCGTTACCGTTGAGGTCTGCGTATGGGCATTTTGTATTGCTTCGTCGCCTCCACCACACACCATGTCTGAGTTTCCTCGTACGCAAAAGATCGCCGCCCTCGCGCTCGTCACCTTGGTCGTGATCATGACGTTGATTGTCTTGGCTGCGCGTGACGACGGGAACAGCTCCAGTGCCGACGACAGCGCTCCGATCGACCCCAATGCGGAACCCACTGCGATCCCAGTACTAGAGCGACCTCGAGGCACCTGGGACGACATTGCCTCCATCGTGCGCGGAGCGCAGGGAACCTCTGCGCCCGTCGATTGCCCTTTCGTCGATGAACGGATCCTAGAGACGAACAATTTTCTCGCGCTGACGCCATCGCTCACCTTCGTGTGTACAGAAGCCGGGCAGACCGCCACGCCTATCGCTCCTGGACGCGTGGTTATGCGAGTTACCCAGGCTCCCTTAAACAGTTTCAAGGCTGATTTGATCGCGAACGGCAACGATGGACCTTGGCTCCGAGCCGGGGCCTATGGCCCGTTTGTGGTGATCGACCATGGACCGCGCGACGGTGTCAGCAACGTGACTTCGATCTATGCCGGGCTCGAAACTATTGATCCCGATCTCGCTGTCGGGCAATTCGTTGACACCGAAACCATGCTTGGATCCCTGGGTGCTCGCATGATTAACGACGAACTAGTCAATGGGGTCCTGAGTTTCGAGCTCATCACCGATGACACTCGCTTCGGCAGCGACCCGATACGCCAGTCCCCTCCTCCAGCAAGCGAAAGTCCTCGGTTGGCAGCGCTTGTCGAAGACTCGATTTCGCTACCTGTCACCACATGCACGATCCCGTTTGGGAATGTCAACCTTGTGGTCGGAGCCCCACGCGAATACCGTTCGGGCATCCACAACGGCCTCGACTTCAACTGCGGCTCCACCGACCATGTCATCCAGTCCGCAGCCGCTGGCCAAGTGATCTTTGTGGTGAACGACTATGTCAACGCGAGCCCCGAGGATCGCGAGGCTGTGCTCGCCCAAACAGTCCCGGCGTTCGACACCCCGTTCTGGACGCTTGCGAACTTGTACGGCAACTTCGTGGTTATCGACCATGCACTCAGCGGTGGCGAACGAGCGGTAACTGTCTACGCCCACCTCTCCGAAGTCGACTCGCAAATTCTGCCGGGTGTCCTCGTCGACGGTGGTACACCACTCGGATTCGTCGGCAACTCGGGGACCTCAGCCGCCTCTGCTGGCATCGAAAACAACGACGCTTCAGTCCACCTGCACTGGGAACTCCATGTCAACGACCGGCCGATTGGGTATCTCGAGTCGCCAACCGACACCCAACCGCTCTACGAACAGATCTTGTGCAACCCAGAAAATCCGACCACGACGGTCGGCTGCTAGTCCCAAGACCCGATGGTCAGCGGCGCCGCTTTTTGTCCGAGTTCAGGAACTTTTCCATCTGGCGACGGTCGCGTTTGGTTGGTCGTCCAGCACCGCTCGATCGTTCGGCCCAGGCAGCATCGATCCGTTGGTCCATCGACCGCGGCTTTGGCTTATCTTCTTCGGGCGTTTCATCGATGTAACACTCGACCGCCACCGGAGCGCCAACCCGCTTCTCGATGACTTTTACGACCCGGTAGGTACGTGAGAATCCGCTGCGCCGAGAGACGAGCACATCGCCTACCTTAATTCGCTGCGCAGGTTTCGCCGGTGTGCCGTTAATGCGCACCCGACCACTTGAACAGGCGTCGTTGGCGGAAGCGCGCGTCTTGTACAGACGCACGGCCCACAGCCACTTATCGACACGTACCTGCTCGCTCATGGCTCGATCAGCGGTTTTCCCAGAAGCGGAATTCGAACCAGCCCCGTGCTCTTGCTTCGAAGACCTCGGAGCCACCGACAAGTTCGGTCACCGAATCGGTGAAGCCAAAAAATGCATCGCGGACTGGGTCGAGGAAGAAGATCGCAATGAACACGATCATGATGCCGTACTGACGAAACGGCTGAATCGACCGAAGCGTCTGTTCAGAAAGATGTGGTTCGATGACGCCGAATCCGTCGAGGCCAGGGATGGGCAACAGATTGAAGATCATCGCAATGATCTGGATCCAACCGAGAAACGACAAACCAATGACCAGCCATGGCGCCTCGATGAGGCCGATCCGGACCGGGACCAGACAGATCAAGGCACAGACGCCGGATGCGGCAGGCCCTGCCGCGCTCATGAGGCTCCGCATGACGGGCGACCGGATTGCTGCGGTGTTGATCCACACTGCGCCGCCAGGTAAACCAATTCCACCGATGATCAGTATAAAGATCGGGAACAGCAGCGACGTTCCGACGTCGACGTACTTGCGCACGTCCAACGTGAGATACCCCTTGTCGACCACTGATCGGTCGCCTCCGATGTACGCGACAATCGCATGGCCGAACTCGTGCAGGGCCAACGAAAGCACCCAGCCAGCGACCACGAACAGGAACATCGTGACACCGTTGTAGCGATACCCGCGAGCGAGCGCAGTTCCGAAAATGACGGTGAGCAACACGATCCCATAGAAGATTGGACTCGGCGCGACCAGATTTCGCGGATGGGCTGCGATAGCCATTCGCGTCAGCCGTTTCGTTTCTGGATCCGAGCCCATTCGTCGCGCAACCCGACTGTGCGATGAAAGATCATCGGCCGGTCTAGGTCGTGGGCGAAGTATCCGATGCGCTCGAATTGCACCACTTCACCGAGCGGGGTCTCGGCAAGTTCAGGTTCGAGCTGCGCAGCTGCAACGACCTGCATCGAGTCTGGGTTGAGGTCGTCGAGTGGGTCAGCGCCGCCGGCTGAAGGCTGAGGCGATACAAAGAGTCTGTCATACAACCGAACCTCGGCTTGAACGGCTGTCGTTGCAGCGACCCAGTGCATCGTGGCCTTGACCTTGCGACCATCGGGGGCAGAGCCACCCGCAGTCTCCGGGTCATAGGTGACATGCACTTCGGTCACCGTGCCGTCGGCATCGGTCAACGCATCAGTGCACGTCACGAAGTAACCCGAACGCAACCGGACCTCGCGACCTGGAGCAAGCCGGAAGAACTTCTTTGGCGGATCGATCATGAAGTCATCGCGCTCGATCCACAACTCGCCGCTGAAGGGCACCTGCCGAGTACCAGCGGTGTCGTCTTCAGGGTTATTGATGACCTCTCGCATCTCGATCACTGGGTTGCCGTTGGCATCGGTTGGCCAGTTGGTAATCACCAGCTTGAGAGGGTCGAGCACTGCCATACGTCGCAGCGCGACCTTGTTGAGCTCGGTCCGAACAAACGATTCGAGCAATTCGACTTCGGTCGTACCATTCACTCGGCCAACACTGATGTGATCACAAAACTCTCGGATGGCCTTGGCCGGGTAACCCCGACGTCGAAGTCCGCTCAGCGTGGACATCTGAGCGTCGTCCCAACCTTCGACCTTGCCCGATGCAACCAGTGCCGCGAGTTTGCGCTTGGACGTGATGATGTGGGTGAGACCCAGCCGACCAAACTCGGTCTGGCGGGGTCGATCGTGTGGCAATTCGAGCTGGTCGAGAAACCAGTCGTACAACTCGCGGTTGTTCTCGAATTCAAGCGTGCAGAACGAATGAGTGACACCCTCGATGGCATCGCTCTGGCCGTGGGCCCAGTCATAGTTCGGGTAGATGCACCAGTCGTCGCCGGTGCGATGATGGGTCACGTGGCGGATGCGGTACATCAATGGGTCGCGCATGGACATGTTGGCGTGGGTCATGTCGATCTTGGCTCGCAGCACTCGCTCGCCATCGCCGAACTCGCCGGCTCGCATACGTCGAAACAGGTCAAGGTTCTCGTCGACGGAGCGATCACGAAACGGGCTATTTGTGCCCGGCGTGGTGAAGTCGCCACGGGTGTCGGAGATCGCCTCGGCGTCTTGATCGTCGACGTAGGCGAGCCCTTTGGTGATCAGATCTTCGGCCCAGGTGTAGAGCTGTTCGAAGTAATCACTCGCATACAGAGTTCCCCGGTCACTTTCGAAACCCAACCACTGCAGGTCGCGTTCGATCGCAATGACGAAATCAGCACTTTCCTTTTCGGGGTTGGTGTCGTCGAACCGCAGATTGCACGTGCCGCCGAAATCACCGGCGACGCCGAAGTTCAGACAGATCGACTTGGCGTGACCAATATGGAGATACCCATTCGGTTCGGGCGGAAAACGCGTCTGTACCCGGTTGCCGTAGGTCCCCTGTTCGTTATCGCTGCGAATGAGCTCCCGAATGAAATCGGACGGATGCTCGGTCTCTTCCGGCTTTTCTGACACCCCCTGACTCTATTGCTGCTGGCTGGCCTTGCCGGTCCCTATTTCTCGTAGATACCGTTCCGGGCGTGACGTCCCTACCCACGCCCGGAACGGGTTATCTCGTTCGCCCACCCGACGGGCCTGGCCCCGGCATCTTGTTGTTGGCTTCGCCGTGGGGCCTCTCCCCCGGTGTCAAGGACAAGGCCGACGAACTTGCGGATGCGGGATTCACCGTTCTTGCGCCAGATATGAACGACGGAGTGGTTGCAACAAACGCCGAACACGCTCATGCGCTGCTACTCGAAGCCGACATGAACGTTTCCGCGTCGCTGGCCCAATCCTCGCTGCGGTTGCTTCAGGTCGCCTGTCCTGACCCCCAGGCACCCGTGGGAGTGCTTGGTTATGCGGCCGGCGCATCGTGGGCATTGTGGCTGTCGGTTCGATACGCAGATCAGTGCGCTGCGGTAGCCACTTTCTGCGGCACGCAGTCGATTTCGTTTGATGACGCGAAGGCGTCCTATCTACTGCATTTCGCGGAGCACGACACCGATGTCACCGACGAAGACAGCGCATTGATGGGCCTCAATCTGCAGCTGGCGAGGCGTGAGTTCCGGGTGGAACGGCACGACGGTGTTGCGAGTGGATTTGCCGAATCTGGCCATCCGAACTTCGACGCGGCCGCCGAGGCAATCGCGTGGCGTCAGACGCTGGAGTTCTTTGCCGCCAACCTGCTGCGTTAACGGCGTCACATCGCTGGCTACGAGCCCAGGGCTTCCAGCGCAGCTCGGTTTGCATCGATAAATTCTTCCTCGTAGCGCAACGTGATCGCCTCAATTTCGGCGCCCGTATCGCCCTGGCAGACAAACGATGCCGTCGCTACCGACCGCTCCAGATCCTGGAGTTTTTCAAGCTCGGCTTCTTGGTCCGCGGTCAGTTCCATACTCGAGATCGCCTGGGCGATGTTTCCGCCACCTTGGCCTGGGCCAGGTGGGTTATTGCCACCACCCGCAGAGGTGAAGAACGAACGGAGCAGAGGTCGGACCTGGCTGTTGATGTCTGCCCTGGCTTCGGTCTCGTCGGTGTAATCGAAGCCTTCAGAGCTCATGCAATCGACCCAGTCACGCCGGATCTCGGTCACGCGTGGATCCGCTTCGATGCGTTCTTCTAAGGCCACAAGATTGTCTTCGAGCGCCGAAAGGTCGACCGGTTCACCCCGGACCTCTGTCTGAGCGGCCAGGCGGCAACCACCCGATGCTTGCCCGGGGCGGTTTCCCTGAACAAGCTCGCCGGTCTCGGGGTCGATGAGCTGGCCCTGACCGTTTCGTTGCGGGGCTTCACCCTGCAAAGCGAGCTCCCATGCATCTGCTTCACCTGCGCTCAAGGTCGCCAGATGTTCTTCGTTGGGGTCCGATGACTCGTCGAAGTCGAAGTCACCTTCCAAGATGGCGTCAAATGCGGTGCTGATGCCAAAACCGGCTGTCGCTGCGTAATCAGCGGGTGACACGCCCTGGTTCTGCGTGGCGAGGAACGTGCGGAGCCCATCACCGACCTCTTCCGGGACATAGGTAAAACCCTGGGCTTGCATACACCGCTGAATCGCCTGCTGAATGAGCTGCTGCTCCTGGGTGACCTGATCCGAATCGAACACAAAACCTGCACCGCCGCCAGGACCCGCTCCACCAGGACCGGCGCCTCCTGCTGCCCGACCGAGGTAGTCGGCCAGTGATTGTGGTTCCGTGTCAGCTGCATCGACCGCGGGCGACACAGCTTCGCCGTCCGCCGTCTCTGCAGGCTCCTGTTGTTCCTCGGGCACCCCGGCGACAGCCTGATCCGGGCCGCTCGATGCGCTGCATCCAGTGAGAAACCCCATGACGACAAGAGCGAACACTGCGGGCCACCGAATCACCCGGTCAGGCGACGGCACAGCGGAAAGAACCCAAGAACCTGGTTGCGTCATGCTGCTCATGATGCATTGGGCAAGTAAGAACACGGTTAAGACTTGTTGAGAAGCCATCAAACGAACGCTAACTACGAACGGGAACTCCGGCCGATCGACAAGAATTAGCCAATAATCGCCACTATCCTTTGCCCCATTAACGACAACAAAGTGGGGATCACGACTCGTGATGAACATCGGCCAATTCCTGACAAAGCGGGCGTACCGCGAGCCAACCACCGAGGCGATTTTCGACGTTGCGGGCGACCGACGTTTTTCGTTCGAGGAGCTCAACGTTCGCAGCAATAGGACCGCCAATGCCCTACTCGGCAGTGGCGTCTCCGCTGGAGATCGTGTCGGGCTGCTGCTTATGAACGGGGTGGAGTTCGTCGAGACCTTCTTCGCTGCCGCCAAGATCGGTGCCGTCAATGTGCCGCTCAACATGCGACTCGTCGCCGATGAACTCGAGTTCATCTTGAAAGACTCCGGCACAAGTGTGCTGATCTTTAGCGAAGAGTTCGCCCCGGTATGCGCCGAGCTCGCCTCCCGAGGCGACAAGACCGACATCACCACGTGGATCCAGGTCGCTGGCACCCCCGGCGATGGTGTTCTCGAATACAACGAGTGGGTCGGCGCCGCCGCCGATACCGAGATCGAGTCCACGGCAAGCGGCGACGATTACGTGTTCATCATGTACACCTCGGGTACCACCGGCCTGCCCAAGGGTGTCATCCACAGCCACGACACGGTCATGTGGTCGATCCTCACCGGCACAGCAAGCCTGGATTTCCGACTCGAAGATCGCTTTCTGAACTCGCTACCGCTGTTCCACGTGGGTGCACTGAATCCAGTCCTGGCAAACGTGTACGCGGGCGGCACGACGGTTCTGATGCGCAGCTTCGATCCCGCGGAGTCATGGCGCCTGATCACCGAGGAAAAGATCAACTCCACCCTCATGGTGCCGGCCATGTTGCAGTTCATGCAGATGACCTACAACGCCGAGGCCCATGATCTGAGCGCACTGCGCTGGGTGCTCAGCGGCGCAGCACCAGTACCTGTGAGCCTTATCGAGGCGTATGCCGACCTCGGCGTGGAGATCCATCAGGTCTATGGACTGACCGAAACCGCCGGTCCGGGTTGTGTGATCATTGGCGACGAGGCCAAGAACCGCATCGGCTCAACCGGTCGGGCCTTCTTCCACGGACAGGTACGAGTCATCCGCGAAGACGGCACCGACTGTGAACCGGGCGAGTCAGGCGAAGTCCTGCTGGCCGGACCGAACATCATGGTCGGATATTGGAATCGCCCTGAAGCCACCGCCGAGTCGATCGTCGATGGCTGGCTCCATACCGGCGATGCTGGTGTGCTCGACGAAGACGGCTTCTTGACCATCGTCGACCGGATCAAGGACATGCTGATCTCAGGTGGCGAAAACATCTACCCAGCTGAAATTGAAAACGTTCTGCTGAGCCACAAGAGCATCTCCGACGCAGGTGTAATTGGTGTGCCGTCGAAGAAGTGGGGCGAGTCGCCACTCGCTGTCATCGTCAAGTCCGACGATGTATCACCAGAAGACGTCATGGCCTTCTGTAACGCCAAACTTGCTCCGTACAAGGCCATCAAGGTCGTCGAGTTTGTCGATGTGATTCCTCGTAACCCGAGCGGCAAGATCCTCAAGCGTGTACTGCGTGACCAATACGCCGAGATCGAACTCGACTAACAACCGGCGCTTCTTGTAGGCCACACAACATCGAGTGAGCAGCGCACGGCATCCGTCGTGCGCTGCTTACGCGTCTGGTTCTAGGGTGCATCATCACCTGCCGGCGTGCCGCGTTGATCATCGAATGACCGCCCGGCACCGACACTGTCTCTGTCTCTATCCCTCGCTTGGTTGTGGGCCTCGCTGTTCAGCGGCACGGTGGTTGCAACACTGTGCGACAAAAAGAAAGAAGGAGTTGGCTGGAAAGCCAACTCCTTCGGGATCGAGCCAACTGGGGGGGAAATCGGCGTCAGATCCTTCGAATCGTGTGTGCTGGGGGGAAGCACTGCGATTGCGTAACAACATTGTGAAACACTTCACGTAGTTTGTCCAACATGTACCCACGATATGAAGTATCTCTTTTGGTGATACTGTAACAATTCCGACTTCTCCCAGAGTGAACGGTTGGTGACAAGGTTCGTGTATCACCATCGAATGACCGCGCCAAGCCGCACCCGGCACCCGCCTCCCCCGTTCGCTCCCCCGATAGAAAGTGACCGATGGACCTTCGCCAAGTACGTTCTTTTCTCGCCGTTGTAGACAATGGCTCGTTTTCGGCTGCAGCAACCGCACTGTTTACGGTCCAGTCAAACGTGTCCACCCATGTCGCCCGCCTCGAAGACGAACTTGGTGTCACACTGCTGGATCGCCGCACCCGACAGCTCACTCAAGCCGGCTCGGTGGTTGAAAAGCGTGGACGAGAAATCGTTCGCCAGCTCAGCGCAATCGCCGACGACCTTGCTGCTATCGAAGACAGGATCATTGGCGACGTCGTGTGTGGCACAACTCCGTCGATCGGCCTGGCAGTAATTCCACCAACCTTGGCGCGGGCCACGCGCGAGCTGCCCGAAGTATCGGTCAGCGTGGTCGAAGCCCACTCAGGCACGCTCGTACAGCAGTTGCTCGCTGGCGACGTAGATCTAGCGATCACCACCGGTGCCAGCAACCCCGAACTGCGGTCAACACCGTTGTTTACCGAAGACATCGTTGCCGTGTTTTCGACCGACCATCCATTTGCTGCCAAAACATCGGTGACCCTGCGTGACCTGGCGCAAACTAAGTTACTACTGCCACTGCACGATAATCCGTTGTATGACCACATCTCCCGGGCTTTCAGCGAGGCTGACGTGCCCCTTCGAACCGGTCTCGAGGTCGGCAGCAGTGCGTTGGTTCAGGCCATGGCTGCGGCACATGTGGGGGTGGCGTTGATTCCCGCCACGGCTGCGGCCGACCACAACGAACGTGAACTTGTTGTCAAACCAATCAACGACATGGCACCGCGTCGGGTAGCCCTGACCACTCTTAGCGTCAGCCAGCCCACCCGAGCGCTGGAGGCCGTCGCTTTCATCATCGAAGAAATCGCCAAAGATGCCGCGGCTTCGCTTCCTGGTTGTCACACCGATGCAACAACATCTTCTCCACAGGCGTCTGTTGAGCTCCCGAACGTGCTATCAATCCCGTGATGAGTAGAACCACCACATGAGCGGCCTACCTATGACCGACGGCCCAGGCTCAATCGAGCTTCGGGCCGGCATCCAAGGGTCAGTTCGCGCTGGCGTACGTTCGATCAACGGCCATCAGGTCGTGAGCATCTCGATCGACGGCGACCTCCGTTCGATGACGCAAGCCGACGGCCTCACGATTAGCGCTGCGTGCGAGTTGGCCCGAGCCAAGGGGCATCCGGTAGTCGGGTTCGTCCAGTCAACCGGTGCCGACGTCCGAGAAGGCATCATCGCTGCCCACGGTTGGGGTAGCGCTGTTCGGGCCATGATCAAGTGCTCTGGCATCGTGCCAACGGTCCTTGTTGCCACTGGCCCAATCGTGTCAGGCCCTGCGCTCATGCTCGGCATCGCCGACGTAGTAGTCATGGTCGAAGATGCCTATGCCTTCGTCTCGGGCCCAGCAATGGTCGAACAGTTCACTGGCCTTCCGGTTGGCCACGACGAGCTTGGCGGCGCGTCGATCCATGCGACACGCAGCGGCGTTGTTACTGCGGTTGTCGCCGACGAAGACGCCGCCGTGGAACTCGTCAGCGAAATCCTGTCCTATCTGCCCGACTCCAACTCGGACTTACCCCCATTTCGTGCGACCGCTGATTCGGTAGATCGTCCATGCGCAGAGCTGCGCGAGATCGTGCCGACGAACGCCAGCGGCAGCTACGACGTACGCCATGTCATCGAGGCCATCGCCGACGACCAGGTCATCACCGAACTTCGAGGGCAATGGGCAGGCAACCTAATCACGGCCTTCGCCAATGTTGGCGGATATGCCGTAGGTATTGTGGCCAACCAGCCCCAGGTACTCGCCGGCACACTCGATATTGCTGCCAGCCAAAAAGGTGCTCGTTTTGTTGGCCTGTGTGATGCCTTCAACATCCCACTCCTGACGTTCGTGGATACCCCTGGTTTCCAACCCGGTAAAGATCTTGAGTGGCGGGGCATGATCCGTCATGGCGCACAACTCGCGTTCGCCTACGCCCGGGCCACGGTGCCCCGCATCTCGATCACGCTCCGCAAAAGTTATGGCGGTGCCTACATCGTCATGGACTCCAAGACGATGGGTAATGACCTTGCCATGGCATGGCCATCGGCCGAGATCGCAGTGATGGGCGCCAAAGGCGCCGTCGAAATCCTGCATCGCACGGCGTCGGCCGAGGAACGGGTCGAAATCGAAACCGACTACGAAGCCCGACTACTCAATCCCTATGTCGCTGCCGAGCGAGGATCCATTGACATGGTGATCGACCCGGCCGACACCCGGCGCCAAATTGCCGAGGCTCTGGATCTCCTCGCGACCAAACGCGAGCGGCTTCCCCGGCGACGCCACGACAACTCACCGCTCTAATCCACGACGCCGGGTGTCGACAATGGTGCACCACCTCGGTTTTGCTTGACCGTTCGATTCCATCGAACGGGACGTGTTGCGATATCCTGCCCGTCGACGGGGGTCCTAGCCATGAGCGCATCGTGCTAGCTGGCGCCCATCATTTTCTCTACATGTTTTTTGACCTCGCATAAGGAAGTTTTGTGTCCGAATCCATCACGATCACCGACAATCGCACGGGTGAGTCTTTTGAAATCCCCATCCAGGATGGCGGCGTCGATAGCGGCCAGTGGAAGCAGAACCTGCCCGGCCTGTGGTTCAACGATCCTGGGTTCACGACGACATCGTCTTGCCTGAGCTCGATCACCGACATTAAAGGCGACGAGGGGATCCTGCGGTACCGCGGTTACCCGATCGAGCAGCTCGCCAAGGACTCGACCTACCTCGAAGTTGCCTATCTGCTTCTGAAGGGCGAACTTCCTGACGCTTCGCAGTACGAACAGTGGCAGCACGACATCACCACCCACACGTATACACATGAGAACTTCCGGCGTCGTTTTGTCGACAGCTTCCAGTTCAATGCGCACCCCATGGGCATGCTCATGGCTTCGATCGCAGCGCTCGGCACGTTCTACCCCGAGGCAAAAGACATCGAGGATCCAACGAACCGCATGCTGCAGACGACCCGTCTGATCGCAAAGCTACCAACACTCGCTGCCGCCGGTTACCGGTCCTCGATCGGCATGCCGTACGTCTACCCCGAGAACGATCTCGACTACGCCACCAACTTCCTGTCAATGATGTTCAAGGTCGCTGAGCCAAAGTACGAATGCGATCCAGCGATCACCAAAGCACTCGACGTCCTCTTCATCCTTCACGCCGATCACGAGCAGAACTGCTCGACCACTACGGCTCGCACCGTGGGCAGCGCTCACGCTGATCCGTACTCCGCAGTTTCGGCCGCCGCCGGCGCTCTCTATGGCCCTCGCCACGGTGGCGCCAACGAAGCAGTGCTGAACATGCTCGACGAGATCGGCAGCTATGACCAGGTCGATGACTTCATCGCTGGCGTCAAGCGCGGCGACCGCCGTCTGATGGGTTTCGGTCACCGGGTGTACAAGAACTTCGACCCACGGGCCACGATCATCAAGGAAGCGGCGGATGCCGTCTTCAAGGTGACCGGCGCAAACCCCAAGCTCGACATTGCACTCAAGCTCGAAGAAGCTGCGCTCAACGACGAGTACTTCAAGTCACGCAAGCTCTACCCGAACGTCGACTTCTACTCGGGCCTCATCTACCAGGCACTTGGCTTCCCGCCAGAGATGTTCACCGTGTTGTTCACGATTCCTCGTGTCACCGGCTGGTTGGCTCACTACAACGAGATGATGGAGCAGGACTCCCGGATCACCCGTCCGCGCCAGCTTTACGTGGGCTCCGACGTCCGCGACTACGTACCAATGGCCAGCCGCTAACCGGCTTCCAGTCACAATCGAATAACAGGTCGGCGTTCGCGCCGGCCTGTTGTCGTTTTCGGGCCTCAGAAGCCGCAGTGAGGGAAGAGCGCTTTGCGTGAGAGCGGAGCGGAACGCTGCAACAGCTTGTTGGGACCGTCGACTTGCTCAGCTCGGACAGCCGCAGCGGAGCGAGGCGGACTACCCGCCAACGCCGCCTTCGCAGCGAAGCAAGAAGGCAAAGGCATCACAGCTACTCAGACGCGGTAGGCAAGGCCCAGCAATTCGAGTTGGCTAACTGCGGCGTCGCTGGCGACACCGAGCATGCATGCAAGGGCCCGCAGGTCGTCGGACCGCACGGTAAGGACCTTGCCATTAAAGTCTTGCCGTTGCACCTGGATACCCCGCAGGTACCGGTTCACCAGTTCAGCCTCGGCCCCTTCGAGATTCTGAACCCGTTCAAGGTCGATCGTCATCGCTGTGCGAGCACCAAATGGCATGCCCAGCGAACGGTCGTCGGCATCAAGGTTCTCTTCGGAGGCCGGTAGTAGCTGTGCTACCGGGACGGTATAGAGGCCAGCAAGACGCTGCAGACGGGGCACCGAGATTGCTCGCTCGCCCCGTTCGTAGGCTCCAAGCACCGACGCCTTAAATTCTTTCCCAGAGGCTGCCTCAACATCGAGCAGAGACATGCGCTTTTGTCGCCTGATACTGCGCAACCTCTCCCCCACCTGAGCTGGGTATTTGTTGTCGAGCTCCGCCATCTCTTCGCGCATGCGGTCAATGTAGACGCTTTACGTGGCCCTACAAACCACTTCACGTGGTTACGGGACGAATCGCCTAGTCGCATCGGACCAGAGAATTCACCAAGAAGGCGGACGCTACAACCGCTGCAGTCTCGGCTCGCAACACTGTTGGCCCCAAGTCCACCACCGCTGGAACCATCGCTCGTTCACGATCTGACCAGCCACCCTCGGGACCAATAAGGATGAAACGGTGGCCCGAATTCATTGGAATACCACCAAAATCAGCTCGGGCTAGGCCACGGCGACCAACCAACGATCCCAGATTCTCCACGACTTCGACGGTGGGAATCCGGACCCGTCGGCTCTGCATCGCTGCTTCGCGTGCGACTTTTAACAACCGTTGTTGATTCCGTACGCGTTTACTCTCATCCCATCGGGCAACAGAGTGTTCCGCGGGAAACACAACAACTTCGTCAATACCGATCTCGGTCGCTTTCTGAACCGCGAACTCAGGTTTTGTCGCCTTGGTCAGCGCTACGCCTAGGCCAAGTCGATACGGCGCCGCATCGACTTCATACACCGGGCCTGTGGGCTCGATGCTGTCGCCGAACACTGCGGCACGCCATTTGCCGCGAGCGTCGGACAACGTCAGCGGATCGTCGTGACGTAAACGCAACGACCGCGACAGGTGATGGTGGTCATCACTACTCAGGATTGGAACATCGAGGTTGTCGACGAAGACGTGAGGACCCGGCTGCATCCGGAGATCGGGAGTGGCCATTGGTAGTGCCCGATCAGCTCAATGCAGAACGGATACGACCTAACAATGAACGGCTCTCGGACAATTCGTCGCCTCGCAACGCTGCGAACTCGCGAAGCAATTCTTCTTCTCGTTCGCCGAGCTTCTCGGGGGTCATAACCACAGCGATCGCCCTGATGTCGCCTCGGCGGCCACCCTGCAAACTTGGGACACCATGACCACGAAGCCGAAAGACCTTGCCTGTCTGAGTGCCGGCCTCGACGGTGATGGTTTCAGTACCTTCAAGGGTCTCCAGGTCAAGGTCACCACCGAGCGCAGCCACCGTCATCGGCACGGCAAGTTCGGTCACCAGATCGTTGCCATCCCGTTGGAAACGGTCGTGCGGCAGTACCCGAACACGGACGTAGAGGTCACCGAATCCGGCGCCTCGTTGGCCTGCAGCGCCCCGGCCGCTCAGCCGCAGAGTGGCCCCAGTGTCGACACCAGCAGGGATGTCGACGGTGTATGTAAGTTCGTCGACAACACGGCCATCGCCTCCACAGGACGCGCATGGATCTTCGATGACCTCACCCGAACCCTCGCACGTTGGACAAGTGCCAGTCGACACCATCTGACCCAGGATGGAACGGCGGACTTGGCGGACTTGACCGACGCCACCACAGGTCTCACAGGACACCTTGTTGGAGCCTTCGACAGCACCGGTAGCTTCACATGGCTCACAGGGCACATGGGTGCGGATCTCGACCGGCTGCGCTGATCCTAGGACGGCATCCTCGAACAGCACATCGACGACGACTTCGAGGTCGTCTCCCCGAGCAGGACCCCGCGACGCTTGTTGGCCGCTGAAGCCGCCGCTGCCCCCAAAGGGACTCTGGCCTCCGAAAAATGCATCGAAGATGTCACCGAAACCAGCAGCATCGCCGAAGCCACCGCCACCGGGTCCAGCCTCACCGAAGCGGTCGTATTGCTCTCGCCGTTCGCCATCGCTAAGCGTCTCGTAGGCCTTGGCTACTTCCTTGAAGCGAGCCTCGGCAACATCGTCGCCAGGATTGCGATCCGGGTGGAGCTCCCGTGCCAGCTTACGGTACGCCTTTTTTATCTCGTCAGGCTCAGCGGAGCGATCGACACCAAGTAGTTCGTAATAGTCAGCCATGAGTTAACCGCGTGTGAGGTGTTCGCCGAGTTGATTGGATATGACCGCGACTGCGGCAAGCGCCTGTGGATAGTTCATATGAGTTGGGCCGAGCACGCCGATCGAACCAGCATCGGCCCCTTCGACTTGATAGGGAGCGACCACCAGGGAGCACTCGTTGAGGTTCTGGACGCCAGTTTCGGCACCGATTGCGACTCGCAGGCCACGGTCGAGGACGTCCTTGATCAGGGTGACGACTAGCAACTGTCGTTCGAAGAGCTGCAGCACGTGGGCCACCGTCTCGGTTTCGTCGAAGCCCGCAGCGACCGAAGAACGCCCACCCACATGGACACGTCCGTCGAGACTGTCATTCGTACCGAGTGAGCCCACAGCATCGGCGACAAGCGTGTCAACGGCGGTGTCGCCCGAAGGAGGAATGCTGGTTTCGGTGCCGTCGATCATTGCTGGCGCCACCAACTGCTGCGCTGTCGAAACCTGCGCGTCCGTCATGTCGGCATCCAACTCGAACGTGCGTCGCTCTATTCCGCCATTCGACAAGATCACGACCATAAGCACCACTCGTGGCTCAAGGGACACAAGCTGGACTGCTCTGATCTTGGTGATGTCTGGATTGGGAGCCACCACCACAGCCGCGTAGTCAGTCACACCTGCGAGCAGCCGGCTGGTATCGCGAAGAATGCGCTCGAGCTCACCATGTGAATGGGCGAAGAAGTCGCTGATGCGCTGGTTCTGGGTCGAGTCGAGGCTCGATGGACCCATAAGGGCATCGATGAAATAGCGATACCCCTTATCAGTGGGCACTCGGCCAGCGCTGGTGTGGGGCTGGTGGAGGAAACCCTCTTCTTCGAGTGCGCCGAGTTCCTTGCGCACGGTGGCCGATGACACCTTGAGTTCTGTCTGTTCGGTGACGAGACCTGAGCCAACCGGTCGGGCAGTCGTCATGTATTCCTCGACGACGGCTTGCAAGATGGCTTCCTTGCGTTCAGTCAATCGGTCGTCTGCCATGGTCATTTAAGAATAGCGGCTCCGCCTCGCTCCACGCCCTTCCTACGCCACACGTACCAACGCGTGCCACCTGACATGACGAGCTCACGTCGTTCGGCCAGACTGGGGTGTGCATCGAATGCAACAAACGAGGCGTCACTGGTTCGTAGCAGGGCTCCTCGCGTTGAGCGCCGTCGCCTTCGGTTGTGGCAGCGCTGCGCCGGTTGCAGTTGTCGACGATGGAAGTACTCCGCATGACAGATGGCTCACTCAGGGTGACCCCGTTCCGAACATCATGGTGCTACCAACGAACGGTGTCTATGAGCCAGATGTGCTCGTCGAGTGCGGAGGACCTCCCACATTTCCAGCGGCAGCGTTGAGAGCTCCGGTCCTTCTTTCTGAGTCAGATGTTGCCGATGGGGCGATGGTCCCGCTCGAGGAGTTCCTGGCATCGGGCGAAGGCGGCTTTTGGCCCCAAGATAGCTACTGGACCTTCATCAACACCGACGACGTGCTCATGATCGTCCACATTGGCGCTGACGGCGCCGCAACGACCCTTGCCGCCGAACGCACCGACTCTGGCTGGATGGCGACGCGGCTTGCGACGGGCGGGTCGTGCCCGATTCAGGTGCCGCTTCCTGAGGGTTTGGGCGAGGTTGGTTGGCGAGAGGACCCTGCCACACCGAACGAACCCGAATCGACTTTGATTGCTCTGTTGGCGACGGGCAGGGACTGTTCGAGCGGCCACCCGATGGGCGATCGTTTGGCACCACCGCAGGTCGTTGTGACCGACGACGCGATCTATGTCGCACTCGTGCAGTATCGACCGACGGGAACCCAGGAATGCCCTGGCAATCCTGAGGAAGCGGTCACTATCAACATCAACGAACCCCGTGGTGACCGCCCACTGATCAACGCGCGAACTGCAGCCGGCACCCTCGCAGACTACGTCCCAGTCTCGCCGTCGTAGCGGTGTTACTCGTCGAGCTTCAAGGCTGAGACGAAGGCTTCTTGGGGGATGTCCACGCGTCCGATGGACTTCATGCGCTTCTTGCCCTCTTTTTGTTTCTGGAGCAGCTTGTTCTTTCGGGTCACGTCACCGCCGTAGAGCTTGGCGGTCACATCCTTTCGGAACGCCTTGACGGTTTGGCGGGAAATAATGTTGCCGCCAATGGCTGCTTGGATCGGCACATCGAACTGTTGTCGAGGAATGAGTTCCTTGAGCTTTTCGCACATACGCCGGCCGTATTCTTGAGACTTGTCGCGGTGCACGATGGAACTGAAAGCATCGACAGGCTCGCCCTGGAGGAGTACGTCGACCTTGACCAGGTCGCCCTTGGTGTAGCCATCGGGTTCGTAGTCAAGGCTGGCATAACCCTGGGTGCGACTCTTCATCTGATCGAAGAAGTCGACGACGACTTCGGCCAGTGGCATGCGGTAGACCATCTCGATGCGCTCTGGCGAGAGATAGTCGAGGCGCTCCATTACGCCACGGCGGGTCTGGCAGAGGTCCATGAGCGTGCCGGTGTACTCGGATGGCGAGATGATCGTGGCTTTCAGGAACGGTTCGCGGATGCCGGTGATTTCGGCACCAGATGGCATTTCACTCGGGTTGTCGATGGTGATTTCTTCGCCGTTCATCTTGTCGACGATGTACTCCACCGATGGAGCCGTGGCGATCAGACTCAGGTTGAACTCGCGTTCTAGCCGTTCCCGCACGATCTCCATATGCAGCAGGCCCAGGTAGCCACAACGGAAGCCGAAGCCAAGAGCGCCCGACGTCTCAGGGGCATAGGTGAAGCTGGAGTCGTTCAGCTGGAGCTTCTCGAGTGATTCACGAAGTGTGGAGTAATCGTCGCCGTCGATTGGGTACAAGCCGCAGAACACCATTGGCTGAGGTTCGCGGTAGCCATCGAGAAATTCCTGTGACGGGTTACGGGCATCGGTAACAGTCTCACCGGAACGCGCTTCGCCGACATCCTTGATGCCGGCGATGAGATAACCGACCTCGCCCGCTTCGAGCAACTTGACCGGCACGTTATCTGGCGAGCGAACGCCGATTTCGTCCACAGGGTGCACACTGCCAGCCTGCATGAACCGCACGGACTGGTCGGCTTCTATGCGACCGTTCATCACCCGAAGCGAGCTGACGACGCCTCGGTACTGATCGAAGTGTGAGTCGAAGATCAGTGCTTGTAACGGGGCATCGGGATCGCCGACGGGGGCAGGGATCTTCTCGATAATGGCATCGAGGATCGCCTCGACGCCCATGCCGGTCTTGGCGCTACAGAGCAGAAGATCTTCGGCATCGAGGCCAAGTACTTGTTCGATTTCTGCGGCGTATTTCTCGGGTTCGGCGGCAGGCAGGTCGATCTTGTTGAGCACGCCGACGATTTCGAGGTCATTCTCGACAGCCAGATAGGCGGTGGCGAGTGTCTGTGCTTCGATGCCCTGTGCTGCGTCGACCAGCAGTACCACGCCTTCGCACGCTGCAAGCGAACGCGACACTTCGTAACCGAAGTCGACGTGGCCTGGCGTATCGATCAGGTTGATGACATGGCCCTTCCACTCAAGTCGCACGCTTTGCAGCTTGATAGTGATGCCGCGCTCGCGCTCGATATCCATCGTGTCGAGGTATTGGGCGCGCATATCCCGTGCCTCGACCGTGCCGCATATTTCCAGCAGACGGTCAGCCAACGTCGATTTGCCGTGATCGATGTGCGCAATGATCGCAATATTGCGGATCTTGTCCAGACTCATGAGGGCTTGAGCCTATTGGCTGTGCGGTATTTCACCGCTCCGCTCGGGCCGACGTTCGTCGGACACGGTTTTCGCACACCTGGTCACCTCGTCCGCGTTTCACCGCTCCGCTCGGGCCGACGTTCATCGGACACGGTTTTCGCACACCTGGTCACCTCGTCCGCGTTTCACCGCTCCGCTCGGGCCGACGTTCGTCGGACAAGCACCCCTGCTCGACCCGACCCTTGTTGTTGGCACTGCTCTTCGTGTTGTTTCACACTGTTGTTTGGCACCAAGACCGGGGACAAACGACTCGGTGCCACCTGCCGACGGGTTGTGACGAAGGAACAACAAAGTCAAAGGGAGCAAACCTTGGATTACGCCGTTAGTATTTCGAGGTTCCAAACGGCAATTAGGTGCAGCTCATGGCCAACATTAAGTCAGCAATCAAGCGCAATCGTCAGAACGTGAAGCGCGCTGAAGCAAATAAGGGTGTGCGTTCGCAAATGCGTACGTACACGAAGAAGGCTCTGGCTGCTGCCGGTACCGACGAGAGCGCTGAAAGCCTGCGTCTTGCGATCAAGCACATCGACAAGGCCGCCACCAAGGGCATCATCCACAAGAACAACGCTTCTCGCAAGAAGTCACGCTTGACCAAGGCTGTCAACGCCGGTTAATTCCTTCGCTCGACCCGATGGTTGAGCATCGACATCATGCAGTGCCCGGTCTTGAGGATCGGGCATTTGTCGTTTTCCGACAGTGCCTTGTTGGAGCCGTTAGCTGACCTAGAGCCGGGCGAGGCGAGCGATCAGCACTTCGAGGACCTGCTCAGAGTCAGCTGCCGTGCCGCCGCGAAGGTCCAGGTCCGCTTCGGCCAGAAGGCCCCAGGCCCGTTTGACATTGCCAGGACCCATTTTCCGGGCCTGTTGCATGGCCTTTTTGACCGGATAGGTACTGCCTTTTACGCCTAGGAACGCAGCTGCGTCCTTTTCACCAGACACCGGCGCACCGTCGAGCGACGCCATCCGTGCATAGTGGTTTGTCAGGCTCGCGAGGATGGCAAGGGCGTGCCGTTCGCCGCCGTGGACCATACGGCGACACGTCCGCAGCGACGCCGGAATATCGCCGTTGGCGATTGCGTCGGTCAGGTCCCAAGGTGGCACGTCGCCAGCGCTGCCCAAGTACGGCGCAATCTCATCGACACCAAGCCGTTTGCCGGGGCCGTGAGCGGCGAGCAGGCTGCGGGCAATACCGACGAGGCGATTCACATTGTCGCCCAGGTGATCGCCGAGCAAACGGCGGGCCTGGTTATCGAGAGTGAGCCCGATGTCGGCGAGCTGTTGGTCAATCCATGCGCCCGACTCTCTCTGATTTACGTCGGTCTTTGTGACGGATACGCCCAGAGCTTTCAGCGTCTCATTCAGCTTCTTGGGCAGACCCGTGCTGCGTTTGTTCAGCGCCGGGCCCCTACTCCAGACCAGGATCAGCTGGGTTGTGTCGAGGGGATTGTTCAGGTAAGCGACAAGCGGCTCGACCGTGTCACCAGTGGAAAAGCGCGCCAGATGGTGACCGAGGACGACACGCCGATCGGTCAGCATGGGAGGCGTCTGGGCTGCGTCGACAAGCGGCGCGATGCTGTATCCGTCGTCGATGTGATAGTCCGACTCTGTCAGTTCTGCCAGCGCAAAGTCTGCCGATTCGTCACCCAGTGCCGCCTTGACGGCGTCTCGGACCGCCTTGTCGAGCAATACCGGATCGGTACCGCTGAACACACGCACGATGGCCATCAGATATCTCCTGTGAGTTCACAACGATCTGGTTCTCTGCGATTGACTAGTTCGCTCACGGCGTCGATCGTACGCCTGGTCGCTTGCACCGCGTTCGAAGCCACAAGTCTGACGCCTCGCGACACCATGGTGGCATTGAAACCTTGAGCTGTCGGGTCGTCGGGACTCGTCACCATCACGCAGTAACCGCTGGCAACCAGGGTGTCCACAACCGAAACCGGGGCGTGCAGCACAACTCGTTCGGGGCCGATGCCAGCGGCTCGGGCCCACCTGGATCGCTCGACAAGGAACGCCATCGGAGCAGCAGTATTCGCAGGACAAGAAAGAATGATGGAGCCGCCCGTTTCGTCGACCGCGAGCAGGTAGTCAGGGTCAGACAACCCGCTTGGGTCATGCACTGCGTGGGCTCCGGCTGACAATGCGGCGTGAGCCAGTGTTGCGTTGTCTGTAAGCACGCTGATTGGCCCGTCGAATGTGTCACAGACATGCCCGATGGCGGCATCAACTGTGTCGCTCGAAACGTCGGTGATTTCGATAATTCCCGGGTGTACGGCAGTCGTAGCAGCGAGCCCTGGGCCAGCAACTTCAGCAGCTGATAGTGATGCAAGCACCAACGCACGGGACGCCACATCAAAGGCACGTTCGCCGAACTGGAGCTGCACGACCCGACCGTAGCGCGACGGAATCCGCGCGCACCGCGTGTTCACACGTCGACGCCGACCAGAACACAGAACGCCCTAGCCGTCGAGGTCACTCGCTGCGTTGCCAATTTCTGTATCAAGCAGCAACCGGTTGCCCTCGATCTCCACGGTGAGTGTTACGCCGTCGACCAGCAGCTGGGTGCCTGCTGGCGGTATTACTTCGCCGACACCCATGGTGATCTCGGGAGCCCACACCGCGTGCACAACATGGTGTGTTCTGATCCACCCAATCAACGATGCCTTTCCAAACGACGAGGAGTGAACCACCACAAGATCGATCGCACCGATATTCGCCTTGCGCAGGGTCGACAGGACATCCTCCGGTGACGTAGGTCCACCAAGCTCTAGCACCGTGACCCTGTGGTCCTGCCAGATCGTGGACTCGCTATCGATGACCTGAGTCTCAGCAGGCATCGTCGCCAGGGCAACCGCAGGCTGACCCAACACGACGATCAGGACAACCAACGCCGCGGCTCGTCCAAGTTCTGTTGTCTGGCGCAATCCGAGCGCTCCAGCCACAAACAGCAGTGCAATGTGGATTGCACCCAACCTGCCAAATGGCAGAAGTGGCACCTGCGACGCGACCGAGTTAATCCACCACAACGCTGCTCTCGTCGGCACATGCAAGACCTCAGCAACACCAGCCGGCAGCACCCCGGCAACGAGTCCCCCGGTCAGCCCCCACATCATCACTGGACCTGCAGCCGGCCCAGCCAACAGGTTGGCCGGTAACGACGCCACTGGCAACCCATCAAAGCGCCATACCAGCAACGGCGCAACCGCCAGCTGCGCGGTCGATGTCACAGCTAAAGCCTCAACCAGCCACCGCGGTCCCGGCACGGCCCGAGCCACCCGCGCCGACCACAACAAGATCCCAGCCGATGCAGCCACCGACAGCTGAAACGCGACGCTGTGCACGATCAATGGGTCAACCAACACCAGGGCCGCCACAGCCACTCCCAGGATCCGGCGACTCGACATCTCGGTCCCGACCAACGCCGCCACGGCTGCCACCGACGTCATCACCGAGGCCCGAACCACCGACGGTTCAAACCGTGTCACCGTGGCGAATAGCAGCAGGAGTGCAAGGACGAATGTGAACCGCTGTCGATGGCCCAACCTGCGCAACACCGGTCCAGTGATCGCCAAGACAAACGCCACATTCTGCCCAGAGACAGCTAAGAGATGCGTGAGTCCCGCTGCGTCGAAGTTGTCGGCGGTCAGAGGACTTTGCTGACGATCATCGCCATAGACCAGTCCGACAAAGAGTGCTCGTTCGTCACGGTTCATCGACGATGCGCCCGACTCGATCGTACGGCGAATGCTGTTGGCAATCCTGGTATGAGGAGAACCTACGTCGAAACTTTCAACCGACGTGACTGTTCCACGACCGGATAATCCCTGAGCCAGGAGCCATGCCGGAGCGTTGCCCAGCGGTCTCAGGTCGACCTCGACCTGGACCCGCTCACCCATGAGCCGGTTTCGAAGCCCACCAGCGGGGGAACCCCATGCCCGCAGGTCGTATCGCCCGCCCTCGATTACCGCCGCCACCCGTACTCCCCCGCTCACCGGTTCTGGGTCTGTCACGAGCACTACTGGCCCGACGTAACGTTCAGCGACAGCAGGTTCAATGCCGGCCCACGCAGCACCGCTTAAAAAAGAGGCAAGGATCGCGACGGTGATTATGAATCTCACAGGCCACCGTCGATGCAGGGCCAACGCAGCAACCGCCGCGGTAGTAAGCAACACTACGGTTGGGACATGTCTAGGAGTCAGCGCTCCGGCCCAGACAACGATCGCCATAGCTGCAACATGACGGTCGCTCATCGCTGACGAAGCCAGGTCAGCCGCCGACACGCACGAACGGTTCAATCTGGCTGAGTTTGGTTTCGCCGATTCCTGGCACTTCAAGTAGTTCCTGGACTGTCAGGAATGGCCCTCGGCTTTCTCGTGTTCGAACAATGGCCGCCGCTGTCGACGGCCCGACTCCGGGTAACTCTTCGAGCGACTGGGCGCTGGCAGTATTGAGATCGAGCATGAGTTGCTGATCGTCGCGAGATGCAGGTCCGCTCGTCGTCCTGCCCGATGACGGAAGCACGACCGGTAGTGCGTCCTCGCCGATCGCTGGCACGTGTATGCGTTCTCCATCCCACACCGGTGCTGCAAGATTTACCCGGTCAAGATCAGCTCGATGGGTCGCGCCACCAGCGGCTTGCAATGCGTCGATCACCCGAGCGCCAGGACCGAGCTCGACCACACCTGCCCGGCTGACAGCTCCGGCGACATGAACAACGACCGAGGGCGATGAGGCCGCCAACGATTCGGGTGGGTTCGACGTCGCCAAGGTCGTCGCCACTGCCGGATCACCCCCAGCCGTTTGCCCTTCGGTCAGCGTCGCTTCTTGTTCCAAGCCGCCAGCAGCATCGGGGGTGTCGGTGGGTGTGTCGGCCTGATCCGTAGCGAACAGCAGGGGCAACCGATCGTCGATCGGTTCGTTGACGCGATTCGACCATGATTGCCACGCCCACATGCCGCCGAGTCCAAGGAGGACGACTACAGCGCCCGCCACCGCACCTGGGATCATCGATGCAATCGGCCGAGGTAAAACCGCCGAGGAAACCGCGTCACCTCTTCGGATACGGGCACGGGCCGACGTCGCAACTGCATCCGGTCCCGAGCTGTCTCGATTCTCCGTTGCATCCGGACATAAACAGAGACGGCATGTTCGGGCCGTGGGATGTCGCTCACCGCAGAACC
>ERZ651776.1489-NODE-1489-length-27847-cov-4.919842_pt1 | contig 27847 bp, 25 predicted proteins | sample MGYA00514761_ERZ651776 | MGnify/ENA metagenome assembly ERZ651776 | reverse complement strand
CCTTGAGGGTGAGGAGCTCAAGTTCAAGCTTGATATGGAGCTCAACCAGGGACGCGCGGCTATGCTGGGCATTTTTGGGGCCATGATCCAGGAGGGCATCCAGGGCCAAACCCTTGCCGAGCACATTGCCTCTGGTGGCAAGATCCTCATCCCAGGCCTTTTCTAGTAAGAAAATCGAATCGGAACGACGGAGTCAATGCGGAAAGACAACCCAGCAACTTTGAAAAGGGATTTTTAGTGATGTGTCGCATTGTTGAGTTCGTTCCTGGAATGAGTGTACTTTTACTTTTACTTTTAGTGGATTTAATGTCGACTAGTGGAGCACTGGGTATAGTTTAGAGTCGGCAATCTTTCCTTTTTTCATTTTAACAACAATTTGAGCTATTATATTAACGCAACATTCATAAACTCATCTTTTCTCCTACAATTTCATTACAATTTCGATAATCAATTTCATTTACACCAATTATCCCAAACACCTATTCTACGGTTCGGTCGGCGGATGCGCCGGAGGAAGCTTTTCCTTCGTCATGCCTCCGGCCCAGTCTGCCATGTCCTGCGTGTATTTTTCTTCCTTCAAGTCCTTGCAACGACGTTTGTATTCTCGCGTTTTCTTGTGAGCTTTGAGTGCCTCCGCGTCTGTGAAGTGCCTGCCGGTTTCAACGCAGTAGAACTGGCCACCACCAGGTAGTTCGTCGTCGTAAGCGAAAGCAGCAGGGTCAGTTCCTGTCTCCTGAGCTTTCTCAATTCTTTCCTGAATCTGGTCAGTGTCCTGCTTGCGGTTCTTGGTACGACAAGCGCGCTGTGGAAACAATAAGTGTGAGAGAAAGGCGGAGATGACAGAGAAATATATATCACCAGGGTGATCATTGTGTGGGCAAGTAAACGGCAAACTCGGCTCCATTCCACACACCCCCTGATAACTATCAACCACCACCCAAAACAAGAAACTCCCCCCCTATCCAAACAATATTCACCTTGTAACGCTTGATCTTTGAACCAGATCCTGGCTTCTTGGTCGTCTTTCCGGTTCCCATTGTTGTGTTTGTGGTGGTTTTCTTTGGAGGCCTCCTGAGGAAATTAATTTAAGATTTTCGATCTTTCACGATGACACGCTGTCAGAACACGGAAAGGAGATGTTTTTTACCCTCGCAGTTTAATGTTGCGTGAGATTTTTTACTTTTTTCGCAAATTCGCGAAACCCTCCCTCAAAAGTTCTTGTTTCTTTAAATTTCAATGGATATTGCGACGCTGTATGTTGCTTACGCCCCGCCACGCTTGTGCGTGTATTTAGGGCGGCTGCGGTAAATAAAAGGTCTCGTAAGCCAAATTCAACATCCATTTTACAGCATTAACTACGACCCGACCAGATCATTACCGCCGTTGTATTAGCAGCTCCAGCCTCTTGAGTTCGCTTTTTAACTTGCTTTCCTCCTTGATTCTGATTTGCAATTCTGCAACATGTCCCTGCACCTGCTCGGCCAGTTCGTCGATGGTGGCCTCCAGCTGCTTCTTCTCGCTATCCGCTTCCTCTGCTTTATTTTCGTGTTCAACAGCGATAAGGTGGAGCTCGCTCTTCTCTGCTGCAAGCAGATTGATCCTTCCCCCCAGTTCTTGGTTCCTGGCGCTCAATCTCTGATTGACCTGCCTCTCCTCTGTGAGCTTCCCTTCCAGTTGCCTCACTAATGTATCCTTCTCTGCTCTGACTTTATCCACCATCCGTCCATTTGCCTCGATTTGCTCTTGCAGCAAGGTCTCCTTTTCTCTAGCATAAGATCTGGCACTTTCCACTAACAAATTTGCGTCTTCCACCTCCCCCTGAAGCTTCTTCACTTGTTCGTTTATTTTGTGACTCGCGGTGCCCTTGGCCTCCTCGACCTGCAATTTCAATTTCTCCACTTCAAATTTCTTTTGCTCTAGCATATCAGCTGCCTGTCGGTGGGCGGACTTAGACGCGTTCAGTTCAGCTCCCTCGGCATCATTCATCCTGTCAATCCTACTCCTGAGATCTGCCAGCGTTGCATCCTTAGACTCGATGGCGCCCTGTAGATCGCGGACTTGGCTCTCCAGCTGTTTTCTTTGGCTGTGAGTCGAATAAGCAGCAGAGGTAGAGGTAAAGTAAAGAAAGATACAAAGTTAGTTTTTTCCATTTTGTGTTTTGTCTTGAAAATACTGTGCACGTTTTGACGAATACGATTTCAGCACCCAGAAACAACACTTTCCAATTCTCACCTCTCTCCAGTCTCCCAGCGACTTTCAGCTTCACTGATGCGCCTGGTGCAGTCTGAAAATTTCTCCTTCAGGCCTCCCTGCTCCCCGTTCAAGACCTCTTTCAGCTTCCTGTATGTCTCCTCACTCTGCATTTTCTCTCTCTTGGCTCTCTCGTAGCTACCGACAAGTTTGGCATTCAAGACATTCATCTCGTGTAAATCTCTATCTTTTTGGTCTATGACCGCCTGCATCTTGCTCTTAATAGCTTCGATGACCTCCTCTGTACCCCTCGCTTTCTTGTTCACCAAGTTTTTCCTCTCTTCGATGAGCTTGGCGACCTCCCTCCTTAAGCTCGCGCAAACTGCTGCCCCTTGATCTCTGGCAAGCAAAGCGTCTTCCACCTTGGTCTTGCACTCCCTGCTCAGCTGGCTGACTCCCTCCTCCCTGGCTGCGAATTCACTGAGTTGCTTCTCCATTCCATTCATGACGGTCATCATTCCCTCGGCGTCTTTCCTAGTAGCGGCAAGCTCAGCAGCAGTACGACGATACTTCTCTGAAAGCCCATCTGCTCGGATAGTAGATGCAGAGAGCTTTCCACTGATCTCGTTGATTCTTGTCATAGATGTTGCAACTTTGCTTGACAAATCGTCGCATTCCGCTTCTCGCTGAGCTCTCTCCCCCTTCAGATCAGCAATTTGAACCAGGAGTACATTCTTTAGTGCCCCAAGATCCTTCATTCCTTCCTTTTGTTTATTCACTGTCTCTTGCAGACTATTAAGCTCGTTGTTTTTGTCGACTACCTCCCCCTCTGCTGTCGCCTTCTCCGCTTCGAGCCTCTCCCCTTTCTCCTCCATTGCCTTCATGGACATGGCGGCATCAGTCATTGAGTTCGAGAGATTGATGATGTTCTGCTCCCTAGCATAGATCTCTGAGTGGGCGTTCTCAAGCTCCTTTGTAAGGATGGCGTTCTGTTCACTGATGAGGCCATTCTCCTCCATGAGAAGATTGATTCGTTCATTGACGTCTGCCATGCTGACTCCATCTGATGAAACAAATCCGGCACCAGCGCCACCACTCATAACTCCATTACCGACATTCGAATCGTTCTCACCCCCCGCGAACAACTGTTTAACGTCCTTGAGCTGATTCTCCCTGAGGAGCTCATTCTCTGCAACAAGTTGCTCGGAATGCTCAATGAAGGCGTCTAGCTCACGTCGCTGCTTCTCCGTCACACTCGTCAGCTCTGCTATTCGAGTATCATACGCATTCATCAGAGGGGTGATAATTGAGGTGGAGGTCATCCATTCTGGTGCCTTGCTGTTTCCTTCACTGCCAACAACTTCATCAATTTTGATGTCTCCACTTCCATATCTAATCTGCCATTCTCTCAGTTCCTTGCCCAGTCTATCCACCAAACCTTCAAGCCCGCTGTTTTTCTCCCTTAATCTCTTTACCTCCGTCTCGTACGCTTGCCTCTCCTGGTTATTATTGAGGGAGGTCGAGGATGGCAGAAGAGAGGGGGAAGGGGATATGGAAGTCTGGAGGAGGGAGGATAAAACAGCCGTTTGATTCGTGTCACGGTCATGTTGAGGGCCACCGCTGCTCATTGTTACAGGATTATTCTCGACTGTTGTTATTGAGGATGGTCTATATCAGTGTGGTCAGTGATTCAAGAGGAGTCAAGAAGAGGGCAGTTCAAACAGAAAGAGAACAGGGTAATCAGTTTTTCAAAGAAATGAAGTCAACAGGCTCGCTGACAACTACACAGCTCTTGTTTCCTGACTTTATTTAGCTCTTATCACCGCCAGAATGACTGTTTGCTTCAAAATTGTCTTGGGTGGGATGATTGACCTCGGACCTCGGACTTTCCAGAGACTTCGTTTGTTTTTTTGATTTTTCGTTTCCCTGCATTTTAACTACCCCTTTTCAGAAAAAAAAATGACACAAATGGGCGATATGATGCTTCCTTCGGTTGATAGCGTCACTCAACCCCCAGAAGAAGACACGGACGCTCTAATCATGGCCCCTAGGGATCCCAAGTACGACGCCAAAGTGAACACATCCTCGACCTTTGCTGACTCCCTTCCTACAATGAACGACGAAACCCTCCGCGCCTGCGCCATGGCCAACGAAGGGTACGAGACGGAGGAACTGAACGACAAGCTGTACTTACACTTTAAGGGCTTTCGAAAAATTGAAAATCTGGACAAGTACTGTAACTTAGTCTCTCTGTTTTTAGATTCCAATGGGTTTGATAAAATCGAGAATCTGGGACACCTCAGGAAATTGCGCAGTTTGTTCCTTCAGAAGAATCTGATCCGCAAGATTGAAAATCTGGGTAGCTTGGTCAATCTGGTCCAGCTTGATCTTAGTGATAACAGAATCAGCAAGGTGGAGGGATTGGGGAGTTTAACGAGTTTGATGACGCTAAATCTGTCCAAGAATGTCCTTACCGACCAAGAAAGCATGGACAAACTTACTGAGTGCGAATCTCTGACCAACGTTGATTGCAGCAACAATGAGATTGCAGATGCCGAGGTCATTACTGAGGTGTTGGGGAAGCTTCCCAATCTGGTTGCGGTGAATATGGCGGGTAATGCAGTGAACAACACCGTCGGACAATTTCGAAAGAAGTGCATTTGCGCTATTAAGAAGCTGAGGTATATGGACAGGCCTATATTCGATGACGAGAGGGCAACGGCAGAGGCATGGCAGGAGGTGAGATTTGTCAAATCGCTATTAAAAATACTCCACGTGTTCGTGTTGCTCTTCTCCATTTATATCGCTGTGGAACACACGACACGCTTGCTAACTAAATTATTATATACTCAACTCCCTTGGATAACAAAATTCTACGCACGCACGCAATAAATTTAAATACTCAGGGGGGCCACGAATTGGAGCAGAAGGTTAGAAAGGAGAGGCAAGAGAAGGCGAGGAACAAGGACAAACAGAGTTTGCAAGATTTCAGGGACTGGCAAAAAGAAGTGAGAAGGAAGAGGCAAGAAGAGATCGATAGTGGGATCATCAGCGAGGAGAGGCTAAAGGAGATTGAGGAGAGGCAAAGGTGCACCATTCAGAGGGAGAGGGAGGCCAAGGAAGAGGCAGAGGAGGAGAGGAAAATTTACGGGCAAGAAAACATTGCCCTTGTGATGGGTGCTAAATACGCGGCGAAGGGGGAAGAGAAAAGGGACAACTTCGGAAATATTATCGAAAATGAGACAGATGAAAAAATTGATGGCTACCAATATGGTGTGGGGGCATCTAAGGAAGATCTCAAGGGATCGGAAGGGGGCGAAGTAGCGGACGGCCGCATGCTTGATGACCTATACAGTTACCAGGGAGGTGCACCGAAGCGAGAGGAGGAGCGAGAGGAAAAAGACGAGGCGGGGAAAAAGGACCAAGAGAATGAAAAAGACAAAAATCACGAAGACGTTAACGAAAGCGAGAATAATGCTGAGGAGTCGGGATATAACAGTCAGGATGAACGAGAAATGAGAGTTCAAGAATCGCTCGAAATTTATCGTGCTCAAAAAGCGGCCTCAAAGAAGGCCAAGGAGGAGGAAATTGTCGAGGTCGCAGTTGCCCCCGAAAAGGAGGAGAAGGAAAAGATTGTTTACGCTAACGAGCTCAATTTTTCCCAGATGCTCATGGATGCCAAAAAAGAGGCCGACAAAGAAGTCTTCGTCATCGACAACCCGAGCGCAAACAGCTTCTACTGGAGCGAGGGCATGGATGCTGAGCTCGCAGCTACGGTCCATGAAAAGGTCTTCGACTTTGAAGAAGTAAGCAAGGCCCTCCAAAACACCCTGAAAAGCGAAGACCTCAATGGACTTGATGCTAAGATGGTCACAGCAGAAAGCTGCAGGCTACGCTGGTGCGAGCTCGATATCGAGGAATCCAACATAGATGGCGAGAGCAGTGACATTGCAAAGAGACAGCAGAGGACAATACCTAAATTTGCTATCGGCAAGGAGGGAGAACAAATGAGCTTTGAGCAGCTCCAGAGACACGTGAACAGTAATCAGAGCAGTCTCCTAGTGCCACCAAGTAAGTTGCCTGGTGTCGGCGCTGTTGAGATGGACGAGGATGACGAAGATGGTGAGGTCCAGATCATGACAAGAGACCAAATTTTCAAAGGTTTCGTCGAAAAGGGGGGAGTGACAAACTTCGAGACTCTAGACTGATGATGATGATTTATGATTTTTGCTAAATAAAATGAAGTTGTGTTGCCAATAAAATTGAGTTGTTTTTCCCAAGTTTTGCTCCCTCATTTTATTTTTTTTATTTTATTTTTCGACAATTTGGATTCCCAGCCCTTATTTTACTGACGGCAAATTTGAAACTTTCCGAGTAGCACACTTACAAAAATCTACTTGTCATCGTGTCATTGCGATTTCATCCTTTCAAGCCATTCCCAATGTTTCTCAAAAAGTTTTCTATGCTTCCTTCCCGTTTACTGACCTCATCCCTTTGCAGTACTGCAAATTTTATCCCCAAGATCTCAACATTTGAGTCGCCCCCCTCCTCCCCTACACCTTTGATCATCCACCAGTTCCCTTGTCTGACTGACAATTACGGCTTTATTCTGCACTCCCCGATCACTAAAGAGACCGCCGCAATTGATGTACCGCACGCACCCTCTTATCTCAACGTCTTGAGAAAAAAGAACTACACACTCACACACATTTTGAATACCCACTGGCATGCTGACCATATGCAAGGGAACCAGGCTCTCCGTGAAGAGTTTGACAATGTAATAACTTACGGGCCACCAGAGTGCAAGGAGCGGGACTACCAAGTGACGACAATTAAAGGTTCTCCCACGCCAATCGAGTTTGGCAGCACGAAGATGTTTGTGCTTGACACACCAGGACACACACTCGAGCACATTTCGTATTATGTCCCCTCATTATCTACCGCCTTTGTTGGTGACACTATCTTCTCAATGGGTTGTGGCCGAATGTTTGAGGGAAATCCGACGATGTTCGTTGAATCGATAAATCGCATAAAGTCACTCCCAGACAGGTGAGCAAGAAAAAAAAAAATCGGTCGATGCGAAGCGTCCGAAGCTGAGCTTTCTGGTGGATTTTGTTCCTCCGAGAAAGGCGATTTTAAATTCAATTTCGTTTCATTGGGAAGAATGTATCCTAATAGTATGGCATTATTTTCCATTCTTTTTTCTTCTCAACACAGCACTCTTCTATTCTGTGCGCATGAGTACACTAAAGACAATGCGGAATTCGCTCTTTGCGTGGAGCCCACTAATGAAGACCTGGCAACTCGATCAGCCGAGATAAACAAGCTTCGGGAGGACAACCAGCCGACTGTCCCCACTTCACTTGAACTAGAAAAAAAAACGAACCCGTTCATGCGACTTCACTTGCAGACCGTCCAAGAAGCGGTATCTAGCGGTTGGAAGAATGAGGATGAAATTTTCAAGTTGTTACGCAAAAAGAAGGACGATTGGAACTCCAACAAATAACCGATACATTTTTGTAGCTCGAAAATTAGTAGACAGACAAGCGAATTTTGCAAAAAATTGTTTATTTTTGGAATTTTCCTGTTCCCAAAAATGAATGTTGGTCAATGCTTTGAATATTTGTTCCGGCAACCGAAATAGCGCACAATATATTACAATTATTAAAACTAGGGGCTCGAAAGTGTCTCCGGAGTGACGCATTTGTGCATAATATTCCTCCCCATCAACCATTCGCGCTGCGGTAATTCAAAAGTTCTTGCACCACGTTTGGTCACCGGCATAGGGCATTGTTGCGGGGGGTTGCCTATTATGGCCGACACCCTTTTCGAAGTAAAATAGATCCAATTCATCCTTGACGCTGGCCTGGTATGGCGCCTCCGCTTCACCTCTCCGGAGTGCCCCGAAGTCGATCTTATTGAAATAGGGGTGACTCTGAGCGGAATTGATTTTACCCACCCTCTTACTGCAGTGCGTGAGACACTGTCGTAGTAGTCCAGCCGCATTTGGAAATTTGGTGACGAATTTTGGATGTAGCTGCAGCTTTGCTTTCCCCATGCCAATCATGCACACCTCTTTGAACGTCCTTTTGAGATCCCCCCCGGCATCGAAAGGATTCTGCCCCATGTAAGCTTCGAAGAGAACACACCCGAATGCCCACCAGTCTGCCCCTTGATCATACCCCACACTCATGCAGAATTCAGGAGCCATGAACTCAGGTGTCCCACACATGGTGAATGCCAGAAGGGAAATCTCCGTCCTCCCCTTTCCCACCCCTACCACAGCCGGAAGTCGTTTTGCGAGCCCTAGATCGGCTAATTTTAAGTAACCATCGACGCTTATCAGACAATTCTCCGGCTTGATATCCCGGTGCACAAAGCCCATGTCATGAACATGAGTTATGGCCTCGGCAAGACAGGCGGCAAAGAAGGTCGCAACAGGGTCTCGAATGCTACCCTGCTCAATCATATAGGCCATTAAATCCCCGCCCTGGACAAATTCTGTCAAGAAAAAGAGAGAATCCTGGTCCTGGTAGGTTTCAAAAAGTTTTATGACAAAGGGGGAGGAGCAGGCCATTAAGACGTTCCTCTCTGCAATCACCCTTGTCCCCTGAGAAGCCTTTACTAGGTTTACCTTCGACAGTTTCTTGAGCGCATAACTCTTGTTCCTCATATCATCTCTGACAAGTGACACGGTCCCAAAAGTCCCCTGCCCGAGAAGATTGATGACCCTGAGGTCCTCGAGTTCTATGCCACTCCTCTCAAACCCCTCCTCCTTCTTCTCCTTCAGTTGCTCCTGAGTAAGACCACTCAGCGTCCTCTGCGCGGAGCGGTACGAGTTGTCCAGAGCTTCCATTGCAAGACAACTTTGAATCCTCCTAAAACTTGCGAGTCCTAGGCTCCACAGAGTGCAGTCGGTACTGCATACCGCCGTTGCGCTCCTCTCAATGCCATACACCAAGGAAAGCTCGCCAAAGACCCCTCCTGACGTCTGTTCACCAACGTTCCTACCGTCAATGTAAAAACATATCAGTCCCTCCTCGACAACATACAGCCGATCTCCAATCTCCTTCTCTGTGCACACCACCTCGCCTTTTTTAAACTGTTCCTCCCTAAGCTCCTCGACAAAGAGATGCCTCACGGCCGAGTGCGTGCCCTCAAAACAGAAGTGGTCCATAGCCATCTTCATTGCGAGCGTCGCTGCGCTTGCTTTCCTATTGTACTTAACATCTACTCGCGCGTACTCGTCCGCTCCTAGCATGTGTGACGACAGGAAATCTGACAGACCGGTGGAGTAGAGCTGTCTGCTTTTGCTGTGCGTCTTCTTGCTCCCGCTAGAATCATTGTTTAAGCTACTAATATTTCGGCCGGCGCCGTCACTGTTACCGCTATTAATGCCACGAGCGCTGCCGATTCCACTAGTCACCTTCGGTAATTCGCCTTGAGATTCAGACCCCTCTTCCCCCATTTCACCTCCCCCTCCCTTACCTCTCATCGCCTTGACAAAAGAGGTTTCTCCCCCCCGCGTATTGCTCCCATTGCTATTATGGTTGTTACTGTTGGCAGTATGCATCCTCTGCTGCCTAGCATAGAACTCGAGCGATCCAGTGTCATTGACCCCGCCGCTACCGCTGTCCTTCTCCCTCTGCATAGACCAAGGGGAACGAGAAATCAGAGGGGGAAACAAGTTGTCTTGATCGTTGCGGTCGTAGTCGTCACCGTGATAGTTGTCATTTTCAGCTCGGTAGTCATCATCATAGTAGTCATCATCGTTAATTTCCCCCTCTTTTCCCAGACTTTTATCCCCACTTCTGCCTCCCCCACTCCCACTCCCACTTCCATTCCCACCACCACCACCACGTCGTCCACTTCCCCCTCCGAAGCCTCCGAACTTACCCCTCTTCCTTCCACGCGGATTAAATGAAGAACCATCCTCAGCCGTATGGTTTGAAGCTGTGTTTAACGTGGAGTCATCGGGCAGAGAATTATATGTGTTTTGGCTATTGTTGTTGTTGTTTCCTTCTTCATCATCGTCTTCATCATATGAGCTTTTGTCAAGAATTTTGCGTAGTAAGCCACTCCTGCCGGTAGATGCTTCATCCGAATCCGAGGAGCGCACCCGATGAGGCGACTTGTTCATCTGCGGCTTCCGATCCATTGGCCTCTGAAATTCACCCTTTCGATACCCGCCGCTGCCATCACGAGGTCCGCTGCGCCCATTTTCCATTCGGTCGTCATGCCGCTTATGCCGCTGGTGATGTCTTTGATAGTCCTGCTGCTGTTGACTGTCAGGGTGGCGCTGCAGCGACAAATCTTCTCCTCCTCCAAGCCTCCCCTTCTTAGCCATCCTCTTCTTCCCCCTCTCCCTATCCAAACTTGCCCCAGAAATACCCTCTGTGACCTCCTCGACGCTTCCTTCTGAATACCTTTGTTGGCTATTAACCGATATCTGAGGGCTAAGTGTTGCGGGTGAAGACCCCCCGGGATCGCTGGAAGTCGCTTCATAGGGGGGCGGACCATACTTGATGTTTTCCCGGAGGCCAGGAGCAGAGATCGAGACACCTCCTCCCATGTGATGTCTAGGCTTCCTCAAGGGATAAGTCAGATTTCTTCTCTAGGTGTGGCGAATATGTACAACTGATGTCGGCAGAGGATTAGATTCGTTGAAACAAGCTTGATCAGTAATGCGATTTAGAAGGTGCGGAGAAGGTGAAACTAAGGCGGAGAAGTTGGTGACTTCTGGCACAAGAAGAGAAGAGTAAGGAGTTATTCAACACAATGGGATTATACTTAACGACTTCAAAAAGAACATATGAGTACTCTATATAGACGTGTGGAAGCTATAAAGTCATTTTTTTTAACGCAGGAATCAATATTAACCCAGATTTATGGCTTTCTTTGTACTGAGATGAAAATTTATTTATATTTTCAATGAATTTACATTCTCCTCCATAAGGATGAAATAATGCAAGAAGATGAGAGAGTAAAGACCCGTTTATTCCAAAGGAAACTTACAGTTCCGTTACCGAGAAAACAATTTATATAATTTCATTATTAAAAAAAGCAAATGGTTTTCCTTTCCTTTGCTTCAGCCTCCTTAAGCACCCCCTCTACATCTGCATCCATATCTCAAGAGAAATCAAGGATCTTACAAATACCGTGTCATAATTGATCTTAAGAACATTCGTCGTGCGTTGGAAACCTCACCAACACAGTCATTCAATGCACTATCATGACCACTTCATAACCACACTCCTTCCTCAAAATCAAACGACTTAATTGTTGGAAATGGGCGCGGTTCGGGGCCAATTTTGACGAGATCCCGGCCAGAACGAAGCTCTGTCAACTGGAATAGCGTCTTCGTCGGTCGTAAAGGGACAATTTCATCAAACACCCCATCAGGGACAAGTCGACGAAGTGAATCCCGAACGGCAGCATCAGACAAATCCTCGAAAGGGAAATTGAACTGCTTACGCCCGTGGGCATAAACCCGATAGCTATCTCCTGCATCGGCCGCGGCGATACGCGATATCGCCTTGTTCGCCGAGCGGGAGAACACCTGTCAGGACTTGCAAGCATTGAGGACATAAATGTTTGACTCAGTGGGTGGTGCAGCTGCAGGTTTGGTCGACGTTTTCTTTTCGGCTGATACCGGCACCGTTGCTATTGTTAGACCGAGGCGCTCCAAGAGTTCCCGTTTATTCCCCCCAACCCGAAGACACTTTTCTCGACACATCTCTTTCAGTATTGGGATCGTCAATTTCTCTGCTCCCGTTATCTTATCTGTTCCATCCACTTCAGCTTTCAAGGGAGCCGAAGTACGAAATCCTCTCATCGACGAGGATTTCACAAAAACTGCAGTAGACGACCTCATTATTATAAGAGAACTGCAGGGGGAAAGCGACATTGTCAACATGACAAGAGGGAACAGTGGCGAGTGCATTCGTTCAATACCCCAATACTGTGAGCAGAATGGTAGTACAATCGTGAGCAGGTAGTACTCTAAAGTTAACACATTGATTTAAAGCTGGTTCTTTCTGTCTTCGTGGTTTTCTTCGATGGTTTTTTTACTCATTTTTAACTTTATTCATTCTGCTTTATTTTCACCCTAAATTATCTCAGGGACGTACTCGAAAGTACTCTGACGGCGACGTAAACCGAAGAATTATAACAGAAAACCGAAGCCAACAGGAGAGAAGAAAATGTCCCTTCCCGTGGGTGGCAACCCATCCAAACCTCCCTCTCTCCGCCCGCTCCTATCTCACCACTCTGGCTACTCTCGCTGCTCTCCGAAAGCTCTCACCATCCTGAACAGCGTATTATCTGAGTTTCTCGCCTCAATTGTAACAGGTTGCAGTGGAGGTGCTGAAGAAAATGATAAGAATGATGAGAATAAAAAATCCATCACGCCGAAGGACATCGAGGACTACCTGAAATCAACGAAAAATTCTGTACACTACACTGTATTCAATGCACTTCGTACCAACAGCTCGGAGGAAAAGGAGTCTCCCAAGAAGCGGAGGAAGAAGAATTCGACCCTAACGACAACGACCACGACCAAACTTTCTCATCAGGATGGAGATTTTATGAGTATTGCTAAGGATGCAGGGCTGAAGCCCAGCGATACGACTTTAGTGGACGGTGCTGAAGGTGGCGAACATTCAACAATAATTACGATTGATGATGAAGATTACGATTGAAGATTTTTTTCATGATGCAGAAAAACCCCCAATTTAATGTGCCCCCTGTCAAGATTGACGACAGCGTCCAAGTGACGACTGCACAGCTGGATTCGACGTTCTCAACGACTCAATACTTGCGGAAGCAATGTGGCGCATGGATCCCTCGCAGCGCCGTTTAGAATATCTGAATACTTGCGGAAGCAATGTGGCGCATGGATCCCTCGCAGCGCCGTTAAGAATATCTGAGAAGTGAGTGCTCGAAAAACTAAATGGTGGTTCCTCACAAGGTTTTAATGAATTTTATTTTCTTCCATGGTCAAAACTTCTCTGGGCTTAACTTCATAACTTTATGCAGCCTATAAAATTCGATCGCTACTTTCCACCGCAGCCACATTCTCCCCATCTTTCTGTTTCGCCACCTGCTCCAAATGGAATTGAGTATCCGCGCAGCGACATTCCGATGCTCGATTTCCACGCCAAAACGGACAACTCGCAAATTCTCAATGAAATTATCATTCATGGTTGCCTCGTATTTAGTCCACGCCGACCAAAGAAAGAACGACTTTTGTACATCTAATCGTCTTGCGATCCTTTGCCTCGACGTCAGAACCTTCCCCACGACCCAAACTCTCTTCCACTCCTCACCGTCTCTTCGTATCATAGCGGCCGAAAACGACCTCATGACATCCAACGCAATCCTCAACTTCCCAATATGACATTTGCGAATCAATAATTTCACTTTCCTCAACTTCTCCTCTTCATAGTTTACTGCCATATCGCTCTCTCCTTTTTCACTCATCTTCAACCAGCGATGGAAAGAGCGATAGGAAGCATGCCGTTTACGACGGCGAAAAAATAGTAGGAGGACTCTCGCCCCAGCTTCGCTATCGCCAAGACATTTCACCCGCGCTCGCCAAACTTTCATAGCACGACGGTACAAGCGGATTTGTATTCGATCAGAAAATAGAGAGAACTTCTCTTCTCTCTCCTTAATCTTCGCAGTAAACGATTTCCACTTAGCCAGAGACACGAGCAGGCGCTTATTTCCAAGTCTAATTACCGTCTTCCTCAAGACTCTTACTCCCGCTAGTCTATCTTCGATGTGACCTACTCTTGTTCGCCACGTTCTCAAAGCAGAGTGGAGAGCACGGTTCTGCATTCGGAAAATAAAGATCCAAAATTTGTCGTCTCTTTCTTTCATTTCGGCAACAGCGGACTTCCAACGCCCAAAAGATAAAAACACGCGCTTATTGACAATTCGCACGACCGTTCGTCGCAAAATTAAAGTACCAACGGCGACTTTCTCCTCCTTCTCCTTTACCTTCGCGATGAATGATTTCCACTTCCTCAGAGAAGGCACCAATCGCTTATTCGCAAGTCTGATAACTGTTCTACGTAAGATTTTTGTCCCTGCAGCGCTCTTATCAAGCCCTTCTACCCACACTTGCCATTTCCTTATAGCAGAATGGAGAGCACGGTTTTGCATATAAATGACAATTTTTCTGAACTCGTCCTCCCTCTCTTTCATTTTGGAGACGACAGATATCCAATTTGTGAATGATTGGGAAAGACTCTTATTGACAATTCGAACGATTGTCCGGCTCAATAATCTAGCCCCCACTCTGCTATCGTCAAGACATTTCACTCGCGCTCGCCAAGCTTTCATAGCACGACGGTACAAGCGGTTTTGCATTCGATCGAAAAATAAAGACAACTTCCCTTCTGTATTTTTTTGCATGTTCTCTCTCTTGATTTGTCTCTTTGTTGTCTCCTTCCATGTCACCATCGCCGTGTGTTGCGCTTGCTTCCCCATCCTCTTCAGTACCAGCAGCAATTTATCATCTCTCTCTCTGTCCTGTACCACGAGAGTTTTCCACCTGTATGTCGCCCTTTTTATTTGTTCTCGACTCCAGTTAGTTTTCATCTTCCCTATTACCCTCCCCACCCTCTTTGCATTGCTCTCCGCGGTCCTCCTCCTAACACTTCCCTCCTTCCACCTTCTGAACCCCCTTTCAATCCATCCTTCCCTCTTCCTTCTCAGCAACCTCCCTACGTTCCTCTCTCCTTCCCATCTCACTTTCTCACCCCCCACAAAGCCTATCCACAATCCAAGCGCTCTTCTGATAATCCTTTTCCTCCCCCCTCTGATGACACTCCCTAAGGCCATTTCCCTGATTTCCGCTTCCTTATCCCAACCCTGCCACCTCCTCCACCTCCCCAACGCCCTCCTAATCAAGGACTTCTCACCTCCCTCAACCGCTTTCAGGATAAATCTCCTCCTACGTTCGTCTCTCTCATCCATCGCCTTGCACCAATCCCCCCAACTTGCGAAAGCCGCATTCAGAAGCTCCATCTTCAGCCCTCCAAACCTCCTCCCTAACCTCTCTAGCCCTCTTTCCTTCTCAACTGTTCCTTCCCACCACTTCCTCCAACATATAATCAATACCTTTGTTCTCCATCTCAAAAATACTCCCCAAATAGCCCCAACTGCCAACCTAACCCCACTGTCATAAACCCTCAGAGGATACAAAAGCTCCAAAGCGGTAACCTTCCAACGACAAAAACCAAAACTGATGCGTCGGATACTAAAGCTATCCAGCACCTTCCTGAGAGCCCTTAAAACGTACCGCGGGAAAATACCATCAGCAAAGGGGGACTCCAAAGAGAATCCAGCAGGGCGTGACTCCAACGCATGCCAACTCAGCTGATTCCACGATGAAGAGAGGAGTGCGAATTTCATAGAATTAATTCGACGAGAGAGTAAAGTCCTAATCCGTTGAGTGGGATTGACGTATATTTTTGGTGTTGGGCATGGCGGCATCTGAGAAGAATGAGAAGTCAATGGTCGAGACGTAGGCGATGGAAAAGTATGCGTATGCGTCGTCGGTAGTGTGGGTGGGCTTGTTTTGCGAGTGGTGACGAGGGTGGCTCTTTCGCCTTCCGAGTTAACTTCAATTTCGACCGAAAAATGCCTGGGGTCGTGCGAGTCGGTGCTATTTGCAGGCGATTTAGAATCAGGGGAACTTGTTTTCAAGTGACCGTTTCTCTCATCTCTGTCGACCCGGAGGCCGTCATCGTTAATTTCTCCGCCACTGGCACCATTATCGTCACTGGCCGAGCGATCGAGTCTGGCATCAAATCCTTTATCAATGCAGTCCTTCCATCTCCTAAATCCCCTTGACAACAATCCTCCTCTACTTTTTTTCAGCAAACCTCCCAAGACGTATCCTAAGTTTGCTGCTGCAAAACGAACAACTTCCCCCATAGCTTCCGCTATGACAGGGAGTACAAGAGTTTCGCTGATGCAAGTATTTCGACCATTTCTGATCTTATTCTCATTGTTAGTGCCAGTATTATCACTGTAGCCCCTACCAGGGACAGCGACTGCATCACTCTCGGCGACAGTGTCAAAGGGGCAATTCACGCTCATACTTATACAGGAGAGGCTCACTGTGGCGAATTCTGTTCTGGGAGGTTGAGCTTAAGTTTCACACCCATTTAGCACTATTTACCCTCGTCATACACGATAAAAAATCATTGATGAAGATCAACAGATTTATTTTTAGACTGAAACACAGCAACACTTATGTGCCCTTTAATGTTGGTAATAACCTTTGGTATGCTTTTGGGTGCAACCTCAAAACCAAGCCAGACAAAAGAGAAACTAAGATTTCGTAGTCACAGAGAAATAATAACCGCAATAATGACCTCCTGCTACTTCGTCTTTACTCTCCTCCTATTCTCCCCCACCGTCATTCTTCGGTCCTCTTCTTTTTCCCTCATTCCCTCAGTTACCACTACCTCCAAAACCACTGCCTCAACTGCCTATCTTGCTCCTATCAGACGACTGTTCACCACCAACCTTTCCTCCACGAGTCAACCTACTCAAATCCAACGAACTCAAATCGAACAGACTGGAATTGAAAAAAGCCAACTGCTTGCCCAAACTCCACTTGCAGTTCCGCCCTCCGATCCCAGCACCAGCACCAGCAACCGTTCCCCTATCTTCTCCTCCCGCATCAATCTCACGCCTCTGCACTTATTACTACTGCCTGTACTCATCCGCGTATTGTTCATATTACTTGTCCGTGTCGGTGTGCGGGGACTGTTGCTGCCCACACTTTGGTTGGAGAGGGGGCTGAGAAGAGGGCTTATTAAGGGAGGGGGAAAGTTGCGGAGGAAAATGGGGGTTTAGCCGGCCTAAAAAGTGCTAACTCATATAGACGCAGTGTGATACAAGCTACAAAATGAACAAAATGCTGATTAGTGCAATATTAATTTGCGCAAACCAAAGAATGCGTGGATGACATTGAAACCAAAAGTTTAGAAAAGAAGCCCACACCTCTCTCTCCCCCACATATTATAGCAAAAATTTTTCCGTCGCATTTCTAACTTAAAGCAAAATCCATCATGTATCATTCATCATTCATCATTCATCACTCATCGTTTCCTGTACTGTCTGCTTCCATCTGAGCTGCCATCCCATTATCATTTTCACTTCCATTGTTATTGTCATCATCTTCATCTTCAAGAATGTAATCTTCGTCGTCGTTGTCATTATCATCATTGTCATCGTCGTCGTCGTCGTCGTCGTCGTCATCGTATTCCGAATACTGCTGGTGGAAAAGATTCACCTGGGCGAGTAGGTGAAGGAGATCGTGGGTGTTGTTGGGGACATTGAGTCCAAGGTCACTGAGGTAGTGCCGAATCATGTTGAGGTCGAAACGACTTCCGAGTTCTTCACTACCCTCCCGTAAATCTTCATCAGAAGTCTCCTCCTGCTGCTGTTCCCCTTTCTGCTCCATCATCAGCTCAGCAGTATCTCCAAACCAGTCCCAGGGGCACATGTTGAGAATGTAGAAGATAACCTCATCTGGTAAAGTCGACAAAAGAACCCTGTTAGTGCGCGCAATCGCCAGCATCGTAAGCACAGAGGAGCGAAATTTAGGGCCGAACGACCAGTGCCAGTCACGCTTGGGATCCCACAGCTTGTAGCACACGCCAAATCCAATGCTGCCGACATACTCCCTTCCGCGGCGCCAGGGGTTGCCGTGGCCCCAAATACTCTGGCGGCCAAAGCAGTCATTGGACACGTGCGCATAGCCAGGGAGGATCTTCAAAAATGGGTCGTTATAAGTTGGGACCAGCTTCCTCTCTCGCTCCGACTTTCCGCGATATTTTGGCAACCAGCTCTGTACCTCTGCGTAGACAATTGCCGTGTCGCCAGGCAGAGTGCTGTGAATATAAACTGGCACACCTTGCCCAGGTTCCAGCACGATTGGCTCGTCAAGCATCAAAGGGACAAATTCGTTTTGACTGGGAGCGTGCGTTCGTTTGTAGATTCTCTTGTAGTGACATGTACGGTGGCCATACTCTTCTGCGGTTTCCTCCTGAAACTGGTCCCAATAGTTTGGGTCATTAGCTCGCGTTGTTGGGGATGTAGGGGACTGTGGGGAGGTTTCATTGTTTGGAGGGGGGGGGGGAGGTGGGGGGGGTGGGGGGGTTTTTTGGGGGGGGGGGGGGGGGGGAGGTTCGGATCCACACTGGGTACGCCATTCGCATCTTCCTTCCTGTCTTGGCGAGGGAAAACGGGGGGTTTGATGCCACATCCAAATGTCCCCCAGGATTCTTCCTCAAGCTCGCTCTCCTGGAAAGTCTCCTTCCCCACCCAAACTGTCATCGGCCCGAGGTCCCCGCGAACTTTCAAGGAATTGATCACAATATGTGTCACTGGTAGTGTTGACTTGCAGATAACTGGAAAGAGAATGCCGCTAAAGAAGTGATCTGATGTGATGTGATGTGATGTGATGGATTGAGGAGAGGCCAGGAGATGAAACAAGGAATCCAGGAGCAGCAGAAAAGGGTTAGATGGTGCCGGTGTCAGTGTCAGGCGTTGGTGCCAATGCCGATGACACTGTCGGTACTGACGGCAGCCTCGGTGCTGGTGTGGTATTCCGTTGTCTCGTCGTCAATGTTCCTAAATTCTGCAAGTAAAATTAGGGACTTTTGCAGGAGTTTCTCACCTTCTCTATCTTCAGTCGTCACCTCTACGTTGGCATTCACAACGTAAGTTGCTACCTTTTTGCGGTGAACCATGGCCGACATGTTGTTACGTCAATGTGAATGGGGTAGGTTGGAAAGGAGTCAGCCGCAGGAAAGTTGGCAGCGAGAATTTGCAGAATAAAAATGGAAAGTGGGCAAACTGAACTATCCAATAGATGATCTGATATACGGAGAAAGAGTTTCGGAAGATATAAATCAAATTAGGGAACAAAATTGGGACGAAAATCTTTATCTTTGCACGAGATTCTCATCAAGATTTACCACGTGTTTACAGTCGAAAGCAGAAACACGAATTGGCATATTCGACCATGATGATGAAAGCACTCTTTATCGTACTCTTTTCATCAGCGAAAGCATTCAGAACTCCTTCATCTACGCTCATGCCCACGAAGTTTTTGGCCTCCTTCAATGGTAAAGACGCAGTGGGGAGTCTACCTCCTCTAGGCTACTGGGACCCGCTTGGTCTGATCGAGAACGGGCCTTACGGCACTCCCGAGGAAAATTTCTTCCACTACAGGTCTGTGGAGCTGAAGCATGGCCGTATTGCCGGAGTTGCCATTGTGGGCCTTCTTACTGCCGAGACGACCAGATTTACTGGTGAGCTGAGTCCCAGTGAGCACCTCAAGTTTTCCGACCTTCCGAACGGCCTAGCCGGCTTGAAGGCCATGCCGTTGGCTGGTCTGGCGCAGCTCGCAATCTTTGTCGGTTTTCATGAGCTATTTTTATGCCGGCAAAAAGAAGGCGGTGTCCCGGGAGATTTTGGATTGGGTTACTTTGGCGTAACCATGAAAGATGAGGCGAAAAAGAAGAGGAAATTGAACATCGAGATTCAGAACGGCCGTTTAGCAATGCTCGGTATTTTGGGAGCGATGGCCGGCGAGCAGGTGAATGGGAAGATTCTCTCTGAGCTCCCTCACTTCTGATAACCTTTTCTCATTGCGATCGTCACCATGTACCATGTAGGAGAATGTGATTGAAGCGGGGAAGACGTTTTTTTAATGAACCTTTCACAAACGAAATTGTTTCGTGTTTCGGGCGAACTAATTTCTTTTACACAACTTATACAACAACTTTCCTCACGCACTTGGGATTTCCCGGCCATCTCCAACGCTGTCATCGTCGTCACGAGATCCCCTTCTTACACTCAACCGCTTTCTTGCTCCGGCAGCCATGTTGCCTATATTTGATATCCCGGATATGCCGATGTTTGTCATCCCCTTGCCCATCCCCTTGCCCACATCCCCGAGGGAGGTCCGCCTAACTCCATCAGCTAATCCCCCCACTTCGTGAAGCCCTCCAATCAGACCAGTTCCCAGTCCTTTTCCCACGTTTCCAGCGAAATTTCCGACCGCGCCCGTCATTTTAAAAGCACCGCCGGCACCGTCGAGCAAATTGCCCCCCACACCACCTATCGCCTCAAGGTTTTGATTGGCAATTGACATGGACATTTTCTTGGTTCTCTCCTCAAGTTGGGCAGCCTTAGCGGCAATTGCCGCGACAGCGAAGCCCATACTCGCGGTGCTACCGTGCCTGGCTGACGCTTTTAAGTTGAGGAACTCTTCGTTGGTGATCTCGCCATCGTTGTCGACGTCGGCCTCAATACCAAACCGTTCACAGATATTATATGCCACAATCTTGGCCAGTCCCTCGTCGTCGACTTTACGTCCGATATCATTCATCATGAGAGCCTTGACGATATGCACTTCACCGAAGAAAATCCTGCCACCGTTTTCCGTCACTGTGCCATCTTCTTCGGTGTCGCCGTCTTGCTTACGGATTATCAGTGCTCTCGTGCTCCTCGGCATATCAGGATTATAATCTGCCTTCTTAAGCAGAATACTAGGCTTCTTCAGTATTCCTTCTCCCACCCCCTCCATAGTGTCACTGACTCCAGGGATAACCACCCCCTTATCGGGATCAACGCCTAGCACATATTCACAAACAGAAATACAATCATCGTCTGATATCCTCCATTCGCCTCCCCTCTCTGGGCGCCTGAAGAAGTATCTGAGGAGACCTGGCAGCGCATCAGTATAGCTGATCTCGTCGAAGCCTCTCTTAGTGTTGTCATAGGCCTCTACGATGATGGCCAGGAACGCGTTCATCAAGATGAAGAAGCATGTCACGTAAAATGTCCAAAAGTAGAGGGTCGTGATCCCTATGCTCACCATATCCATCTCTTCCTTGTAGTCGTTGAACTCGCCGAGGAGCATAATTAACAAAGTCTGGAAAGACTGGAACACAGTACTGAACGCCGGCACGCTTGAGCCGTACTGGATCATACCGAGGAAGCTGTAGATCATCACCACAGCAAAGAACAGCATAAAGAAGAAGAGCATGTCACCAGCGGCGTTTCCAATCGTCTTACTAACGAGCCCCATCCGGGGATGGAAATCTAGATTCTTGACGAATTGGATCACGCAGAGGACCACCGAGATCGAAGCAAGGGAACTGTGCAGAGCGATCGCACCGTTGAAAGACTCGACATCGCTGAATACCTGCATAGCCTCCTTCATCTCTGAGCCGCCGCGAAAATACTTCAGTGTGTCGGTCGGATCAGCGAAAATATCGTACGTCAACGATGGTTTCCAGGAGTTCACCATCAAGGCAAAGCTCAGCCAGGACAAGTTGCTCATTATTTGGATAGAATAGTTGACATAGTCGATGACATTCCCGAAATTGGTGGCATACATCAGCACACCAGCGAGAAGGTTCCACTTCTTTATGAAACCGCGGAGCTCATGGATCTCGCGGAGGAGCAAACCGAAAAGTGAAAAGTAGTATATTACCTCGAGGATGATCCGCACAATATCCTCTTTGAAATCGTACACAATGAGATCGAGAACGGTGACGGACGACTCGATTTGCATGCCAGTCGCGTCAAGAGAGTTGGTTCCGGTCACCACAATGGAGCTGAACAGGTCGATCTTAGTGTTGTACAGTACCAAATCCATTCGGATCTCCTTCGTGTGCTCGTCCACATAACCGCTCTGAATTATCTGGTGCATCAACTCGGCTATTCTATCGTAGGAGAGCTTGCGATCAAATATCACAGGATAGTTCGTCACCTCAACTTCAGGTCTGACACCGAAAGCCACCAAAGCCCCGCCACCACCGACATCGTCCACACGCTGATCGTGGAAAAACGTTAGTGGCAGATTGTATTCGTTAGGATGCTCCTTCTCCCTTCCTAGCTCATCCGTAGAAAAAAGGGTTGCCATTTGACTGTAGAGAGTACTGTTGAACTCATCTTTGTCAGCTAAGAAGCGATTGTCATGGCCGAAAGGTTTGGTTGTCTCCTCTTCGTTGACACAAACGCTAAGCGAGAAGGAAACAAAGAGTTAGTTGATTGGTTGTGGGAATGGGCAAAGAGAGAGGAAATCGGTCAGAAGAAAATTTTCTCAGGGCAATTCTCACATAGTAAGTGTTAGTAAGTAAGAAGCCTTCCGAGTGCTCACCTCTGGTCGAAAAAATTGGTAACGTGGCAAACTCCATCAGCGAAGCGTTTCTGGGTCAACATGGGACCTACAACAACTATATTGTCCGATAAAATCGTTCTAGAAGGGGCAGGGCCATCGGAGTCAGGCGACTCCCGCTCGGCCCAGATATTACCAATTATATCTACTGCAAACCAATTCAAGAACTCATCCTGGTCGAGCAGGACCTACATGGAGTTGAGTTGATTGAGTCAGGAGCAGATAAAAAAGAAGCCAGCGAGCGGCAGCGAGCGGCAGCGAGCGGCGCACAAAAGGTTGTCTGTCGCACAAAAGGTTGTCTGTCGCACAAAAGATTGTCTGTCGCACAAAAGATTGTCTGTCGCACAAAAGATTGTCTGTCGCACAAAAGATTGTCTGTCTCACCTCAGCCTCGAAAAGATCACCGCTGTACTCAATACTGTCCCCAACGTACTCCCCTCCATCGCAAAATGGCTTCGCGTTATCAGAAGGTGAAGAGCACAGGGGGCTTGTTCCAAAGACAGTAAAGGTACCTCCTCCCTCGCTGAAGATGTTGCCTTTCAGAATCTCGTGTAAGTTTTGAGCACCCTCATCGAACGAATTCTTCTGATAAGAGAGCACAAAAAGATAAAGAACGAGAAATAACAAGTACTGGACGAGATTGATGTAGTTATCTTCCGCCTCTGTTTTCTCCTTCAGTCGCATTGTCGACTGCTCAAGAATCAGCCGAGGCTTGATTCTCTGCTCTTCATTAAGGGGGAGGGCATCAGCATTGGGAGCGCCGAAACTCACGCGTTGCTGTTGTCTGTTTTTTGGCGTTGACCCAACCTTGGAGTCCTGGAGGTGAGACAATTGACTACTCTTGGGTGAAATCATCTGTGTCTCACGGATTATATCCTCCTTGGGGTTGGGGTCGTTGCGTGTGTGTGCGGGGGATGAGACAGGTACCAGTTCAATATCATCAGGATCATCATCATGAGAATCGTTAGCGTTGAAAAATAAAGCATCTTCGTCATTGTTGTTATCGGTGTCAGGCCCATTTATGCCCTGCTCCAAATCCTGATCAAGATCTTGTACCTCCATCATCACTTTTGGAGAAAGAGTTTGAGAGGGCAGAGCAGACAAGCGAACGCCCGACTTTGAGGACAAAATTGGGATGTCAAATGCTAAAGCAGGGGAGTTTTCAGAGCTTCCTGCTTGTAAACGGCTTTGTTCAGATTCTTCACCGTAATTTGCAGGCGAGACTACAGGTTTTATCTTTGGCATAGCATGCTGTCTTGCCAACGATCATAGATATATACATGAAAGGGTTGCACTAAGGGTGGTAGTTTCAGTCCTCCGTGTGGGTCCGAAGTGGGCCCAAAAAAAAATTGCCAAAATCACGTGAAAATCCATGTGTTGAAAGTGCAAGTTTTTCCGGTCCACCTTAAACTCGTCGGCGGTTCTTTTCGCATGGCCAGTGCAAGTACAGTTCGCGCGGCTGCTATAGCACTGAGGAACCGTGTTGTGAGAACTCCATTGCTTCAAGCAGACCTTTTGAATGAGCTTGTTTCTCACCGTCTGTCTACCCCAGATCTTCGCGTTTTGGTTAAGGCTGAGTGCCTGCAGCATACGGGAGCGTTCAAGTTCCGTGGCGCGACGAATAGACTGCTTCATCTATCAGAAGCAGATCGAGCGAACGGAGTTGTGGCATTTAGTAGCGGCAACTTTGCCCAAGCACTTGCATTAGCGGCAAAGAATTTAGGCATAAAGTGCACGATTGTTGCTCCTCACGACGCTCCTAAGCTAAAACTGGAGAGAACGCGGCAGTACCTTGCCGACGTTTTGCTCAGCACGCCGGAGGAGGGGGTGAACCGGGAGGTGGCTGCTGCTGCCATGGCTGAAAAGTTTGCAGCTGATACAGGGGCTACTTTGTTGCATCCGTTTGATGATTGGCACGTAATATCAGGCCAAGGGACAGTTGCTGTGGAGGCCTACGAGCAAGCACGCGAGGACCACGGCGTCGATAGAATTGACTCAATGGTTGTGCCCACTGGGGGAGGAGGAATGTTGGCTGGTATCTCTCTGGCAACGGAGGATATGTCTCCCTCGACGCGGGTTTACTCTGTCGAGCCCCAGGGTTACTGTGACCACGAACAGTCATTTTTGCACCCCGAGAAAGTGAGGGTGGCTAACACAGGCACACCAGGTGTTACGATCTGCGACGCGCTTCAGGCAAGCGCTCCTGGCAAATTGACTTGGCAGATAAACAGCAAGCATTTGAGCGGAGCAACTTGGATGAGCGATGAAGCTGCGGTGGAAGCGATGAAAATCGCATTCCAAGAACTTAAAATTATAACGGAACCAAGCGGCGCACTCGGTCTGGCAGCGCTGTTGGGCGGAGAAATTCCGGTGAAGAAGGGGGATACAGTCATAGTCGTTGCATGTGGAGGCAATGTAGCGCTCCAAGATTACATCGATTTGCTAAATAAGAAGTAGAAAAGGGAGTTGTCGTTGCCAGCAGGTTTTGCAAACAAAATTTGGTGTGGCCTAAGTAATAACACTCATAGTATGTGTATGTGTATGTGTATGTGTATGCGTACGTTCATTCATTCATTCATTTTCTCTCCTTTGATTCACCACTGCTTTTAGGCCTCCTCCTAAGGCGGGTTCGGTTCTTTTTATCTGGCTCCTCCATGGACATGGGGGATTTTTTTCCCGCTATCATCGACTGGGACAGAGAGCGAGTTGAACGAGAGCGGGAGCGGGCGGGACGAGATCGAGAGCGCATCGACGTTCTGCAAGTGGTCCTTTGCGACCTGATACTTGGATTCTTTTGCTCAGGCTGTGCAAACTCCAAGTAAGCCCAGAAAATTTGAATAGTGCTGAATATGTGCCACCATCCGTGATATCTCTGCCACAACGCCCAATCCTTTTCCAACTTTGCCCTCCGAGAAATGAAATGACAGCCGAGGGGCAAGACACCAATGATCGCGTGCTTGTAAGCTGACCGACCCACCAGAAGATTAATCAACCGAAAAAAATTCATCACAGCGAGGAATCTGTCAATGCCATGTACAATCGACGTTTGGCCAATGTAGTAATAGTCAGCAAGAATGCTGAAGATTCCCTGCATCACCCACAAACATTTACCGAAGGGACGCAGAACACCAGGGTTTTTGGTTTTGATGAAGGCGGGGGCTGCATATAAGATCCCCGTCATTCCACTCCAAAGCGACATGACTTCATCAGAAGAGGGGAAAGTAGTCTTCGTAAATTCAATAGTAATTCCTTGCAATTGTTCAAGCAAAATATCGCTCCCCCCAAAAACGACCAGCATCGTGAGAGCAAAAGAAACGATGGCGAGCTGAATAAGAATCTTTCTTGGTTGCTTCTGCATACTTTCCTTGGCAGGAAAGGCGCTTGATTCAGACAGGAGGTTTTGCGAGTTTTTACCGACAACGACGATGAAGTAGAGTGCCAACTGCAAGTGAAATAAGATAAGATACTTTTTTGGCTGTATACTTCCCTTGGCACAAAAGGTGCTTGATTCAGACAGGAAGTTTTGCCAGCTTTTAACGACAACGACGATGAAGAAGAATACCGACTGCAAGCAAAAAAACGAAAATAACCCGGGGCAACAACGTTGGTAGTGTTTAGTTTGAATCCGAGAAACAAGCCAAAAAATGGGGAAAAGTTGGAAGAGCTCTAGCGCAACAGTCTTTACCGATTTTTCATTAAAAGAACTTCAGGACACATCCAATAGTATTCACTGATAGCTACAGCGACCAGCAATAGTCATCGTAACACTCCCACCTTAAACGGACCAACTCAAAGTAGTGAAAACGCCCCTTTTCACGTGGCTATAACAAGAATGACAGACCCAGAAGTTACAGAGCCGCATGAGACCGACTTTTACATCACAAACATTGCAGCAGTTTCCATCTGCGTAATTCTTGCTGCTCTGATGGCGGGATTGACCATGGGGATGCTTTCTTTGGAGCCGCTAGAACTTGCCATTAAGATGCGAACAGGGACGGAATCAGAGCGTCGAATGGCCAAGACGCTGCTACCATTAATCAACGACCACCATCGACTTCTTGTCACCCTTCTGGTGATTAATGCGGCAGCCAACGAAGCCCTCCCTCTATTTTTGGACGAGTTGGTACCTGGTTATGTTGCCATCATTATGTCGGTGACATTGGTCCTGTTCTTTGGCGAAATAATTCCATCTGCGATTTTCACGGGCCCCTCTCAGCTGAGAATAGCAGCTAGCTTTGCCCCCTTTGTGCGATTTATCCAATTTGCCTGCTTGCCCATTGCTTGGCCGATCAGCAAGGCGCTAGATCATTGTGTCGGCCACGGTAGTGGAGGCGTGCAGATGTACAGCCGGAAAGAAATGCAGGCTCTAGTCGAGATTCAGTATGATGAGGGAACTGGTGCAATGACCGATAGTCATCGCCCGAAGAAAGGCACAAGCATAGGCGGCATTAATCGTGACGAGACGTCGATGATGGTTGGAGCTCTGTCGATAACAACGCAGACCGCGTTTGCTGCAATGGTTCCATGGAAGGACATATTCTTGATAGGAGTCGATGCAGTATTAGACGCGAATACTCTTGCTCAGATATTTTATGCCGGACATTCACGCATTCCAGTCTACAGAGGGGCGAAAGAAGATAGAGAGGTGCTGGGCTACATGATGACAAAGCAGTTAATTTTGCTGAACCCCGAAGACTCAGTTAAGGTCAGGAACATGCCTCTCCACTCTCCAATCCTCTGCAGTGCTTCCACAAATCTTGCCGAATTATTGAACTTGTTCCAGGAGGGGAGCAAGGGCTTACGTGGTGGTCATCTAGCCTTGGTGCACCGTGAGGAGGGCGGACAGGGAGGATTGCTCGGTATGATAACCCTGGAGGACATCATTGAGGAGATTCTGCAGGAAGAGATTTTAGATGAGAGCGACAAGCAAGAGAGGATAGCAATCAGTCGTGCGAAGGCTGTGGTAAAGAAATGGCGGTCATTTGCAAAACAGAAAGGGGAGGAAAGGGCTAGAGACGAATCGAGGGCTGGCTATGGTGACATTGACATTGAGGACCCCGACGAAATGAGAAAAAAATTATTACATTATGGTGCTGTCAGTTAGCTGCAAGAGAGCTTTTTGTTTATTATTTGTATTATTGTCCCTTGTCACGCATGCTGAGGGGGGAGTTAGTGGGGGCATAGTGGGTGGGGTCACTTACTTGTAAATTTGTGTTTTAGAATAGGAATAGACTTTTATGGGGAGAAGAAATTCTGCTTGAATTTTGGCGCATGGAAATAACCACTTTCTCCACTCAAGTTGAACGTTTTACATCAAAACTCTTCGTGTTTGACTTATCCATTGTATTCAGGGCCCCTTGACTCCCAATTAACTCTCAATTCACGCGAGCCTGTCTATAACTCCTCCTCCAAAACTGGATTTGCTCATTTTCAGCC
>ERZ651776.1487-NODE-1487-length-27858-cov-3.989993_pt1 | contig 27858 bp, 24 predicted proteins | sample MGYA00514761_ERZ651776 | MGnify/ENA metagenome assembly ERZ651776 | reverse complement strand
CGGAAGGAGAATTGACGAGGATGAGGTTCTTGTTGCTGTTGAGGCTGTTGCTGTTGTTGTTGCTGTTGCTGTTGTTGCTCATGCGATGGCCCTTCTTCTTCTCCTTTGGCAGACATGCTAACTTCCGGACATTCTACTAAGCGGCTCATAATAAATGAATCCCCTACAACAAAAGAGTGAATACACAGACCAAGCAGAAGGAGTACCGCAGACGCCAAGAAAAATTTCTGCGCCATTATGAAAGTTTTTGAGCGACAAAGTGCTCACATGTATAGCATAAATCGAGAGAAGATAGTATTATATTAATATGTAGGAATGCTTTCTATTTAATTGTGTTGCAAGCAGTGTCGGGAAAAAAATAAAATTCACTTCCCTCCTAGGGCTAGGATAACGAAGGGAAAGACACTGATTTACAATCGCAGAACTACTTTAAGTCGTATCCTAAGGTTCATTTCCTTTCAGACGACCCATTTGTCGCAATAAACAGTTCCTGACTCACAATAAACAGTTCCTGACTTTCCCCCCTTTTCCACAATGGGTGACGAGAACCAAGCCCCGACACCAAACGTAGATGCGCAAAATCCATATGGCATCGCTTGGGCGTGCACGGGAGGCGAAACGCTGAAGAATAGCGGTTTATCCTGCCTCTCGGCCAGGGATGCTGATATGAAATACGGCATCTCATGGGAAACCTTCTGCGAGTACAAGGTGCCCGCGTACAGACACGGAGGAGGGTGGGGCAAACCCGACAACTACTTTTACGTGTCTCACAAAGATTGCCAGCTCTTGAAGAAGCGTTTCGCTGACGAGAGGGAGCAGAAGCTGAAGGACCTGCATGGCGATGGATATGAAGCGTTCAAGGTGGCGGAGAAGAAGAGGGAAGAGGAGGCCATGGACCGTGCGGATGAGCAAAAGAAGATTGAGGAGTTCAAGGAGAGCGTTGGGAACATGTCGCCCTACTTCGAGAGCTGGGAGGCGGCGCATAAAGTAGCGGTCCCCAATGGGACGGACGAGTTCGAGAGCGAGATGTTCAACAAGACGGAGTCCAAGAGGAACTTCAAGATGAACGAAGACGACATGAAGCAGGTGGCCGGGGTCCAGGTCGGAAAGAAGACGATGTGGCTGGGGGCGGACCTGTTCCAGTTCGCGACCAGGTACGGACACATCACGGACATCACACATCACTCACCGCTATATGCTCACACACACTCTCTCTCTCTCGCTCACTTTCGACTACAGACCCGACTACACACGCAAGAAGCGTAATCTCGGCACGGACGCGGCGCAGAGCGAGTTTGCGAGCGAGAACGATGTGTTCTCCATGTACATGCTCGCCGAAAAGTTCGCTAAAGTCGAGAGCTGCGCTCTCGCCTTGGGCGAGAAGGCCAAGGCTACGGCGATGAAAGAAATAATCCGGCAGAAGCGGGCCGACGTCGAGATTGCGAAGAGGGCGTTGAAGCAGGCTGAGAAGAACGTCGTCGCCTACGAGGTGCTCCAGGGCAGGCTCGTGAACCAGGGGGGGGCACGAAAGCGGAATAACGGCGAGTCTGTCGACAACGAGTCTGTCGACAATGGTCGTCAAGGTCGCGAAAAACAGCCCCGGACCGCGCAGGGAGCGCAGCCAGCGGCCGGTGGTGGGCCCGTAACAGAGACGACGTCGAGGGGGAGAGTACGGATGGTGAAGCAGAACACGGGCTTCACGGGAGATGAGACTTGGATGGGGCTGTAAATGTGGATGTAATAGATGTAAATTACGAGTTTGGAGCAGCGAGTTGCATTTAAAAAATATGAGCCCAATACTAAAAATAAAAGCATAATGTTAACTAATAATTCCTTGAGAATATACCGACAAGGAAGGCAAAACCTTTGGGGCCTAAAACACTACACAATTTGTTGTTCGCCATTATTAAGCCATCCATCACGTAATTTCAAACAGTACACAAGATCATATTTCCTACCAAGGAATCAGTGCAACCTAGTAGTACTTTCCGTTCGCCTTACCCTGCGCATCGAGCACGCCCGACCAGTACTTTGCCTCAAAGGCGGCCTTTGCATTGACATCGACCTGCACCATCAAGTTTTGTCCCTGCTTCTTCACGGGGTAAGTGGGGACGCCCGAAGGATCAAAGAGACCTCCAAGAAGCTGCGGTGAAAAAGAGCCTTGCTGTTAGAGCACATCTTGACCCGCATCCATTGTCCCTATCGAAACATCAAAACATCAACATCAAAACATCAACAATGTCCGCACATCAACCAACATAACATCTCTCTTATTTCCAAATCCTCACCTTTCCGATACCACTGGGGCACCACGGTCCCTGCACCTGTCCTGTCTTAAGGTTGAACTTTGTACCCAAGACAGGGTCCTCAATGCAACCGTCAGAAACCTTCCCGAAGGACAGGGGCTGGTTCACCGGAGGGCACTTGTCTCCGAGGCAATAAACTGAGCCATTCTGGTCCACTGCCACACAAATGGCAAGGCCGCCGGCAACACCACTGCACGTTGTCAGCGCGAGGATCAAAACAAAACAGGATAAAAGGGTGAGATAAGACTGTGCGAGAAACACACCGAACACCAGCACCGTGCACACGACACCACGAAGAAAACTTCTCAATCCAATTTTCTATTTCTCACCTGGTGGCAGTCCCAGGCTTGGGAAGCTTTTTCAAAGGAATACAAGGGACATAGGCGAGCTTCTGTCCAATTTTCTTCTCCGCAGAGAGTGCGCTGCTGCCGCGAAGGGGGGCACCAGTGAAGGTAAAGGAGGTGGATAGGAGGGGAAGGAGGAAGAAAACGAGTGATGAGATCTGCATTTTGTATTTGGAAGGAGTTTGGGTAATTATAAAAAAAAAGGTTTACTTAACTGCGAGGAAGAAATCGAGGCCAGTGGAGAGCGAGGAAAGGGATTGCGGGTTAGCGAGACTGATACAAGTTGAATTGACACAAAAATACAATATTTTTGTTGCGTGACCAAAGCGGGTGATGTTGCAACAATGGCGGCGAATGGAGCACTTTTGGCCGGCTCTGAAATCACCCAGAGACGGATCTAGCTCGACAGCTCGCATCAGCGCTCATTGGGAGGCCATGCGACCCAAGTGAGAGCTGTACCTATCCCAAACTTTGGCCAGGTCACGCATGCACGCGAGCTATAAAAAAAGGTTTCTGTACATTTCAGACTCCGATTTCTTCGATTTGGACGCCTTATCCACCATTATGCAGCAAAATCGCTTTATTATAATATAATACGTACTTTTCGATGAGATACGGAGTTGTGAGAGACGGCCGAAGTCTCACACCCCGGCTGATTTTTTCTTGTGCTCTTTCTTCCTTATTTTTGTGAGGAAACTCCCCTTAGACCCCATGGAGCAGGTAAGAATCACTATGCAACCATTTTTGGAGCCTGAAAACGAACGATTCCCCTATCGACAACCCCCTGTGTTTTCCTCCTAACCACTTTCTCCTGTCATTCCCCACAGTATTCTCAACGATGCTATGCCATGGCATTCGCTCCTTCCCAACCGTCGCCACCGGGACTTCCGGGGAACCTCGCAGTCCAATTTTTGACCAAGAGTGGCTTGGAAACGGCAACTCTGAAGAGGATCTGGGGAGAGTGTAGGTAAGAGTTGAATGCTACATTTGGACACACCCGCTGTTTCGCGAGTGTGTGCGCGCCATGCTCAATGTTTTTCCACAGAAGAAATCCCCTGAGTCGACGCCCACTAACCCCCCCCTGCAGCAAGGAAACGACTGGATACCTCAACCAGGCAGAATTCACCCACGCTCTCCACTTGATTGCAAGCTCCCAAAACTCCCCCTCGGGGCTCCCTAAATTCATCGGCGTTGACCTGCACCCACCGAACTCTGCGCTTCAAATTGAACAGAACGTCTCGCAACTAAACGCCCAGCAAGGCACACAGCCGATTAATGCCCTTGATAATGCACTTGTGTCACAGGGGGAGGACAGATTCGCTATGAGCCTTAGTGAGTACGAAAGGTACAAGACCTTGTTCCCAACCTACGCAACAAGAGACCCTAAATATGTGTACGGACCCGAGGCCGTCCCTCTCTTCTCCAAGTCCGGTCTTTCCCGTGCTTCCCTGAAGCACGTCTGGACCCTCTCCGATGGCCTATCACAAGAAGACGGGGTTGATAACCGACTGTCAGAGTGGGAGTTCGCCGTTGCTATGCACATCATAGTGTGCGTGAGCAAGAAGGGGGAATCGCTGCCAGATACGGTACCCTTGAGTCTTAGTAATGGACCTCCGGGGGAGAAGAAGGGGCTGCTGCTAGCTGACAAAGGATCAGGTCTTTCTAGCATCGGGGACGCTTTTGCCTCTCTTGGCGGGTCCAGCGTCGACGGAGACTCCTCTCTTCCCCCTTCTTCTCTCATTCCGGACCAGACGAGTGCTAGCGACCAGATATCTGCCGTCTCTTCATTCGACTCCAAGTCCTCCCTAACCCAAAGCGCTCCGAGTGTCGGGTTTAACGCGGACTTGGGTTCTGTGAGCACGGGCGGGATGGGAAAGATGAGCGATCCTGGCCTCGGAATGCTCGCGAATGGCAGGAATGACGGCCAGGACTCCTCCAGCGAGGGTATTACTTCCAACGGCGGGAGCGGTTCTGCCAGTCGAGGCGGGTTGCCGCCCATTCCTCCTCAGAGCAATGCTTTGCAGAAGACCGCCGAGCCACAGCAGCAGCAGCAGCAGCAGCAGCAGCAGCAGCAGGAGCAGCAGCAGCAGCAGCAGCAGCGAATGCAAAACTTTAATTCCAACGGGTCTGTTGGTGGTGCTGTTGGTGATTATGGTTCTGGAGGTGGGGTCACCTCTGGTGGTGTCAGCGTCTTGGAGGCTACACAGATGAAAAGTCTCATCCAAAAGTTACAGGCAGAGCGAGTGACACTTTTAGCTAAACTACAGTCATCTTCATCCTCAAACACGTCCGCTACGGAGGAGCTGTCCTCCCTAACGTCAGAAACGACGAAGCTAACCTCCGAGCTCGACGCTCTTCGCTCCAAGGTAACCTCTTCCCAATCGGAGCTCTCCGACCTCTGCTCCTCTATAGCCGAGCAGAGGCAGAAAAAGTCGGACCTTCTCGCCGCAATTGCCCATGAGACTGCTATTGCGGACCGTTTAGATGAGGTTGCAAGGAACTTGACCAAGGAGGTCGAGGGGATCAATGTGGAGGCTTCTTCCGTGGCCATTGACATTGTTAAGGTCGACGGAATTAGGGGAGAGCACGAGGCTGAAGCCAACATCACCAAGGGGGAGATACAAACACTGGAGGGAATCCTGGAGGGCAGGATCAATGCTAGGTCTTCAAGGTAAGAAATTCGTTGAGAAACCCTTCAGCTCAGTAGTCGTGGGTGAAAGCCATAGTCGTGGGTGAAAGCCATAGTCATCGTAGTGGACGCAAATTAAGCGGAGTTGGTGCCAGTCAGTTGTTGGTGCGAGTCAGTGCAGCCGGGTGGGGAGTGTATCTTTTCGAAGCACGTATTTTTTCATGAGCAAAATTTCCTTTTCCGTTTCCGATTTCGTTTTAACGCTTTTTTTTTGGCGCTAACGCTTTTGTGTTTTCATCCACGTTATGGTCATCTTGCCCATCTCTTGTAGGGAAAGCGAAGTAAAACGTCTGCAAAAGGCGATGGGAGATGCAAGTAAAATCCTGGCGGAGAACGAAAGGGGCTTCGAGGAGGCCAAGGTTCAGCTTGAGTCTGTCAAAGGGGAGAGAATCGCCTTGAACAAGAAGAAGGAGGACCTTCTCAACCTCCAGGCCCATCGGCAGGAGGAGATAGCGGAGGAAGAGGAAAATGCACGAAGGGAAGAGGAGCTTAGGGCACAGCAGGAACAAAGAGCACAGCAGGAACAAAGAGCACAGCAGGAACAAAGAGCACAGCAGGAACAAAGAGCTCAGCAGGAGCGCGAACAAGCCGCCGCGTTGGAGGCGGAAAGGGAAGAGCGCATGAGGACAGAGAAGGAGCAGAGCATGCAAAGGGAGAGGGAGGCGCTGATCTTGCAGGAGCGGCAGGATGCAGAGAGGAAGGAAGCGGATATGCAGGAAGCGGCAAGGAAGGAAGCGGAGCGGCAGGAGGCAGAGCGGCAGGAAGCGGAGCGGCAGGAAGCGGCGAGGAAGGAAGCAGAACGCCAGGAGGCAGAGCGCCAGGAGACAGAGCGTCAGGAGGCAGAGCGTCAGGAGGCAGAGCGGACGAAAAAGATGGAAGGGGAGAAGCTGCGAGAAGAGAAGGAGCGCAAGGAGCCCTCCCCCGTTGTTGACCAAGGAGGCGCATTTGGAGATCAAGACGATGCATTCGGGGAAGACCCCTTCGCCACCGCTAGCCTAGGTCAGGGCAATGACAGACCTGCGAGTGACGGCTTCGGGGACTTTGGTGAGGTCCCCATCCCTCAGAAGGATGAGAGCAAAGCCCTCAGCGAGCAAAACCACCAGAAACAGAACGGATTCGATGACGGGTTCTCAGCTGGAGGATTTGACAACGGATTTGAAGACGCCGGGGGCTTCGGGGACGCAGCCTTTCCCGACGAGACTAAAACTGATCCAGCCGCAAACAAAGGCAAGGACAGTGTGGAGGGCGGCTTCGGAAGCTCTGGTGGTTTTGGCGGCGCTGACGATGGCTTTGGCGATACGAACGCCGGCTTTGGCGATACGAACGCCGGCTTTGGCGATACGAACGCCGGCTTTGGCGATACGAACGCCGGATTCGGCGATGCAGATGCCGGATTCGGCGGCGCTGCCGGTGGTTTTGGCGATGGCAATACTGGATTTGGTGACGCTGACACCGGGTTTGGAGACGTTGTAAAATCAGAACCTTCAGCCCCAAAAGAGCCGACTGATGAAAATAAGGGTGGATTTGGTAGTGACCAGGATGGATTTGGCAGTGGCCAGGACGGATTTGGCAGTAGCCAGGATGGATTTGGTGGTGGCTTTGGGGCCTTTGACGACGGCACCGCACCTGCTCCTACAAACGCCGAGAAAGGATCCCTACCACCCCAGGATGATGGTTTTGGAGGCGGTTTTGGGGACTTTGGCGCGGAAGAGCCCTCTCCTCCGTCTCAGGAAGGGAAGGGTGGAATATCAAATTCCAAGGGTGGCGCTAAGCCGAGCCTATCGGACGAGGATGGATTCGGGAGCTTCGGTGGGGACTCGTTCGGAGCAGGTTTTGATGACTTTGCCACGGGTGGGGACAAAAACAACGCTAAGGCGAACAGTGGGTTTGACGACAGTGCCTTCGGCTTTTAGTGGCGAAAAAAATCGGCTACTGCGTAGAACTTGACCGCTGAGCGGTGGAGTCGCGCTCACGGGCAAGAATTTCAGGAGGCTTTTGAAAGAGAGTATTAACAACACCTTGCGAAAGATGCACAAAAGAACGCATTAACAAAATATAAATAAAAAAGCGCATTGAAACAATGCCGGGAAGTGAGTTTTAGGTTACAACCGTGCGTCTTATATGTATTACGACATTAAATAACTTTAAATAATCCCGCCTTTCATCTCAAATTCCCCTGCCGCCGGAGCTAGCCCACCAACTCCACCAACCTTTGGCACCGCCAGTAATCCCTTAACTTTTCCAGTCTCCTCCTGCTGCTTACTAGCGAAACCGTTGAATATTTGCTCAAGACTAGTCTGGCTCAGGGCATACTCCATCAGGTTCAACTCTTCCTTGCTCTCCTCTAGGATGCCGAACATGTCACCAAGGGTGACCCCTTCCACCTTCTCCACTTCATAGCGGACTTTGCTCCCCTGCTTCTCTCTGCACTCTACTCCAACAAATCTCTCCTTCATAAACTCATTCAACTTGTTGAAAGACGCCTCCGTTGCTAACCAGCTTGCAAAGTCGCTCAGAGTCTGCTCATCCAATCCCTCCCTCCTGATTCCCTCCTCGAACTGCGGAGTCATCTTGCACATTTCCGCCGTGCTGACCTTTGTTTCTTCCGTACCGATACCCTCTTTGGCGTCTCCCTCTGCCAACACGTTCCCCTTCAGCTTTTCTAGTATCTCATTGACTCTCTCCTCCTTCGGAACGTTGAATACAAACTCGATCTGGTAGCCATGTCCGAACTTGCTCTTCAGGTGCTGAGCGCTGCCCAAGCACCTGAACCTCCCTCCGACCATGATTCCAATTCTCTCGCACAGCGCTTCGCATTCTTCCATACTGTGAGTGGTGAGAATCACGCTTGTCCTGCCTTCATTGCAGATGTCGCTGATTTTGTTCCACATGAACCTCCTTGCCACTGGATCCATGCCTGTGGAGGGTTCGTCGAGTATAACGATCGAGGGGTTCCCTATCATTGCACAGGCCACGCTAAGCTTCCTTTTGTTTCCTCCCGAATAGCCTCCTGCCAACCTACTCGCGTGATCCGTGAGATCCATTTTTTCGATTTGCTTTTCGACAACCTCCTTAATCTCCGCCTCGCTGATCCCCTTAATGCGACCGTACATGTAAAGGTGCTCTCGTCCCGTTAGGTTTTCGAAAAGCGCGTCAAACTGTGGGCAGTAGCCCATAAGCCGACGGACGGAGTTCGCATCTCGGAAGACGTCAAGTCCAGCGAGGTAAGCCCTCCCAGAAGTGGCGGGGAACTGGTGGTTGTTCGAGATATTATTTATTAGGTATTTTATTTTATTAGTCGTGTATTGTAAAGAACAAAAGCGGATTTCTTGTCATTAACTCACCTCTCCGCTGAGAATACTCAGCGTAGTCGTCTTCCCAGCGCCGTTGATACCGAGTAAACCGAAGCACTGCCCGTACGGCACGCCAAGGGAGAACCCCCGGACAGCCTTCTTCCCACCTCTATAAATCTTCGTGAGGTTGTCAACTAAGATGGCGTCCTCCTCTCTATCTCCATCTCCATCCTCTTCATCGCCCTTGGGCCTCTTATGTTCAATAACACGTTTGACTCTCACTTCTTCCTCCCGAACGTCCTCATCTTCGCTTGGATTCTCACCTTTATTCTTTCCACCATAAATAGACGCGAGGACCCATCCGTACAAAGCTGGGGTGGCCAGAAAGTAATCCATAGCAATGGCTGCAACTACGTACGCGCAGGAGCCATACAGCATCGCGACGATATCTAGCCCGGCTATGCGATCGTCGGTCGCCTTAAAATTAGTTTCTGGATAATCCGGAGGCGGCAAGCCAGCTTCCTTTGCATCGTTGGCCTCTTGAGCGAAGTCTAAGGCGGTTATGATGGGGCTGAAATTCACACTCAGCAAACCGTGCCCAAGGTTAAAACTGGGAATAAAACGCCCGATTATGGTCACATAATCGTTCCAGACATGTAATTCGGGGACAAAGGAAAGAAATATAGAGATCATGGCCATAATAAAACCCGTCAAGAAGGAGAAAAAGATTACGAAATTTTGGGCAAAGCTTTTGTGGGAAATGGGAGGTGGGGGGAGAAGGGTTAGGTGGGATTAGGTGGGAGGAGTAAGCGTCTATAGTTATTGTTGCCGTCGTTATTTTGCAACTGCCATAATCACCTTACCTGTGGGATTTGAAAAAGTAGCTCATCACGTAGCAAAACCCTGACATACTGGTCCCGTACAGAAACAAAATTAAGCAGATGCCCTCGAAATTTTCATCGTTTGTGAGAGTGTCGATGTCGAACGCGTGGAACATTGCGATGCAACACCAGCACGGGACCTGAAAACTAGCCACGTCGAATAACCAAGTAGCGAGCCAGTAGCTGTGCGGCGCCACGCCTGAAACAAACTGGATATGCTTCGCTTTGTTTTCCTTCTCTCTTATCACGAAGGCGATAAATTGGGAGGGAATGAATGGGAAGGCCATCAGAATTAACAAGATCGCACCAAAGGAGCTGAAAACTTCCGTAGTATTGGCCTCAGACACTGTCCTCCCGAAGGGTTGAAGCCTCACAGTAATGCTCACATCGTCGTTATTGCCATTCCCACCGCCGGCGACGAGATTATCCAAGACAGCGTTGTATAATTCAGCGAGGTAAATTGGAGTAGCGTGGTAGGCTGTCCAGTTCGTCATCATTAAGACCTTTGGATATGGATACAAGGTTCCCGCTTTCGGTACACTCTCAAACTGTAGAGCTGCGTATCGGCTTGCTTGCAAAGAATCAGTGGAATTCAGCAGCCATGTTGAGAGTTGCTCGACGTTTGTTGGCGTCGACAAGTCGGAGAAAACAGGTTCGATGGGGACACCGACTCCACCTTCGTAGCTATTTTCCATAAAACCGTCAACTGACACACTAGGGGTGCAGCAATCCTCGTCCCAGGCAAGGTGGTCTTCCGGGAGGGGACACTGGTATCTACTCTCGATTTGGCTCCATTGCCAGAAGACGGGAAAGCAAGTAAAATTTGCGCCGTCACTATTGTAGGGTATAGGAGTTTCACCAAGCTCGGTATTAAAAACGTCGCTAGATAGCGTGATCTCACCGGGGTCGACCCACGCACTGCCTAGTTTTGTACCAAGGAGGCCCACGAAAACAAGAAGGGTAGGAAGGAAGAAACCAAAAAACCACATCTTCTTGTCCCTCTTCATGTACACAAGTCGCTTGTGGAGCAGCGCTGACATGTGCCGGCCAAAATAAAAACAGTCGTTGGACGTCTTGCCGTGCTGCGGGGATTTGGGAGGAGAAAATTCGCCGGAATTGGAGCGAGAGATAATGCTCTCGCTTCTCTGAGACTTCAACGAGTTCGTCGATTCTACAACAGCCTTTTTGTCGTCGTCGTGACCTCGAGCGACCTTCAAGAACACCTCCTCAAGTGTCGTTACACCCACCCCAAAATTTACCACCCCAAGTGACTCTTTGTGCTTCTCAAGGCTATTGAAGAGACTTTTGAAGCAAGGCGAAGAGTCTAGGGGAAGCTGGAAGCTGAGCTCAGTTCCAACCTTGGACAATACCTGTGCTTCACTTACCCTGGAGGTAACGAACTCCTCAAGTTTCGTTGTATTCGCCTTCTGGCCCCTCTCCAAAGTAAGGTTGTAACCAACTCCATAGACCTGTTTCAGGAATAGGCTACTACCAGCGCAACGAAGCTTTCCGGCAGACATAATTGCGATGCGGTCTCCCAGAAGATCCGCCTCATCCATGAAATGCGTGGTGAGGATGATAGTACGGTTCTCACGGTATTTGCGAATCACGTTCCACGTAAACCTTCTTGAATATGGGTCCATACCAGAAGTAGGCTCGTCCAGGAGGAGGACAGAGCTCCCGCCAATTACGGCGATACCAAGGGACAGCTTCCGCTTCATTCCGCCACTCAAATTCTTGCTGAATTCGTTCTTCTTTTCAGTAAGTCCGACGTCAACGATGATTTTCTCCACCTCTGCCGCCACTTGCCTTCGAGGTACTCCCTTAAATTTGGCGTACATACTCAAATGCTCCCTCACGGTCAATTCGGGGAACAGTATGTCGTGTTGGGGGCAGACACCCATATCCTTTCTGATCTCCTCCATCTCCGTCTCCACATTTTTTCCGTTGATTGTACACCGTCCACCCGTGACAGGTATCAGTCCGGTCATCATGGCAATTGTGGTGGTCTTTCCTGCTCCATTATGTCCTAAGAGACACGTAATCTGGTTGTGGTACATCTTCAGGTTCAAATGATCAACAGCGTGCTTCACCCCATTGACGGTATTGAAGGACTTCTGCAAATTGAATATATGGACGCCCTCCCCTGCGTTCAAAGACGACTCGACTTCTTGGCTGACTTTCTCCACGTTCACACAATCATCGCTCGGATCCACTTGACTCTCTGACGAGCTCACTCCACCAAGTCGAGCCCTTACCTTTGTCTTCAGACTGGGAAACCAAAAAGTCGGAGAAAAGAGGAACAATGGGTGCTTAGAGGTGCCAAATTCGCTCGGCATGACTCGTTCGAAGTAGAAGTGCAAGAATGCAAATAGCGGGATGTCTACAGCCAGCATTACGAGAGTTGTCCTAAAAGTAAAACCCTCGCTGTACGAGGTTGAGGAATAGGTGAGGGTTGTGACCCCTTGATTCGTATCCTCGTACTCCACAAAGGCATCAAGTCCGAAGCACAGGGCAGCTACAGGGTGCAAAGAAAGGGCACACGATACTAGGAACGTTCGGTTCGGAAATATGTCCCGAAGCATCGCCCCAAACAGAAAAAACATTCCGCTAACGATAGCACTCGTCTGCCAAGAAGAAAAGTGTTAAAGAAGAAAACTGTATGTATGTTGTTGTTCTGGGGGTTTGATTTGATAGCAGGGTGTGACGAAAGTACACCACCACAAATGGAAAGAGAGGCCCTGAGCCCCAATCAAAGCAACTAAGCCTACTTGTATCGCATTTACGTGCAAATTTTCTCGCTACTCACCTTACTTCTACTGAACAGAGTGCTCATCCAAAAACAGAATGCCAAGGTCGCATTCAAAAATAGAAAAAAGTAGGTGAAAATCAGGCTGCACGCAGCGAGAAAAGTTAGATAAAGGATACAATGCCAAACATTCAGCACACATTCGCACTCGGACTTGTTCCGCAGAGGAGTCAATTATATTTCGGGTCGCACAAATTTGATAACTCCTGCCTCGACTAAAACCAACCCGACTAGACTCACCTCACATCGCTGAATACGAACAAATCTTTCGCAAAGAAAGCAATAAGAACACTTATCAAATAGTAGGTCCACCCAAAGTGCGTAAACCAGCTGGTTAAGTGAGCAGCCGTGGTCAAACTCATCATCTTCATTCCCTCCTTGATCTTGAGCTCTTTCTCTACAACCAAGGCTCGCACTGTATTGCTAACAGGAAGCAAAAAAGACACAACTACCATGTACCCGAACATACCGTTAAGCTGGCCCCAAAATCCATCGCTTGCAAATTTCTCGGAAGGGAAGGTCGCCATGAAAATATCAGTATATGAATCCATAGGGAAGTTCTTACAGTCATAAAAATCGGTGTTCTTCTCCTGTGTCAAGAACATGAGCGAGAAATCACAAATAACCAGTGTAAAGCTAAAATTACAATTTTTGTCGTAGCATGCGAGCGTCACCTTACCTGTACTTTATTGTTCTCGCATCCGCTCTCCTTGCCGCTGCCTGACAAAGTCGTATTGACAACAAAGTCCTGCACCATCCTTTGGATCGACAACTCCCCGCTATCGAGGTACAACCCTGCGCAGCCACGCATGGGGCCATATGAGCCACCACAATAGTCACTCACACCGTCCTCTGATTGCATTGGAGGTAGGAAATGCTCCGAAGTCGTTGGCATCGCAGGATTATCTGAACCACGATCTGAGTTGCCATAGGGAGTGGGGACTGTGTAATTCATCCTGATGGTAAAATCCACCTTGGGAAAGCCACCATTCACTACAATGCCGACCCCAAAATGATTTGATTCGCGAGAAGGATTGCCGTAGGACGGGGAAGCAACCTGATCATTAACCTCCTGGTTGGAGGTAAGGAGCTGAACCGTGAAGTTGGCCTCCGTATTCATGTCGTCAACATAGGTCTCGAGGATATGGCTTCTCAACTGTTCGGCAAATTCAGCTGCTGCAGGGTCATCCTCTGTCTTAGCGCTGATAACCACATCCTTTGCTTCACAGTATGAGGTCGCATTCTCACCGTGACCCCCACACAAAACGCTATTGCAGTACATGAAGGGTGATGCAATTCCCGCAGCATACCAACAGTACGAATCGTTCTCGTAATCACAGTTGTTGTTGTCCTCACCAATTGGTGTGTATACACCGATTCTATAACGTGGAGGACGACCATCATTACTGAAGTTGTCATTGAAGCACTTCAATAGAGACCAAGTTGGTTTCTCAAGAGGTTCAAGGAAAGATCCGAAAGACGGAAGGGGCGCAGCCGACGTCTTCTCCTGTCGAGGCGTGACGCTTGGTTCGTTCATTTCGCCTCGGATCCAGACGAACAGGATAAACACAGAGAGGGGCAGGGCCAGTTCAAACAGAAGCATGATAGGATGCCGCAGCCTCAAGATGAAATTTTTATGCATGAGAGCAGAGTACTGCTGCCAGAAGGACGCCATACTTGTCCAGCAAATGCTAATGCTGCCAAGGGTTACAGTGTAATTTGAAGGATCTTGACTAGGGTTCTCAAACAACAGACAAGACAGCACCTTTTCCAACTTACAATTAAAGGTCGGATTCCACTTGAGATGATATGGTGGAATAGGAAGAGATGGTTTGTGTTTATAGTATAGTATTTATGTTGGGGCTACAAACAATTTAGCTTTTGCAGCCCGGCTTTGTGACTTCGCCGAAACCGAAAAAATAGCCACCCACCCTCCAAAAGTTAAGAACAGTCCAAGATATATCTACGTAATCAAATCGCACCCACAATAGATCGCAGCGCAACAGAATGCCAAAAAACAAAGGTTCGTTCGAAAACTTTATCCGTTATGGAAGAAAAACACACCAGTGGGGTTCTACGGCGCCAGGTTTTTTCGTGGTGCTGTGATAGTCAATGATCATTTCGTATCGATCCAATGATTCCGTTGCCTCGACGCGCACCTCAGAAATGCTCGTGTGAACCCGGCCTAGGAAAGGCATCGTGCCTACCTTCCATTCATCGTTCCTTCATTTTTGCCTTAGCTACACGGTCCCGAAAACCCTAGTGAGACGTTTTCCTGTTGACTTATGTAGCTAGAGGCGGTGCCGCTATATGCATCGTCGCGGAATCGTTGATAGCTATCCATCAACACGATCGTCTGTACTTTACTTTGTTTTTATATCCCTGTGACCAGTGAGGCACTAACCCCTTCCCCTTCCCCTTCCCCGCCCTACCCCCTTTTTTTCTCCCCCCCTCTTTCTTTGCTCACTTGCTCACAGGAAAAGGCGGAAAGAACCGTCGACGAGGGAAAAACGATAATGAGGAGACCAAACGTGAGCTGGAGTTCAAAGAGGATGGGCAAGAATATGCTCAGGTGGTGCGAATGCTCGGGAATGGAAGGTGCGAGTGCTTTTGTTTTGACGGAGTCACGCGATTAGGTCATATTCGCGGCAAGATGAGGAAGAAGGTTTGGGTTACGGCTGGTGATATTGTCTTGTGCGGTCTTCGTGATTTCCAGGATGGCAAGGTCGATATCATTCACAAATATACCGCTGACGAGGCGCGAAATCTCAAGCAGTACAAGGAGCTTCCCGAGACAGCGCGAATCAACGAGACTGCTGTCGATCTGGCGATGGAAGGTGGGGGCGAAGATGACGATATTGGTGAGTTGATTCTTTCATTTCATTGCATTGCCCCGTTTTTTCTTCACTTGTCCTGTCCACCCACCCAACCTTTAACTAACCGCACTGGACTGGACTGGACTGGACCACTTGCAGGTATCGACTTCGACGATATTTAAGGAAAATAAGTACAGTAGGAGAATGAGAATGTTGCGTTTTACCAAAATTACTGTACACATTTCTTTGGCACGAGCGCTTCAATCTACTCTCGTTTTAACTATAATTATTTTTTCATTCATTCTTCTCTGCAGCAACAGCAAACCAAGAGAAAAGAAGAGGACTTACTTAACTGAACCGGTAGGAAAACATAGCATCGAAGCCTTCCTTAAGTCCCATACTGGTAAGCACCCGTCCAGCTTCCTGGTAGCAACCCTCGTAGTCATTCTTGTCGTTTGTGATTACAGAGAAGTCTTTCCATTTCCTCATTGCCGATATTCTTTTTGTCGTCATTTCTTCCATTAAATTTCCATAGACGCTATTTTGGGAGGAGTCGTATTCGCATTTGAGAGAGGGTGGCCCCGCACCGATGAGCTCCGACACTTCTTTCTCATCCATCTTTCTACCGAATTTAGACACAATTTCTTCGTCCTTTTCTCTGAAGATCGCAAGCCTACGATCCTTCTTCCCCTCGAAATTTTTGTCATTTTCGAGGTTGCGAATCGCCTCGGCGCACTCAAAACGGTTCAATTCCTCGTCGTAGGGGAGTCGTTCCTGCCAGCGAGTGGTCAGTTTACGTCCGCGGGGATTTAATGTCTCAAAGAATTCGGTTCTGAGAGGGTGAGCAAACATGTTAGATGGATGTTAGATGATATTAGAGAGAGGAGAGAGTGCTGGCAATCTATGATTGCTTGCCACGATTTATTTATCGAGTTAGAGACACACAATACCATGCACAACTAATACAACACTCACCTCATCAACAGCATAAATTCTTCGACATGGTCTTCCCTCCCCTCTACCACTAAACCACCAGGTTTCCCGGCGATGGCGATGCCTGTAATGTCCAAATTTCTTGTAGTCGCTAAGTTTCTAATCACTGTAAAACGGTCGGGGCCAGACGAATAGCTCTCCTTGTAGAGCGCAACGAAAGAACACCACTCACGACAAAAACTACACTCTTTCCTTCGTTTCTCTATCTTGTTGGGACCATCAACATTTTCATTCCGTTGAGCCTGACTTTCCTCGTCTTGGGCTGCGGCAGCAGCAACCACATTTTCCTTTAGGAGCTCAATGGCCAGCACGATCTTCATAGCGCTCTCATCGCCATCAGAATCATCGTCGACGCTCGATCGTATGGAATCGAGCAATTTCTCTACTAATGAAGATTTTAGGGAAGGACAGCTCAGTGAAAAGAGAGATTTGCACGGCACAATTTTTTTCCCATAGACGGTGCGGTCAACGGAACAGCTCAAACTAACAGGAATGTCATCGGCACATACAAATGAGAGATGGAATGATGTACGGGTGGGCGACACAACAACATCTTTCAGTTCTTCAGTGTCATACATTGACTGCAGCACCATTAATTCAGTGCAGGCCAGATCATCCTCGTCGTCATCCTCTGCAAAGGCAGACATTCCAGTTGTGAATTACTTCTCTTTGACGGATTTCTTTCACACCACGGAATTCCAAGAAAAAAAAAACCCTCTTGGCATTTAATTGCCTAATAACACCAACTACATTTTCCTCATTTCGATCGATAGCACCAAGGACTCCCTCACCCGATTTTAAGCGCAATCCTTGCAACGAAAGGAGTGATTTGAGAAGGGACGGCCACTTGAGTCATAAACAAGTTTTTCCCCTCCCTGTATCAATTTCAAATCGGATGCTGCGCTCTTCTCGGCACGTCGGCTTACAATTGGTTTTTTACGACGGAGGGCGGCAATTTTCATCCATAGCTTCGCTGTATAACATTTGCGATGCTGATGATGAGGATGAGAGAAAATTGAAACACGAGCAGCAAAGACAAAAGCAAAGACAGGGTAGCCGCTTTGCGAGTCTTCCCCGTGCCCGTGGTCCTGGTGCCAGCTATAACACCACCAATAGCCGCATCGCCGTTCGCCGGCTCTACATCGAGAGCAGGACTTTCTCAACAAATGTCACCCAGGCTCAAAAGAAAAGCGTAGAAAAAGTCGGATCACCTTCATCCTCATCGTTTTCAAGCGTAGAAAAAGTCGGATCACCTTCATCCTCTTCCTCTTCTCCTTCGTCGGCATCCTCAGTAAATATATCACCTGAAAAATCAACTTCGACAGCGTTAACAAACTCCCACGACACAACACCCCCGAACCTAATTGGGACCATCGTTACGAAAACGATTTCTCTTTCCAAATTTGCAGTAGCAGCTTTTGGCAAGTTTTTGGTGAACTTGCCCTCTGCTACATTTTTTTACTTGACGCACCCAGCCGTGCTTCGGGACAAGATCTTAGAGATCAAGGAGCATGCTAAGCATGAGGCCAAGCACTACTACATGGGCACAAAGTTACTTGTCGCTGATGTAAGGACAAGTCGTAAAATTTTCTTCAGAGCGTTGAGTGGAGGTAAGTTCTTCGAACGGGTGATTTCCAGTGATCTGACGACGTCGAATCCGACGTCGTCGTGACTTGATTCCTCATTATTGGACGACTCGCTGACACGGCCACTTTCACCACTTCACTGCATGATGCAGGGAGTATGACGCGCCGAGAGCGCAAACAACTGCTCCGGACGACGACCGATCTCTTCCGTTTGGTGCCCATGTCGATGTTCGTGATCATTCCGTTCATGGAGTTGGCACTGCCCTTTGCGCTTAAGATGTTCCCCAACATGCTCCCCTCCACGTTCCAAGACACGTTGAAGGCGGAGGAAAGCATGAAGCGAGAACTGAAAAGCCGCATCGCGATGACAGGATTCTTCCAGGAGACACTCAAGGAACTGGCCAAGGGACAGCAGAAAATGGCCAAGGCGAAGGTGGCTAAAAGGAGAGAGGCGGCGAAGGCACTTCAGGAGGCAGAACAAGGTGACGGTGACTCGGCCGCCTCCTCCTCCATTCCTGCAGAAGACGAAAGCGAAGAGCTTATCGGTGCAAAGGAATTCCTTGATTTCTTGGACCGAGCTCGATCAGGGGAGCCACTCCCACCGAATGCAATCATCAAGTTCTCGGCTTTCTTCAAGGATGATCTCACGCTGGACAACATGACGCGCATGCAGCTGGTCAACATGTGCCGCTACATGAGTGTTAGCCCCTACGGGAGTGCGGCGTTCCTTAGGTTTCAGTTGCGGTACAAGGTCCGCGCTTTGAAGGAAGATGACCAAAGGATTTTGTGGGAGGGGGTTGACAGTCTCACAAAGACTGAACTCAGGGAAGCCTGCAGGGAGAGAGGCATGCGTTCCACCGGGTTGTCGAAGGAGAGCTACAAGAAGAGCATTAAACAGTGGCTTGAGTTGAGCGTGGTGAACGATGTACCAATCTCGCTGCTGATTATGAGCCGCTCCTTTTTTCTCAAGGAGGAACAGTCGCAGTCAGCTGCCCAGGTGGATGCAGAGTCAAACACAAACGCGCCGGATCAGAAGGCTCTCTCTGGCATCGCCGAAGCAATATCAGGCATGGACGATGAAATTTTGAACGAGGTTGTCTTGGAGGTCGCCACGCCCGAGGAGGCGAGGAAGAATCCAGATGTTGTTAAGATCAAACTCGAGTCGCTTGAACACCAGAATGAGCTCATCAAGGAAGAATATGAGGAGAAGAAACGGGCAGAGGAGAAGGCTGCAAAGAAAGCCGAAGAGAAAAAGAGGAAGGCCTGTGACAAGACTGCAGCTAAAGTTGCGGCGACGACGACTCCTTCGACGGAATCAGAACCCGAGGAAAAGCTGGCGGAGCTTTTGAGTAATTTGGAGGATCCGACCGCGAAACCTCTCAAAACGGTGGAAACGATTTCAGAAATTTCTACCGAGGCGACGCCGGCGACGTCAGCGGTGTCACCAGCAGCCGCTAAAGAGACCGAGGATAGCAAGAAGAGCGATGACAATGTTGAGGAGAAGGAGATGGTCGACGAAAAAGCACAGGCTGCGGATGACGAAGATAAAGACGAGGACAAGGACGAGGACGAGGACGAGGAGAAAGAGGAACTGTCCTTCTCCGAGATCGAGGCATTGTCCGAATTAGTGAGAGAAAATCCAGTGGAGTCTGAGCGCACAGAACTCGAGCGGCTAAAGCTCGAGCTCTCTACTATCGAGATGGAAGGGCTCGACATCGAGGTCGATCTAGACTTTCGGGGGAAGGCTGCTGCTGCCAATGAAGGGTCTGGCGATGCAACGGGGGAGCAGGGGGCTGTCGATCAAGAAACCCCGCCGAAGACAGATGCGACCGAAGGCAAAGATCCCGACTCTTCGGACTTGGGCGTTGCAGAGACCGTGTCTGCGGAGGATGACACAACTGCGAGCATTCGGCACCCCGACCTTGACTTTCTCGCTTCCAATGAAGTGGGCGACGCGGAAGCGAAAGAGGCTTTCACAACTCAAGATGCTGCCGTAGCAGCTGAGAGTGACAAGGAGACTACTGTCGATTTTGAGAGGGACGAGAAATATGACGAGAAATATGACGAGAGGGATGCTGAGGAAGATGCCAAGAAGGATACCGAAGCAGTGAAAGATGCCGAGGAGGAGAGTGACGACCACGCGGAGGCGAAGACAACGAAAAAACTCAAGGACAAAGTCGAGAAGATGGTCGATATCTTGGAGAGCCAACTAGCCGATATCGAGTCCCAAATTGGAACGAAACTTCATGTGCTTGACAAGGATAACGACGGCGTATTTTCCGTAGAGGAACTCCACGAAGCTCTGAACAGTGTGTTGAAGAGAGAAATCAGCAACGATGAGTTTATGGACATTGTTGCGGATCTTGATCTCAACAGCGACGGCTTTATCAAGGTAGAAGATTTCGAGGACTGGGTAAAGTTTAATAAGTTCGCGAACGCAATCGAGAAAGACCAGGAATTCCTCGAGGAAGAGGTGGTAGTCGAGGCGGAGGAAAATATGCCAGGGGAGGGCGATGCAGAAGAGGTAAAGTTGGAGGAGAAAGACGCGGAGAAGGAGAAGGAGAAGGAGAAGGAGAAGGAGAAGGAGGACAAGGATACGGATAAGGAGAAGGAAAAGGAGGATCTACTCGAGAAATATGTCGAGAAAGAAATGGAGAAAAAGAAAAAAACAGTGGTGAATGAGGAGATCGAGAGTGATGAAAATGGTGAAAGCGAGAAAATCGCTAACAAAGAAGATCGCTGAATTCGAAGTTCGCAAAATGTGAAGTTCGCTTAATGCTAGCAGCCGAAGCCAAAAAAAAAAAAAGGGCAAAGTTTTGGGCACAACGACGATCGACACTCGCCATTATTAGTACTTGTACAAACATTACTCTTGCTTCCCTATTTCCGCGTTGAATTCCCAGGCAGGCTCCACGCTCATCGCCCAATTGAATTTGTCGCGAAGCGTCCGGCTGAAGATTCGCTCTATGGGAACTTCGTTGCGCTTGCAGAAGGCGACTGTAATTCGGGGGTCCATATAATTGATTTTTGAGGTGCCCAAGGAAACCTCTTTGTTGTCATCCTTGTGCTTCAGGTCTGTCTCCATTTTCTCAATCTTCTTGGTCCAGTTTTGAATCTTACTTACAACTTGTGATTCACTAGGAACTTTCTCCCAAAGATGAGCCTGGTTGAACTTGCTCTCACCCGCATCCTTCTTCAACTTCTTAGCCTCGAGGTCGGCCTTCGTGGCAGCGACTTTCTCTTCGTCAGTACTCGCCTCTTCCTTCATCTTCTTAGCTTCCGCCAAGGCCTTGTTTGCCTTTTCAATTAGCTATAGAAATAAGGGTCGATTGATTCGAGTTCGAGTTCGAGTTCGAGGTCGAGGTCGAGTTCGAGTCGAGTCGGTGAGCGAGGGTGATTATTGTGTATTGTGTATTGTGCAAGCACGATTGCGAAAGCCAGCATTTACGGGGCCAATTAAACTTAAACTTACCTCCTCCTCGCTCTTTTTAAGAGGAATCTTTTCAACGAACTCATTCCTTTGAATGCACTTGAGGATCTTCTTCATGACCTTCTTCTGAGACCTGAGTGTTTCAAGCTTGGTGCTAATGACGTCAAGTTGAGTCTCCTGCGCAGCGGAGACCGTCTTTTGATGGTTACACAAAATTGCGACGATCCTGTTCGCGTCGTTGTAGTTGGCCGTTTTGTCAGCAGGCCCAGAGTTGGCCCAAGAGTCCAGCTTCTCTTTCTTGGCAAGTTCTGCCTGTAAGGTCATGCTCGCGTTGTAAGTCCTGAATACCTTAGCTGACAACCCAGGCATTAACGATGAGAGGTGGCTGTTGAGTACCGAAGGAGTCAAAGTTTCGAACACGTCCTCAGTCGATTTCTTTTTCTTGCAGAAGTCCTTAAAATTCTCATAGACAGTCTCACCCATCCCATCGTTCTCTGTGTAGAGGGCACTGCCGAATTTGACCGTCTGCTTGAAGAGCATACTGTCCTTTCCGAGGAACTCCAACTCAATTGCCTTATCCGCCTCCTCACAGTCGTCAGGGGAAAAGTTCAAGTGCTCAACGCGCAGAGAGCAGCATCCGACAGTGTCAGCCTCCTCGTCAGTATCCTTCTCCCCTCCAACACGAAGCGCCAGACGATCGATGACCCACATAGCAGTGGCAAGTTGTCGCATGTCCTTTTCTTTGCTCTTGAGGTTTTTCTTGTAGTCTCTCCGAATCTTGTCGATGTTCCCACAGAGCCTGGCAGCTTTGTTGTACTTGCTACGGTCACTTTTCCCCTTAAAGGAGGACATCGCAGCAAGCTGCATGTACTTGTCCTGTTGATTAATGTTCTCTTTCCAGTTCGCAAGCCACTGCACGTTCGGGTCGTGGCGGATGGAGTGCCAGCTGTGGCCCGGAAGGTTGCAGATCGGGGCTGGCGAATCCTCGCTGATGTTCAGGTAGACTGACTCAGGAGCGACGCGGTCTTTCAGCTTTCCCATCTTCGGGTGCTCCCCACGACCCCTGAAAGTGCCAGGCGGCTCCATGTTGTAGTTGCCAACTTTCTCAAGGTGACCATCTACGAAGGCAAAGCCGTACTTGAACATGTTAGCGTCCTTAATCTTCTTGTCCTCCTTCTTCTGCCCATCCGTCTTGGCCTTCCTGACCATCTGCTGCTGTTCAAGGTACGACCGGATCATTGAGAAGTCGCATTTGTTGAAGTCCTTGATGATCGCCTTGTTCTCTTTGGAAAATACATTTCGCAAGTCGCTGAAGTAGTTGGTGGTGAAGATTTTTTTCGTCTTCTCATTGACAAGGTAAGGAGAATTAAGCGGCATAGCGGCGAAAAAATTGACCGCCTCCTCTTCCAAGGGGGAGAGGGTAACAGTCTTCCCGTCGTACTTGAATTCGACACCGTGCGGTTCGTAAGGAGGGGGGAAGATGACACCACCATGCTCCATCTTGTTCCAGTGGCGACCATTGTCAAGAGACGGAGCGTCCCACCAGCAGAAGGCCTTCATGGCCTGGCTGAGACGCTCAGCCTTGTCTTGCGCCTTGAGCTCCTTCACAGCTGCCTCCGTCTTCACTCGCTTCGTCGAGGACGACGATGATGACCGCTTATTTGATTTTCCAGACTCTTCCATCTTCCGCTTCTTCTCCTTTTCTTCCTTTTTGGCCTTCTTTCTGGCCTTCTCGAATTTCCTGTCAGGAATGGGCGATGGCGGGCGATGGCGGGCGATGGCGGGCGATGGCGGGCGATGGCGGGCGATGGCGATGGCGATAGGATAGCGGGCAAAGATAGCGTGGGATGGCGATAGAGGTGGGTGAGAAACACAAAATGAGGCATAGTAGGGCTCACAGGATCACACAATATATTCAGCAGTTGAAGAAATACAACGCACGTCGCTACTTTCTTCCTGAAAGATCACACGGAATCGAGCGCGACATTGGCCTAAAGAAAACAGAACAAAAGCCACCTGAACAACGTACCGAATCTCCTTTAGCCTGGCCTTGTACTTGGCCCTCTCAACCTCTGTCATGTTATCCCCAGTGTCACCCTTGGATTCGGAGGGAGAAGCCGCAGGTTTATCACCGGACGGAGGTGGAACCGACTGGGACGTGGGGGGGGGTTTGGGGGGCTCAATCTTCACAGGGGGGGGAACGGGCTTGCTTGCCAGGGAAGTCAGGGGTTCGTCATCCGAGTCCATGCTGACGCTGTGTCACAGAGAGCGATCAAAGAGCAGGGCTGGGACAATAGAGACAGAGAAACCGCGGGAGTTCTTCGAGAACGGACTTTGGGCTGTGCTGCACCCTGCTGCTGCCGCAGAATCAAATCTTATCCCTTAGAATAACTTTTGAGAAAAACATGAGCGACGACGTACGTACGATTCTTACACCATGCTTATGCTGCGGTTTTCATTGCGCTCTGCCGCTGAATTTGTGAGGCCTCTGAGGCCTCCCCAAGACCGTACACATGGCAAATTCAATCGTGGGAGCTAGTGGATGAGTTTTGAGATTCCGCCCTTTGCGCAGCTGCGTGACTAAAGTGTTCACTCCGCGACATTCTCTCTAACCCTCTTTCCCTTTCCCATTTGCAGAAGAAGGCCGAATCCTTGAAGCACAAGGCTGATGGCAACGCTGCTTTGCAGAAGGGCGACTTTTCTGCCGCCGTTGCTGCCTACACGAAGGCCATTGACTGCGACGGTGCGAACCACGTCTTTTACAGTAACCGATCCGCAGCTCACCTCAGCGCGAAGAACTTGCAGAACGCCTTAGATGATGCTGAAGCCACCATTGGTTTGAACCCCGACTTTGCCAAAGGCTACGGGAGGAAGGGAGCCGCTCTCCACGCTATGAAGAGGTACAACGATAGTGCCAATGCCTACGAGGAGGGTCTTGCGAAATTTCCAAGCGACGCCGGGTTGAAGAGCGGACTAGAGGGGTGTATCAAGGACCGCGACACTCCCGAGTGGCAGAAGGGAGGCAGAGGAGGTGGCATGGGCGGCATGGGCGGCATGGGCAATAGCAACCCCATGGCTGGCCTATTTGGCCCCGAAATGATCAAAAAGATGGAGCAGAACCCGAAATTGAAAGAGTACCTGAACGACAAGGAGTTCATGGCCAAGATTGACATGCTCAAAAGGGATCCTAACAGTCTTCAGATGATGATGGGGGACCCCAGGATCATGGAGGTGTTTCAGATGATGCTGGGCGGAAATGTCAGCTTCGGCGGGAACGACGAGCCACCCCCAGCGCCCGCGCCTGCGCCGAAGAGGAAGGAGCCGGAGCCGGAGCCGGAGCCGGAGGTGGACACCAGCAACTTCACCGAGCAAGAGCTGAAGGAGCACAACGACAAGAAGGCTGCCGTTGCACTGAAGACCGAGGGAAATGAGCTCTACAAAAAGAAAGACTTTGACGGCGCGCTTGGCAAGTACGACGAGGCGATCGCCAAGGACCCGAAGAACATGACTTTCATCAGCAACAAGGCAGCCGTTTACTTCACTCAGAAGAAGTGGGACGAGGTTATTTCGGCTTGTGAGGAGGCCATGGAGGTTGGAAAGGCCAACTTTGCTCCCTTTGAGGACCGTGCCAAATGTCTGACGCGCTGGGGGAAGACGCTCTTCAAGCAGGGCAAGGTGGGCGACGCCATTGAAAAACTGAAGGAGTCTCAGCTGGAGGCTTATCAGAAGGACACGGAGCGGCTGCTCAAGACTTGGGAGTTGGAGAAGAGGAAGGCCGACGTCTTGGCGTACCAAGACCCAGATAAAGCTCAGGAGGCGAAAGACAGGGGAAACGCCCACTTCAGGGAGAAACGATTCGGGGAGGCTGTGAAGGAGTACGAGGAGGCAGTCAAGCGGGACCCTAACAACCCTCCTATTCGAAACAACTTGGCTGCGGCTCTTTGCAAGGTGATGGATTTCAATGGTGCTAAGATGCACATCGACAAGGCGCTGGATATGGACCCGAAGTACGTCAAAGCCTACGCGCGGAAGGGAGATATTCACGTGCTGATGAAGGAGAATCACAAGGCCCTGGACGCTTACAGGGCTGGCTTAGCGCTTGAGCCAGACAACACCGCCTGCAAGGAGGGAGCCACGAAGGTGACCAATATGATCAACATGGGATCGCAGAACATGAGCGAGGATGAGAAGAGGGAACGGGCCGCTCATGGCATGGCAGATCCAGAAGTGCAAAATATTTTGCAAGACCCTGTCATTCGCCAGGTCCTGCAGGACTTCAACGAAAAGCCCCAAGCGGCCCAGCAGGCAATGCGCGACCCAGGCGTTGCTAGTAAAATCGAGAAGCTGATTGCTGCCGGGGTTCTCCAGGTTGGAAGATAATAAATGATGTGATGTGGGAGGCACGAAAAAATAATAATTATTGAATACAAGCAAGGCAAGGCGTCGTCGTCGTTGGTAGTAAAAAGGTGTCTTATTTACTGCTTGTTCTTGTTCTTGTTCTTGTTCTTGTTCTTGTTCTTGTTCTCGTTCCCGTTCTCGTTCTTGTTCTCGTTCTTGTTCTTGTTCTCGTTCTTAACCACCGAGATTTTATCTAAGCTACTCTTAACTCAGAAACGTTGCACCACACAAGACTCTCTTTTGGTAAAGTCTAAGTTAGCGACGCGGGAAAAGCATGTCAAGTAGGTCATCAGCATTGCTATCCCTGCAAATTGCCGCAAACTCTGAAACACTCTCAACTTCGTGGGGAATAGAGAATGAGCGGACATCACCATTTACAAAGATGCTCCCTCGCTCTGCAAAATGTTTCCAGTTCAGACGTTTCATGGATTTGGTGAATTCCTCGACATCGTTCTGTTTACCCTCAATCAGAATTGCTCCAGGCCAGCCGACTTTGACAAGACCTGTGAGGTTAAGGTCTTTGGACAAGGCGTTGATCAGAGAACGCTTGGAAGACGCAATCAAGTGGTGCGAATAGTAAACCGTTTGAACGAGTGGGGAGTTGTCCTGCTGTTTTGTGACTGGTAGAGAACTTAAGGAAATTGCTCTATCATCCTCCTCAATTTCATCAGAAAGCTCGCCGATTATTTGCTCAGCTGTTTGGAGTATTGCAAAGATTGTATCGTTTCCTGCGCCGCAGCACTCACAAAGAGAAGGCAAGAAGTTCAAAAGAAGCTTTCGGTGTGCTGCAGGGACTCTGGACGTTAGGGAACCGGAAACATTATGAGGGGGAAGCCGGTCAACGGAAACAGCAAGGGCACACGGCACAGAACCGAATGGCAGTTCGACAAGAACAGACTTGGGAGTGACGACAGCATCAGGGTAACAGCTCTCAACGACTATCATATCGTCGTCCATTTGACCCCTCACTGAAACGAATAGTCCTTCAAAACTGCCGCATTTTAGGTTGTAGTTATCTCAAAAAAAAATTTAGAGAAAAAATAGTGTCTAATCTCTATAGGCAACCACAAGACGTGGTTGGTATAACTTATGGGCTCAATGTCGAGCCGAAGAACTAATACAGTCGAGGCTGGAGAGGAGGCTCCATTGAATTCTTTTTCCTCCCAAAATTATGAGGCTGCTGACGGTCTCGCCCTTGAGGATACCACCACCTTGCTACCAGAATCAAAGTCCCCTCCCCGACCCGAACAATCTTTTGCTACGCCCGCAGCTCTTGTGACTAATGCCTCGAAAGTTTGTCTCGGGACAGGGGTTCTCACAATGCCGTATGCTTGCTCCAGGTGAGTATTCTTTTTGGTGTGTGTGTGGTGCATTTTCAGCTCGAATCTCATCTCATCTCACTCGACGATGCAGTAATCACGGGGGAGGATATGTCTTCAGTGCACTTGGCCTATACGCCGTTGCAGCCTGGAACTATTACATTGTTTGTGTCTTGACTGACTGCGCCAAGCATGCCCGAGTAGAGGACAAGTCCATGATTGTTCAAGTTGGAAACAAGCTATTTGAAGCGGCACCAACGTACAGCAAGCTCGCGTTTGTAACGCTTGGGGGGGAGTCAGCTCTCCATGCGATCGACATTATAATGGTCGTCTTTTTATTTGGTGTTTCTACCAGCTATCAGGTGGGAGTTGGCGGATTTGTCGATGGAATTTTCGGTTACAAGTCTTCCAACGATCTTCACGGGGTACCGGCGTTTGAAGATGGGCAGGTTGGACAGGTCGAGGAAAAGATCTCGGGCGCATTAATTGCAGATCCTGGGATTGGAATGGTTTGGACAATCGGTATTTTGGTCCCTCTGTGCTGCTACTCCAAGGACATGGGTTTTTTGTCCAAGTTCTCTGCCGCCGGGCTGTTTGCGATCATTATCAGCTTCGTAATGATCATCTTTTACGGTTTGACAGCGCTATCTGAACCGACTTATACACCATTGGTGATTGGAGACTTGTACCCGAGCAACTTCACAAATGCTTCACATTTCTTTGGAATAGCAACATTTTGCTACGGTATACCGCCGCTGACGTTTATGCTTCGTGATTCTCTCGCACCTAGTTTGAGGGAAACTCATTTCTTGCCGGCAATTCGAACGAGCGTCCGAAACGTCTTTTGGGCCTACATCTGTTTGGGGGTTTCTGTTGCTTGCTTATTTCATGGAGTTGGAGTCCAGGGTGACATCATTAAAAATCTGCCAGATGGAGGTGAGTGAGTGGGTGAGGAGGGAGTGGGAGGGAGGGAGGGAGGGAGGGAGGGAGGGAG